>JACCDS011227476.1_pt1 | contig 29586 bp, 24 predicted proteins | sample 7446441 | NCBI WGS metagenome assembly JACCDS01 (sample SAMN15323445, study PRJNA562643) | freshwater metagenome | isolation source: river surface water | place: USA:Blue River Watershed | collected 2017-08-17 | reverse complement strand
GCCGACGAGGCGCGCACGCAGACCGAATACGTCAAGGGCTTGTTCCGTCGCTCGGGCTTCCGCATTTCGGAGGAAGCCTACATTTCGCTGCCGGCCTTCATGGCGTCCATCCCGCTGCAGTACACGCCGTCGATGGACCCGCCCAACAAGGGCTTGCAGCGCGCCTGGTTGATGAGCTCGCTCAACGCGTCGTCCATGGTCCAGATTCAGGGGGACTGGCGTGGCACTGGTGAAGACAAGGGCGGCTTGCTGCTCGTGTCCCGCTCTGGCCAGGTTGCAACCTTCGACCTGCTGCAGACGACCATCAACTACAACTTCGTGGTCGTGGCCGCTTCCGGTTCGGGCAAGTCGTTCCTGACCAACGAGGTCGTCTGCGACTTCCTGAGCAAGGGAGGCATCGCGCGTCTCATCGACGTGGGCCGCTCCTATGCGCGTTTCTGTGAGGTCATGGGCGGCGAGAACATCATCTTCTCGCCAGAGAACCCCATGTCGTTGAATCCGTTCACGGGCATCAAGACCGAGGCCGACCTCAACGAGATGATGCCCATGCTCAAGGACTTGCTGCGTCTGATGGCCTACCCGCTGACGCCCGAGTCCGAGACGCCTGCCTACCAGTACCAGCTGTTGGAGAAGGCCATCTCCGAGGCGTGGCACGCCGCGGGCGAGGGCTGCGAACTCAGCCACGTGATTGACTGGATGCGCAACTACAAGGGCGACAACAGCAACCGCGCGCAAGACCTGGCGCTGCAGCTTGAGCCGTTCTCGCACGGGCGCTACAAGCGCTGGTTCTCGGGCCGTCGCACGGTCACGTTCTCCAAGCCGCTGGTGGTCATCGAGCTCGAAGAGCTGAAGCAAGACGGCGCGCTGCAGGCGGTCGTTCTGCAGCTCATCATGTTCCAGGTCACCAAGGAGATGTACCTCTCCGACCGGCGCCTGCCCAAACTGCTCGCCATCGACGAAGCCTGGGACCTGATGGGCGGGTTGAGCACCGGCCGCTTCATCGAAACCGCTTTCCGGCGCATGCGGAAGTACAACGGCATCGCCGGTGTGATTACGCAGTCGTTCGAGGACTTCGAAAAGAGCCCTGCGGCGCGTGCCGCCATCGAGAACGCGGCTTGGCAGTTCGTGCTGTACCAACGCCCCGAATCCGTGGAATTCGCCGTCGCCAACAAGCGAATCTCGGCGGATGAAATGAGCGTCGACCTCATCAAGTCGGTTCGTTCAGGCATGGGCTTCTCGGAAGTGTTCGTGCGCGGCGAGCAAGGCTCGGGCCTGTACCGTTTCGTGACGGATAAACACTCCTACTACACCTTCACAACCAAGCCGTCTGACATCAACCGACTCAACGACTTGGTGGACCGCGGACTCACTCTTGAGAAGGCCATCGACACTTTGGCGATGCAGGACTACGAAAAGATGTGGGGTGCCGAGGTCTGAATGATTTCAGGCTGAAGAACCCTCGATGAACGACCTGTCCACCAAAGACCTCCTCAAGCTGCTGGCCCCGTTTCTCGCGCTCACCGCAATGAGCGCGGTGTTCCTGGTGGCTCTGATGCTGCGATTCATGCCGGGCGCCGCTCCCGGCATGACTGGCGTCGTCTCCTTTGACGTCATCAAGTACACCAACGCTCAACGGGCTGTTGCCTCCAGCTTCATCAAACCTGGCAGCGACGTAAGTCAGAGCAGCGAGCTGCTGCTCAACTTGCCAGCGCGAACGCGCGAAGCAATCTCCGCGTCGGCCGGGGCAGGCACGCTCGTCGTTATCAAACAGGCCGTAGTTCAGGGCCAGATGAGCGACATCACGGATGACGTGCTCAAGCGCCTGGGTCTACCGACCAATGTTCCGACAGCGGATGCGACGAGCTACGCCCTCGACATGGCGCCAACGATGTTCCTGACTCCGCCTGCGCAGAAGCTGGTTGCCCCCACTGCATCTGGCAACTCGCAGGTGCTGCCGTGACGCTTCGTGCACGCGTAGTACGCGTATTCAAGCCGGTCTTGGTGGTCATGGCTGTGACAACGGTCCTGTTCCACGTCTATGACCGATTTGTCCCGTACGCCATCGGATGGAACACAACGTCTTCCATCCCCCTGGGCATCTATTTTTCCGAGAAGTACCACGCCCAGGCGCCGGCACTCGGGGACTTGCTGTGCTTCCGATACGAAGCCCCAGCCTGGGCAGCGGACCGGGGCTACGCGCCTGCCGGTCAGCGGTTCTGCAAACCCGTCGCGGGACTGCCTGGCGATGAGTTGCTGATGGACGCGGACAAATTGACCGTCGTGCATGCAGACGGCAGTCGCAAGTCCTTTCCGGTGCTTGCGGCAGATTCCAAGGGCCGCGGGATGTCTCATGCCGCCTTGCAGCTGGGGCCAATTCCGTCGGGGAGCTATCTGCTCGTTTCCGACTACAAAGCCAACAGCTTTGACTCGCGATATCTGGGCCTGATTCCCCAGTCCCGCGTCACCCACCAAGTGTGGCCGCTGCTCGTTAAGGACTGAAGATGGCGACATCCAAACCTGCCGCTGGAGATACAGCGCAATCGCTCCCCGAGCTGGACGACGGCGAGCTCGCCACAGTCCTCAGTGTCGACGTCAAAGAACGCAAGACAAAGCCGCCTAGCCACTACACGGAGGGGCTGCTGCTCGATGATATGAAGGGCGCGGCCAAGTTCATCGAGGATGACCCTGAGCTACGAAAAATGCTGCGTAGCGTGTCGGGCCTCGGCACTGCGGCTACCCGAGACGCCACCATCGAGGGGCTGAAGCACGACAAGTACATCGAAAAATCCGGCAAGCACCTGGTGGCAACCGCCAAGGGCATCGCATTCATTGAATGGCTTGACAACGTCATGCCGGAGCTGACCGACGTGGCCACCACGGCGCGTTGGGAGGCGGAATTGGCCCTGGTTGCTGAAAAGGGCGGCGGCAAAGCCTTCGAGTCGCGCGTCGAGACCATGGTTAAAAACCTCGTCTCTATATTGAAATCCGCTCCCCCGCTGGGAGTTCCATCTACGTCCTCGTCTACATCAAAGGAGACTTCTCACATGTCCGAAAACAACGGCCAACGCGCCAGCAAGCCCACCGACAAGATGCTCGAATTCGCGAAGAGCATCGCCAAGCGCGTCGGTGTCCGCGTGCCCGACGAAGTCATGACCGACTTCGACCAGTGCAAGCAGTTCATCGACTCCAACAAGGACGCGGCCATGCGTCCGAGCGACAAGCAACTGAACTTTGCGAACTCCATCGCCGAGCGCAAGGGCCTGACAATTCCCGACGAAGTCCTGGCCAACGGCCGCGAACTGTCGAAGTGGATTGACGACCACAAGTAATCCGTCCGGTCGAGGACGAGTTCAAGGGCGGCCAATGGCCGCCCTTGTGTTTTAGGGTCTGAAAAGTTTAAGACGCTCGTCGCTATACCTCTAGGTCTAACCCTGGAGGACACATATGCGAAACGTAGTAGGACTCTTGGGCGTCAAGGGGTCCGGCAAAGACACTTGCGCCCGCTACCTGGTCGACATTCTCGGCTACTGCCGCATCGGCTTTGCCGATGCCCTGTACCAGGAGGTCGCCGACGCCTACGGCGTCACGGTCGAGTTCCTCGGCAACCGAGACACCAAGGAAACGCCGCTGCACGAGCTGGCGCTGGCGCGCTGCAAAGACGCTGCTTTCGTGCGCTGCGTGATGGAAGAGCTGGGGCTGAGTGAGCTGACCGAGGCGAACCTCGACGAGCCGCGCAGTCCGCGCTTCGTGCTCCAACTGTGGGGCACCGAATACCGTCGTCGGCGCGGTGTCGACAGCTACTGGCTCGACAAAGTGCGCGACGCCATTGATGCGCAGCCGCTGCAAAGCTTCGTCGTCACCGACGTCCGGTTCCTGAACGAATTCAACTTCATTGGCGCCATGGGCGGTTTGCGCGTGCGCATTCGCCGCCTCGAGCTCGAGGCCAAGGAAGCGGCGGAGCGCTCGAAGAACGGTCGCGCGGCGCATCCGAGCGAAACCGAACTTCTGAGCGTGGCCACCGACGCCGAAATCGTCAACATTGAAGGCCAGCCGGAGTCACTGCGTGAAGGCATCCTTCACGCCGTCGGCCATATCGAGCTCGAGCAGGCCTGACAGCTCGGCTCTTCTGATTGACTTTAGCCTCGGTTCCTTTTGGAGCCGAGGCTATCTCTTTTCTGGCGTCTAAAAGGGTAGAGCTACACGGCGTATAAAGTCCTCTTGGATACCGAATGCGCTACCTGCTCACCTCTGTTCTTGCCTCCACCCTCTTGTTCACGGCCGGTCTTGCCTTCGCGCAAGAGTCCCCTTCGTCGGGTCCGAAGACCGAGGACGGCTGGTTCTTTTTTAAGGACCCAAAACCCAAGCCGCCCGCTGAAGAAGCTCCGGCTCCTCCTCGCCCCTCCCTGCCGTCGGAGCTGCCTCCGCCCCCCAAGGAAGACAAGTGCACCAAGAAGGAGAGCTGGTCCGTCGATTGCGGTTTCGTAAACCCTGGTGCGGATTTTCAGTTCCAGTCCAAGCAGCGCGACGCCCTGATGGAGCGCATGAGTGTTGCCAAAAACGACCCGAAGGCGGTCGAGGCCTTCCAGTACTACATGCGCTGGGTGTTGGAGCGTACGTCCGAGGTGACAAACCTTTGGTGGTACAACATGGTGCAGAACCCTGACCTAGACCCCAACGTCCAGGCGCCGGTGTCCGCCTTCGGTATGCGGCTGATGACCGACGTGCAGAAGGGCAAGTCCTCGGAAATCTACAACCTCATCAAAAACGAGGGTGGGTTCTTCATCTATTTCTCGCGGTCTGATTGCAACTTTTGCCATCAGATGCGAGAAACCATGTTGCGACTTTCGCGCAAGACGGGTCTCGAGGTCCGCAACGCGTCTTTGGACGATAAGTGCATCCCCGGAATGGAATCCGGATGCCTGACAGCTCCTGCGACGATGGCACCGGCGGCTGCGCTTCAAGTCGCGACCGTACCCGCAGTGTTCTTGTATGTGCAGCCCAATACCTGGCTGCGCATCGGCACTGGCGTTGTCGACCAGGCCAGTCTGGAGACTCGTACGACTCAGTTTTTCGCAGCCTATCGCAGCGCTCTCATTCGCGGGGTCGACAACTCCGACAAGGGACGTCCTTCGGTCGACTTTTCGACAACGGACGCAACGGGGGCGTCAGCAGGGGTTGCGGGTGCGAAGGCAGACGGTCCGGTGCGCCTGCCCACCGAAGAGGAAATCGGCAAGTTGCTGGGCGCGCCTGCCAAGCGCTGAGCGTCGGTAGCTATAGCTTTAAACCCCCCGGAGACTCCGATGCTTCGCAAAAAACTCGCTTGCCTGTTCCTCGCACTGACCACCCTGTTGCAGCCCTTTGCTGCGCAGGCGGTGGACCTTGGTTCCGCCTTCACCAACCTTGTTGGCCCCGACGCGGCTTACAGCATGCAGAAGCCGGGTCGATTCCAGTCTGCCGCCCGTGGCGGCTTTTCTGGCGGCGCGTTCGAAATGAAGGTCCCCCGGGGCAGCAACGTCCCGCAACTGTTTTCGGTGACTCCTCCCAACATTTCCGTCGGGTGCAACGGCATCTCGGCCCACTTCGGGGGCTTCTCTTTCATCTCCGGCAAGGAATTCGAGGCGCTGTTGAAGCGCATCGCATCGGGTGCCGCATTGGGCTTTGTCACGTCGCTCGTGATGAAGACGCTTTGCCCTCCGTGTGAGGCCGTCGTGCAAGAGCTCAAGACTGCTGCTCAGACCGCAGCTCGCCTGGCTCGGGACAGCTGCCAGTGGGGACGCGAGATGGGGGAGAAATTCCTCGCGGGTACCGGGGTCAGCGGTGGGCAATCTGAAATGTGCTCGAGCACGGCTGCCAGCAACAACTCCGATGGCGACAGCCTTTCAGCGTTCTCAGGGCTGTGCAGCAGCCTGTCCAGCGCGGCCAAGGCGCTGCATGAATTCAACGAGTCGGCCGGCGATACCGAGGAGCAGAAAGCTGCGAAGCGGACACAAGCGGACTGTACCGCGACAAGTGGTAATCAGACCTGGCGCAAGCTCGCTGCATTCGACGGCTCGGGCACGTTTGAATCCGGCTCGGATGAGAACTATCGACGCAAGCTGCTCCTGTTGAACATCATGGGGGCTGAGCTTCAGATTTCCGGTGACGACGACCCTGTCTCCTGCGAGACCGGCAACGGGGAGAAGTGGACGGCTACCAACAACGAGCCGCACAAGTACTGCCCGCCGCCGATGGACAACGCGAAGCTGGTTGGCCACTTCATGTGTGGCAGCCCTGCTGTTGTGCAGCAGGCGGTTGCGGACGGCAAGATTTCCGGCACCGTACAAAAGTACTGCGCCGACTACATCGGGACCAGTGAGGCTGCGTCCGGAAAAGTGTGGCGCTGCGGAACTGGAGCAGGGGGCGTGCTGTCGCAAGCCGAGAAGTCCAGCTGCAATGTCCTGACGCTCACCACGTCGGACACCTTGTTCACCGGCGAAGGCTTCCTTATCAGCGTCAGCAGTCTGCTGCGCGAGGCCGTAGAACGGGTACGCACCGGGAACCCCAATGCGTTCACGGACGAGACCGGTCGCAAGATTGTTCGCTTGGTTCAGGTCGCACCGTATCCGCTGTATCAGGCTATCAACGCCGCAGCGGTGTATCCGTCGGCCGCATCGGACCTGATTGATTCCATCAGCGTGCTTGTTGCGGAGCAATTCGCCTATGCCATGTTCGATGAGTTGTTGCGCCTCGATGGCCGGTCGTCCAGCTCTATCTGCCTGTCTCGCCCGCAAGCGACGGAACTCCTCAAGTTTCTGGAGAGCTTCCGTGCGTCGAACTACGCACGCAAGACTCAGATGTCGCAGAACATGGCAATGCAGCAAGCCTTGACCGAGCAAATTCGACAAATCAACGTTGCCATCCAGCGTCAGGTGATGAGCGACGACATGCTGAGCAATGGCCGCATGGGCAACGCGCTGAACAACGCGGTCAGCGGCGTTGTTTCCAAGCCAGGCGCAGCGCCCGCTACGCCGTAATAAGAAGGCGACCAATGAAACTGAAGACCCTCTTCCTGCCACTGCTGTTGCTCGTCGCGACGCTCCTGCCAGAGTTGGCGCTCGCCGACACTGTCAAGCCCGCAGGCGCCACTGCCTGGGACCTCTATGTGTTCGGCAACGGCTATGTTGTCGAGCAGATTCTGTGGGGCGTCAAGACGCTGATGGTAGGCCACAGCTCTGCATTCACCACGCTGCTGCTGTTCATGGCGACGCTGGGGTTCATTTCCCTGGCCATTGCCGCGGGCTTCGACCCAGGTAAGAACCTGTTGCGCATGTTCACCTACATCATTTCCGTATGGATGGTGACCTACGGCAGCACGTCGCTGACCGCGAACGTGGTCATCATTGATACCGTTCAGTCCAGCACAAGCGGTACCCCGGATTACTACGTGGCAGACGTTCCTGCCCTGGTTGCGTTGCCGGCGGCGTTGACGTCACAGGTCGGCATCAAGTTCACGGAGTTTCTCGAGCAGCACTTCTCCACTGTCGAGGACCCTGCATTTACTCTGTCGGGGTCAGGCGGCGGGCAGTTCAACCTCAAGAATCGCATGCTGCAAGAAAGCAGCCAGTTCCGCATTGAAGACGCGGCCCTCAAACGCACGCTGGGGGCTTACTCGACCAACTGTGTCATCCCCGCCATTGCGCTGGGGAAGCTGGTGGGTCAAAACGGCAAGGGCGAAGCAGTCTACGGCGTCAAGGCTTTGACTGAAAACGCGGATTATCTGGCGACCCTGTCTTCTGCTGCCAGTGCAGCGGTCCTGACCACGTACTACCCCTACAAGCCGCAAGAAACGGGATGGGCGACGGGGATGGATGAGTTCGCTGGCGCTTCCGAGGCGGACATCAAGCAAGCGGGCACTGCGGGCGCCCTCGTTTCGTGCTACTCCGCATTCACCGGAATCATGAAGGACGTGCAGGACCATGCTGCGTCTTTGATTGCAACGGGCGCCAATGCCTGGGCCAAGGCCGGCGTAAGCGTCGGCTTTGAAGAAGCCTACAAGCGGATGCTGGCGCAGGCCAGCGCGCCGGGCAACTCCATGGGCAGCCCCACGTCCTACATCATGCAGCAGTCGATGATGAACACCATGAGTGGCACCTTCCGTCAAGCGGCGGCGCAAACGGGAAACAACGAGCTTCTTCAGGCGGTGGCGCTCACTCAAGCTGAGGTTCAGCAAAAGTCGACTTGGGTTGCAGGCTTCTCGCTCTTCAACAACATGATGGGCTACGTATTCTGCGTTCTGCAAGCGCTCATCTTCGCGCTGACTCCCATCATCGTGGTCGCTTTGATGATTCCCGGAATGGGCAAAACCATCTTCGTGAACTACGGGCAGATTCTCGTGTGGTTGACCTTGTGGACGCCGATGCTGGCCATCGTCAACTTCATCATCACGCTGTTCGGTTCGAAGGAATTCGCTGAGGCGGTCTCAGGGGGCCTTAGCCCGCTGACCCAAGGTGCAGTCAGCGAGCGAGCCAATAACCTGGTCATCGCGGCGCAGTTCCTTGGCACGATGGTGCCCATGCTGACGTGGGGCATCGTGAAGGGTGCGATGGCATTCACCGAATTCATCACCCACGGGGTGGGTGCGAACCTGGCCGGACAAGCGGGAGCGGCTGCCGCTACCGGCAACATCTCCATGGGCAACGTTGGCATGAACAGCACTTCCATGGACAAGTACTCGACACAGATGCAGTCTGCGGTCGGGTTCCAGGAAGTCGCGGTTGGTACCAACGCAGGTGCGATGAACGTTTCGCAGGCCCAAGGCGGCGGCACGGTATCGCGCAACGGCTCGACAGTCGACACCAAGGCAGCGTTCCAGGATGCGGTGAACGACCAGCTGACCAAGTCTCGCGCACTGGCCCACGAGTTGGGCTCGTCCACGGGGCAAAGCCTCACCGTAGCAGACCTCATGAGCAAGGCTGCCGACTCGAGTCACGGTACGGCTTCGCAGCAGGCGGCGCAAACCATCCTTGCCAAGGCGCTTTCAGCCTCTACGGGCATGGGCCATGGACAAGCGATGTCGCTGGTCCAGCAAGCTGCCAAGGAGGAATCCGGCCAGGCGTCCAGCAGCCGAAGCGGTCAGGTTCGTGAGGGCATCACGGCCGAAATGCAGGCCGGCGGTGCTGCGGGAAGCGCTGTGAAGAAGCTGCTGGGATTTGGAGTCAAGGCCGAAGTGGGCGCCTCGCTTACTCAGGGCCGCGACAACTCGCACGGCGTATCCGCTCGCGAAGGTCAGGGCCTGACCGACACCGAGCAGGCTGAGCTTCGCAAGTTGGGCTTCAGCTCGCAGCAGATGAAGAACATGCAGGACAGCATCACCCGGAGTGCTTCCTCCAGCAACAACGCAACTCAGCGCGGCTCTCACGATGAGGGCGCGGTACTCAGCCGTGCGGCCTCTGAGGCTTACAAGGACGCCACGTCGTTCTCCGAGAACCTCAGCGCGATGAAGTCAGTCACCTCGTCGTATGGCTGGGCCAACGAAAACGACATGCAGGCCTTCGAAGCACGCAAGGCTGAGCTCGAGCACATGGCTTCCGGCATGATGTCCCGCGACCAAATCAATGCGGGTATGCAGCAGATGCTGGGCTCGGTGCAAGGAGACCGGCAGCAGGTGCTGGCCGACTTCGAGAAGAAGAAGGCTGAGAACCAGGCCGCAACTGCTGCTTTGACCAAAGGAGCAGCAGGCGGCGTCGCTCCGGTGACCAAGGGTGTGGAGCAAGGAATCGCCGGCGCCAAGGCCGAAATCGAGACCGCCAACGCGGCCGCACAGGGGCGCGCCGCCGTGCTGCGCCAGGACGCTCACGATACGCGCGCCCGAGCCGGCGATGCCACGGTGATTCCGGACTCCGTCGAAACCGTGCGCGGTGACAAGGGCGCACCGAGGGCGACTCAGCCGCCCGCTCGTGCTGCCCTCGCGCGCCAACAGATGACCGGTCATTGACCTTTAGAAAGAACAAGCAGGGCCTTGATAGGCCCTGCTGACTTGTGTCGGCCGAGAACTCAGCCGTGCTTTAGCCGCAAGGCACGGCCGAGCGCCCGATATAAACATCTCCTCCCTATACACCGACAGACTATCAAGAGACTTCCCGCATGAATCGCCCTGTGCACGCGCTCGCGCTGGGCTTGGCCCTCGCATTCGGTTCCCTCGCATCGCATGCGACCGGGCTGGAACAAAAGGGTCGGCCCGACTCACAACTCAGCACCATGCCCACGTATGGGATGGAAGTCCCTGCTCGCACGGCGTTGAAGTCGGTTGTGCCGGCGGGGTGGCAGCTCTTCGTCCACCAATCGGCAAAGCTGCCGGAGACGATGTCCTGGAAGCTCGGCGACGCCTGGCCGAAGGTGCTTTCGGATTTGGCGGCGGCACAAGAGTTGTCCGTTCTCATTGACTGGGACGAGAAGCGTGTTCTCGTTCGCACGCACGACGTCAGCGTGCAGGAGCAGGCGACGCGCGCAGAAATCACACAGGCGGCGGTCACCCCCTTGCCGCGCTTCGAAGAGGCCCGCAGTGACAAGCAGGCGGAGCGCGCCGCGCGGAAGCAGCCGGTGGCACCGCAAGCACCTGTCGCGGCCGCAGCATCGACCACTGCAGCCCCCCGTGTCAATGCGCCGGCAGAGATGTCCGAAGCCAGCCGCATGGCGCAGGACGAGTCCCGCCGGCGACAAGAGCTGGAACAACAAACTGCCTCGCAGGTGGACGTGACTCGGACGTTGCCCGTCATTCGGTCCAACCCGACGCCCGCGATGGTGACGGCGCAGGAAGCGGCTGCGGCCAAGCATCCGCCCAAGCTGGTATCCACGCCCGAGTTCTCCTACACCCAGCCGGTCGCGTTGAATCGACCCCCGGCACGAAAAGTCGCGCAAGCCATCGCCAACAAGTACAACCTGCGCCTGGTCTGGGCGGCACCTGAGGTGCAGTTGCAAGGGCCCGTGACGCTGCTCGCCCAATCTGCGCGGGATGACGTTCGGCTGCTTTCCAAGGCCCTTGGTGTGTTCTCTCCCGTCTTCTTCGAAGTCGCGGAGAACGAGCGTGTCATTCGAGTGCTGCCCCGAGAGCTGGCGAATCTGCGACCCTCCGCGCCGGCAGTGGTTGCCGCCCCTGCGGCCGTAAGCAGCCCGCTGCCACCCGTTGCCGTGGCTGTCGACATTTCGCCGACAGCCGCAGCCCCGGCTGTAGCCTCGTCCGCAGCTCTCGCCCCGACACCGCTGCCCGCCTTGGCGGTGGCTCCTGCCAAGCTGCATCTGCGGGTCGGTGAGCGTGAACCGCTCGAAGACGCACTGGTGCGCTTTGTGCGCGCACAGGGCTACACGCTCGAGTGGAAGGTCACGGGAGGCTTCGAGGCCAACCGTGCCATGGCGTTCGAAGGCGAATCGCTCGTCCAGGTGCTCTCGCAGCTCCTGCCCCCGCTTGGAATTTCCGCGGACGTCTACACCCGCGACAAACACATCGTCGTTCGCCCTGGCGAAAGCCGCGACCGATAGGAGCCCACATGTCTTTTCGTCTTTCTGTCTGCACCCTGGCGCTGCTCGCGCTGAGCGGCTGTGCCTCGATGAACCTGACCACCGGTCAGATGAAGTCGACCACCGACGACCGTGCCTCTGCCGCGGTAGCTGCGTTCGAAAAGCAGACCCGCCCGCTGGCTGCCGTTCGCGAAGTCCAAGAGCCCCTGGTCGACTTCAAGAAGACAGAGCAGGCGCGCTTTCGCGGCGACGTCAACATGCGAGCTGCTGCGGCACCGTTCGGTCCTATCTTGAGTGAGTTGGGCAAGAAGGCGGGCTACTCGGTGGCGTACTCCGAAGCGGTCGACGTCAACCGCAAGGTGACGGTCGACTTCAACGACGCCGTCACCGAAGATGCCATCCGGACGACCGCGTTCCTGGCGGGCTACGCGGCAGTCATCGACAAGCAAAACCGGACCCTGATGGTCTCGGACGTCGCCACCTACACCTTCCGTGTACCGGCGGGCGTCTTCTCGCAGCTGCAGGCGCAGTATTCCGTGGGCGGCAACCCTGCCAACTCGACCTCGAGCGGTGGCGGGGGGCAGGGCGGGCAAGGCGGCGGTTCTGCCGGCGGCACGTCCCTGAAGGCTGAATTCAGCGTGTCGGGCAAGGAAGGCAGTAACCCGCTGGGCCTGACGAAGTTCCTGCAAGACCTGGCTGGCAAGAATGCCGAGGTCCTGGTCACGGACTCGGGTCATGTCTCCGTCAGGGCCAATGCCCAGGCGCTGCGCCGGGTGCACGATTTCATGCGCAGCTTCATGAAGGATGCGATGACACAAATCGAAATCGAAGCGTCCGTCGTCGAAGTGGCCCTTACGAAGGAGTTCGCACTGGGCATCCAGTGGGGCAAGGTGGTCAACAGCGCGACCCAGGGAGTGCTGCTGGGCGGTGCTGCAGGCAAGGCCGTGGCAAACGCTGCAAATACCGGAACGCCTGGCGCGCTGCTGGACTCCATGATTTCACAAACGACGGGCGGCGGCCTGAGCACCTACAAGGTTGGTGTCAACAGCGCCTCGCTCATCAACGCTCTGGCCAGCTTCACCGACGTCAACATCGTGTCGCAGCCCAAGCTGCTCTCGATGAACAACGTCCCCACCACGTTCTTCGACGGCGTGCAGCTGCCTTATTTGGGCTCGGTGCAGCAGACGCCGTCAACAGCGCAGGGCGGCTCTCCGACTACCACGGGCTCTGTGGCTTTCGCCATCGACGGTGTCAGCTTCTCGGCAGTACCGTCGGTCGTTGACAGCAACACGGTTCAGATTACGTTGATTCCTGTCCTTTCCAGCGTCAACGGGTTCGACTCGTTCTTGAACGACACGCTGAAGGCGCCGCGTCAAGGCAACAAGCAGACGTACATGCGCGTGCTTGCCGAATCTGGAAAGACGCTCATCCTCGGCGGCATCCGCTACAGCAAGGAATACAAAGACACCAACGTTCCGAGTTCCATGCAGTCGACGACGGCAGCCAAGGAAATCGTCATCCTGCTGCGGGCCCATGTGATTCCGGGCCCCGCCATCGACCCGATTGTCAGCGAGTCGCTGTAATGGCGGGGGTGCCCTGTGTTTCTGAAAAAGCGACCTGACCTCCCCAAAGCGCCGGACCTCAGCAAGGTCCAGGACTTCTCGTTGTTCGGCAAAGCTGCGAAATCGGTTCGCGGCGAAGACCCGAGCGCGGGAGTCTTGCGCCCAAACAAGCGAATTTCCGTGCCGGAGGAGGACATCATCGACGTGGAAGTCGTGGAACGTGCTCCCACCGCCCAGCGCTCGCCGCTGCCCGTCGTCGAAGAAGTGACTCCTGCCTCAGCGGAAGCGGAAGGCTCTGCCGTGCCGGCAGCTCCGCATGAGCCCGCGCCAGAACACCTCGCGGCGCCTCAGCGAGGCAAACCTTTCTCGGGGCTGAAGGTCGTCAAGAAATCCTCAACGGGAGACGCGCCGGCCCCTTCGCCGGAATCCCGCACGTCGGCAGGCTTGGCCGAATCCGCGGCCTCGGCGGAGAAGCCCAAGGGCCTGTTCGCACGGGTCAAGGCGCAGGCCAGCGCCAAGGCTGCGTCATTTGCAGAACCGCAAGGCACGCCGGGCCCCCAGGCCCCTGAACAGCCGGTCCTCGACCAAGACGACGGCGGTGCGCCTGCGGCGGTCAATCGCTTTGCAGCATTCGCGGGCAAGAAAGCTCGCCCGGAAGCGGCGGCCGCTGATTCAAAGCCGAAGACATCTGTGTTCGCGAGCCTCTCGGCCAAGCTACGCTCATCGGCTGCCGCCCCTGCGAAGGCAGAACAGCCAACACCGGCTGACGCACCCAAGGCAGGCCTGCGAGGTGCCGAGAAGCGCAAGAAGACGTCCAAGCCCGAAAACGCAGCCAAGTTGGCACGGGCGACTCCCAAGGGTGCGCTCGACGTCATGGTCGAGCTGGAAGACGCGCGTCGCGTCTTTTGGCGCGTGACGGCTCAGTCGCTCGAATCCCTTGCACCGAATGACGTCCGTCAGGCTGCCAGCTTCTCGAAGGGTGAGCAACGCTTTGCGGTCGAGGCGGGCCTCGCCTACTCCGCGGCTCACGACTTGGCTCTGGCGGAAATTGGCGAGGAAGTTCGCATTGTCAACGCGTCCAAGGCGCTGAGAGCCGTATTCGCCTGCACAGCGACGCGTATCCAGGAGTTGCAGCCGGTGCAGACCGGACCCGGGCTCTTCCTGCTCGAGTCCTTGCTCAAGAACCGACGCGCGGAAGGCGAACCCGCCATCTGCGCACTCGTTCTCAAAGGTGACGAACAGGCGCAAAGCCTGGCAATCCTCTATCACTTCAATGAGAAGGATGAAGCATCCGCGCCGCAGATTACGGTCAATCCCGACAACCTGAACTTCGTGCTCGCCCAGTTTGCGGCCTCTCGCCGACTGGAGCTGAGCTCGACGAAGGTGGTGCTGCTTTCCAACGCCGACCTGTTGTCGGTGGCGGGCGCGCTGCAGATGTACCCCTCCGAGACGGTGTGGCGCGGCGTGCCGCTGCGCAAGATTCTGTGGGGGGCTGCGGCCGTCGCCGCAGCAGGCGCGGGGTTCTCAGTGTTGTATGCAGGGCAGGGCTATGTCTCGCAACACGCCATGCAAGGCAAATTGCACTCTGCACAGGCCCAAAAGTCCCAGGCTCAGAAAGAGGTCGACGCCGTGCTCGTGGCGTCGGTCAGCAGCTTCGCCAGAACGCAGGGACTCAATCTCGATGAAATCACCGAACGGGCGGGCGTGCTGTGGACTCCTGGCGCGAAGGTCGCAGTGGATGCAGCGCCTGCCACTCAGGTCTACAGCATCGCGTTGCCGTTGACGCGCGGGGGTAGCTTGGGCAACCGGCCCAGCGTGCTCTACCAGATGTCCCTGAGCAATGTTGAGCCTCTGCTCAACAAGGAGCCCCCACAAGGCTGTACCAAAGCTGTCCCTGAAGTTTCCGGAGGAATGAATGTCGTTCAAATCACTGTCACATGCGAAAGCGCTGCTGGGTCTTTGTCTGCTTATCGCCTTGACTAGCGCCCACTTCGGAAAGGACTGGCACAGCAAGGCCCGCGCCGCGTCTTCTGGTTACTCCAAGACGACAGCTGAAGCAAAGACGACGAAAGAGGCTCTGACGACTCTTCAACAAGAGCTCAAGCCTGACGCCGCTTCGCTTTCGCTCGAGGCCTCACTTTCGGCGGTCATGCTCGACGTCTTCAACAAGCGCGTCGAGCACGGCGTGCTCATCGCCACCGCATCCCCGGCAAAAGCAGGGGGAGGGGGCATGAGCCAGCTTAGCAGCCTTGCCGAGGACGTACCAGGTAGCACGCTGAAAAGCGTCAAGGTCAACATCACGGGGACGTATCAGACGTACCCCGGACTGCTGGCCTACCTCAAGGGACTGCAGAAGCAGCCTGTCGCCATCGTTCACTTGAAAGTCCAGGAGCAGTCCTTTGAGGCCGCGATTCGCGTCTACGGAAGCATGAGCAAGTCATGAGCAAGCGTTTTTCACTTCGAGACCTAGGTGGCGCGTCTGCCGAGCGCAAGGCAGCCGCCACCGCCCCTGCGTCATCGCCCGCGCCTGTCGCCGCGCCAGTAGTCGTGCCTGTGGCCGCACCCGCTCCGTCTCCGGCTCTGGCTCCGCAAGGACGTCCCGTCGACGCCCCTTCGGCCCTGGTGCCTGTTGTCCCTCGCCAACCTTCGCTGCAGCGGGAAGCGTCCTTCTCCATCGAGGACATGAAGGGCATCCTGCTAGACATGGGGGTCAAGGCGTCCCATGTGCACGTTGCCATGCGCCGTGCCCAGAGCACGGGGGAGCCGCTCGCGCAAATCATGCGTGACTTCGGCTTCTTGTCGGGAGAGGGCGTTGCCCAGGCGGTGAGCCGCCAAACGCGCTTCGAGTACTTCTCGGCGGAAGATGTCGACCTCATCGTGCGCAGTGACCTCGCAGACGTCAAGCTTCCCGAGTTCAAGCGCTTCGTTCCGGTTGGCAAGGACTCGCAGGGCCGATTGCTCGTGGCCGTGCCGGATGCGGCCGTGGTCAACGAAGCGCTGAATGCGTTCTATGACAAGAGAACGCGCATCGTCATCGCCAGCGAGCACACGATTCAGACCGTCTACCGCAAGTTCTTTGCAAACACCGAGCATGCATTCGACGTGTCTGTCAGCGCGTTCATGAAAGCCCTGGACGGAGGTCGTCGCAAAGAAGAGGAGGAGCGCTCCATTGGTTTGGTGCGCGAAGTCTATTTTTCGCTCCTGCGTCATGCCTGTTACGCAGGCGCCTCTGACCTGTACCTGTATCGCTCCGAGTACGTCGGCATCGTGCGACTCAAGGTCAACGGTGTCGGCCAAATCTTCCGCACGATTGACTTGGCGTTGTACGACCGCATCCTCAACAAGCTGGTGCAGGACAACACCAAGGTCGACGACCTTCGCATGAAGCCGAAAGAAGCCATCGTCGAGTTCACCGATGAAGACCGTGAAAAGCATTCGGACCTGGCTACCCGGTTCAACTTTCGCCTGGAGTTGACGGAGTCTCGAGGCGTGCGCAGCGCGGTCATTCGTATCTTGGACCGAAACTCAGCTGCCACGGACCTGGACAAGCTGGGCTTCGATGACGAGACCTACAAGGCAATTGCCCGCACGTCGCGCACGGCGACCGGCTTCTTCCTTGTGACGGGTCCGACCGGCTCCGGCAAGACCACGACGCTTTACGCCATCCTCAAAAGCATCGACGCGGTGGAGCGCAGCGTTCAGTCGATTGAAAACCCGGTGGAGTACGAACACGGTCTGTGGTTGCAGTTCGAGCCGCGCAAAGACGCCTCCAACGAAGGCGAAGAGCTCAACGAGTGGCTGAAGGCGTTGCTGCGGAATGCACCGGACGTCATCTTGGTGGGTGAAGTCCGGGACCGAAACGTTGCCAACGTTTGCCTCAACGCCGCCAATACGGGCCACTTGGTGTTCGCGACGCTGCACACCAATGACTCCGTGATGGCTATGGCCCGGTTGAAGTCCCTTGACATCGACCTCGACGTTCTGGGTTCAGTTCTGCTGGGCATCCTGGCCCAGCGCCTGCTGCGACTGCTGTGCCGTCACTGCAAGGTAGAGGATTCCTCCAAGGAAACCGGCGAAGCTCTTGAAGCACCGTATCTGGGCCAGGCTCTCAAGCAATCCTACAAAGCGGGTGCCGGCTGCGCGAACTGCGACTACACCGGCTACCGTGGCCGGCGCATGATTTACGAGCTCCTGCAAATGTCCGCGAAGGTGCGCGAGGCCTTGGAGAAGGGGGAGCCCCCGTCTGTCCTGGCCAAGCACGGTATGCCAGAAGACCGGACCATGTGGGCGAACGGCATGAAGCTGGTGGCGCAGGGGCTGACGAGTCTCGAAGAGCTTCAACGCGTGGCCACTCGGCACATCTAAACGCGGACGCTACTTTTTAACGAGGAGCTCCGATGGACATCGCCTACCGTTACACCGCCAAAACCAGCCGTGGTCAAAAAATCACGGGGGTCATCCACGCCCAGAACAAGCCCCTGGCCTTCTCCAAGCTGAAGAAGGGCGGGTTCTTGCCGCTGAAGGTGCAAGCGTCGGTCGGAGACACGCTCTCCGGGTGGTTGCGACCGTCCTTCGATAAGCAAGAGCTATCTCGTCTGTACATCACAGTGGGCCGGCGGCTGAAGAACGGCAAGTCTCTCGTCGAGGGCCTGGAGGCGGCAAGCGAGTACATCCAAGACAACCGGTTGCGCCAGGCCGTGCTGATGATGCGACAGTCGGTGCTTGACGGACAAAGTGAGTTCCAGTCCATGCAGGCGGCAGGGTTTCCCCGGCGCGACACGCTGGTGATTCGCTCCACGGCCGAGACAGGCAAAACCGGTGAATCGTTCATGGCCCTGGGCGACGAGATTGCCCGCATCGAGGCGCTTCGTCGAAGCGTCGCCTCCACGTTTCGCATGCCCGCGATGATGGCCGTGTTCATGGTTCTTTTCGTGTGGGCGGCGCTCATGTTCATCGCACCTGCCACCATGAGCTTCTTGAAGCAGACCGGCCTCAAGCTCAATTTCTCGCCGCTCATCGCGTCCTATTTCAAGCTCGTGGCGCTGTTCCACAAACAGGAAGTTGTCTCCTCGGTGGTCTACTTCGGGCTCTTTGGGTCCATCGGGTACTTTCTTCGCACCGATTCTTTCAAGGCATTTCTTGACAAATTCAAGACGCTGCGCACGCTCTCGGTCAAATCGGACCATGCGGCGCTTTGGAACAGCTTCGCCTTGTTGTATGACGCTGCGGTTCCCGCGCGCGAAGCGGCTGTCATCGTAGGCGACTCCGCCAAGCGCGCCGACTCCAAGCAAGCGTTCCTCAAGATGGCCAAGATGGTCGAATCTGGACGCTCGTTGGAAGATGCGACGGCATCCGCTGGCTTTCCGCAATTTGTCGTCTCCGGCGTGTCCTCGGCCGCATCCGGCGGGGACATGGTCGCAGGCTTGAACGACCTGGTGCGCAACCTGGAAGAAGACGTACGGGTTCTGACCGGCGTTCTGCAGGAAAACGCCAAGATTGCTTCGGTGCTGGCGATGGGTGCAGGCGTGCTGATTGTCTTCGTGTTCACCTACTACCCGATGATTGCGTCTGTCATGTCGAACGTCTAAACCGGCTCAGTCGCCTCGAGCGGGCGACTGAGCCCTGTGAAGAGTTAAAGGCTTCAAGAAGAGGCCCTTTGATTTGATGAATCAGGACACTTAAAGCACGGCAGAACAAGTCGTGCGCAGGAAAGAGGCACTGGTCACCGATGCATTGAAAGCGGCAGCGTCAGGTGGAATGACATAAAAAACCGTCGCTATACCCAACAACCCTCCCCTTTAGGTGCCCTATGTTCAAACGATTTTCCAAGCAACGCGGCTTTACGCTGATTGAAATTTTGGTGGCGCTCGCCATTCTGGCCGTCATCGCACTTCTGGCGTCCAACGCCTTCGATGGTTCGCGCACCAAGGCGCAGGCCATGATTGGCTTGGCCAAGCAGGTCGGCGACGCCAACATCCAGTTGAAGACTGACACTGGCTGCTACGTGAACAAGCCGGTCGCGCTGTTCGACCCCACCGAAGCCCAGAAGGCTGCCAACAACTACTGCTCGCGCACCTTCGGGGGCACCTGGGCGCGTCCTTACCTCGCGCAATACACCGTCAACGGCAGTGGCGACCTCGTGGTCGACAAGATTTCCGCCGAGGTGACGGTTGCATTGAAGCAAGCCACCGACGCCGGTCGCAAGCGCTACTACGTGCACTTCGACAACGTGCCGATGGACATCATCAAGCAAGCGCTGGTGGAGTGCAACGGCACCGACACCGCCAAGGGCGACTTCACCAAGAATCGCTGCAAGACCGACACGGACCTGGCGACCGACGCGCCGGGCGTGTTCGACATGCTGTACGACACGACCAAGTAAACGAGTTCCAGCCCATGCGCAGGCCGAATCCCATGCGGCAGCAGGGTTTCGGCCTGCTGGCATTTGTGATGCTCTCCGCCATCGTGGCGTTCACGATGGTGGTCGGCTATGCGGGGGTCATGACGCGGCGAGAAGCCAATGCACTGCCGGCCAAGCAAGACCGATACGTGCAAGAGTCGGTTGAGTCGCTGCGAGACGCATGGCGGTCGAATGCCCTGACCTGGGACGCGTTCTCGGTCGGAAACACCACCACAGTTCAGGACGTGCTTGGCAGGGCGGGGGTTCAGCTGAAGTACGGAGCGCAGGCGGTGTTGTCGAATGTGGTCAAAGTGGACGCGGAAGGAATCGCCTACCGCAGCGTCCTGCTGTACCTGCCGGTAGAGACCGATGAATCCAGCCCTCCGGACATCAACCAGTTCAAGGTGACCGGCAACTTCGTGTCCTGCCCCACCCCGAGTGACGAGTGCTCCAAGCGGGTCTACCGCGTCTTCTCGTCGATGGAACTCGAGCGTGCGTTGGCCAAAGAAACCCGCTTGCGGCTGACACGAGTTGCTGAAAAAGCTCAAAGCTACTTCAAGGCGCGAATGCTGCAGGACCCAGAACGCAACGTCTCGGTCAACTACTTCCACAAGCCCTTCGGCGCCTGTGAGGCCCTGGAAATGGACTTGGGGTGCATGGACACCTACCAGCCCTTGGTGAGCCTCGACTCTGGCACCAGCCTGAATCGCACGAGGATGGCGGTGAATCTGGCCTTGACGGACGAAGAGCTGTTCACGGCATGGGGGCGGCCGATTGAGGCTTCCAACCTGCAGGACAGCGAGGTGGCGGACTCTCCCTTCACCATGACCTTTCGCGCGCCGAATCAGGCCGGCGGCTTCTATACCGTCAAGGCGATTCAACTCTACTAACGGTGCCATGCTCTTCGACGACCTTACACGTTTGTCTGCCGATGCCCACGTATCCGACTTCCTGGTGAAGGAGGGGGACCCGCTATGGGTGCGCCGCGACGGGGAGCTTCGCCGCCTGGACGCTGAAGGGCCGGTGACGCGCGAGCAAATCGTGGACCTCCTGAAGCGAAATGAATCGCACACGGGAGTCAAGACCGCCAAGCTCAACGAGCAGCTAGAAGCGACTGGCGACCGGGACTTTGCGCTCAAGGTGGGCGCGCGTCGCTTTCGCGCGAACCTCTACTGGTGCAATGGGCAGCGCCTGTCTATGGCCTTGCGACAGCTGCCGGACAAAGCACCCGCATTGGCTTCACTCGGACTGCCGGAAAGTTACCTGAGCCTGCTCAAAGGCTCACGGGGCCTGGTGCTGGTGACAGGAGCGACCGGTAGCGGCAAGACAACGACACTGGCGTCATCGCTTGAATACCTGAATGAGCACAGCTCTGGCCACATAGTCACGCTAGAAGACCCCGTTGAGTACCTCATCCGGTCTAAGCGATGCTTGGTTGACCAGCGTCAGGTGGGCCGCGATGTCACCTCGTTCAGCCTCGGACTGCGAGCGGCGTTGCGACAAGACCCCGACATTCTGCTGGTGGGAGAACTGCGCGACTTCGACACGGTCAAGACGGCGCTGGATGCGGCCAACACGGGGCACCTCGTGTTCGGAACATTGCACACCAACTCGGCCCAGCAGACCATCGAGCGGTTGACGAGCTTCTTCACTGACGACCGCCGGGAGTGGGCGCATGCAGTTCTGGCTCAGGCCCTGCTTGGCATTTTGTCGCAGGTGCTGGTGCCGAAAAAGCAGGGGAGCGGGCGCGCCTTGGCTTGCGAGATGCTGGTCAATACGCCGGATGTGCGACAAATCATTCGAGAAGGCCGCACGCACCAACTGTTCAATGCCATGGACACCGGGGCATCCCGGGGACAAGTTGTCTTGAACCGGGTCCTGACGGAGCTGGTGAAGGCCCAAATCGTGGACCGGGAAGCAGCCGCCTACGCTGCTTACGACCCCACATCACTACAAAAGGAGTTCTCTCGTGGATAAGCGGCTCGCTGTCCAGCGCGGCTTCACTCTCGTTGAAACCCTCGTAGCGCTGGCCCTGATTACAGTCATTTCTCTCATCGTCATGGGAGCGTTGTCCCCTTGGATGGGATTCAAGCAGAAGTTGGACAACGAAAGGCGGCTGCAAGACGTGCGCCAAGGCTTGCTTGCGCTCTACGATGCCAAGGGCATGGCTGTCGAAGCAGAAGCAAACGGCAACTTCCAGGGGTTCAAGAACAACGCAGCGACGCCCTGCACGGACCAGCTGGCTGCTTTTCAGGCTCATGCTACCTACTTCAGCGAAGCGCCGGACCAAATCAGCCGCGATGGATACGCGAACCCCTGGTGCATCTACGTGACCGCGGCCTTGCATGAGGTACGTGAAGGTGTCGACCTGTACTACCGAAACGTCACCGTCGTTTCGACGGGGCCTAACGGCACGCTCGACTCGACGGTCCAGGCGGATGGAACTCCGACCCTGGGGGGCGATGACACCGCCATAACTGTGACAGGCAAGGAACTTCAGTCCGCCAAGCTGCGGGAGACCTTGCGGCGCATGAACAAGGTAGGTCAGATGTACGAGACCTACTTCACGACCCGGTACCTGGCCAACTCGGCGCGGGACATCACCATCTACTACTTCTCGACTGCGTACGACGCGGCGGGCGCTGTCTCAAGTACCGGCGCAGCCTGGAGCCCCGTAGGCACCGCGCTTTCAAGTATTGGGGTCGGTCCTTCGGACGCCGTCACCCCGTGGGAAGCCACGAACGCCATCGAGCTGAACAACTCCACCGAGTCCTCCAACGGTACGACGGTCCGCAGTCCCGCCTCGTCCTCCGGAGCAGGTGCCTTGCCCTACACCGCCTTGCTGCGCGCACGTCTGCCATCGCCTTCGGCGAGTCCGGCATACGCGACACAGGTCGTCGTCGGCAACTACTAAACGCGGTTCCTATAGAAGACTGCTTTCTTCGAAGAATGCCATGAACAAGACTCTCCTTGCCCTCCTCGCGGCCATGTGCTGCGGCACCGTATTCGCACAGGCCTCCGCTCCGGCGGCAAAGCCTGCTGCGGTCGTCGCCAAGCCGATTCCCGACGTCAACCCGTTCACGGGCAAACCTTTGTCCGCGGAGCAGATTCAGCGTCAGCTGGAAGAAGCGAAGCTGCGCACGCAGATGCTGGAGGAAGAGCTCAAACAAGTGAACCTCGAGCAAGAGAAGTCGAACGTGCCGCTGCGCAAGGCGGTTGAAGCTGCCCAGGCCCGCACGGCGGTGCGCAAGGAGGAGGTCACGGTCCGCGACATCGAGGAAGCCCAGAAAGCTGCAGCCGCCAACCGGGCGGCCGAAGAACAAGTGCGAGCAGCCAAGGTCCGTGAGGCCGCCCGGGATGCTGCCAAAGAAGCTGCAGCCAAGAAGTCGCGTACAAAGCCCGTGGCCAAAGCCAGCGAGGCTGCCGACAGCGATGACGACTCCTCCGCAACGAAGCGAACAGCCGCCCCTGTCGAGCCTCCGATGGCACGGCGACCGACGCTCACCTCCGTCATCGACCTGGCGGGCTCCCGTTCTGCGATTCTGGAGCTTGCTGGTGGCACCTTGGTGGTCAAGGACGGCGACATGACTCCGTTCGGGCCCTTGAAGGTGCTGGATACCCAGTCGGTCAACCTGAACGGGGACATCTACCGTGTCCATAGCTCAACACTGAGCCGCTTCGTTGTGTCCGACCCCAAACCCGTCGACCCGATGGCCGCCAAGAACGTCGCGGCCGCCCCCTTGACGGCCCAAGCGCAGCCGACTTCCGCTGCGCAGGGCGCTAGCAACGGTGCCCCCTCGAGCCCTCCTCAGCGCATGGCGCTGCCGCCCCTCCAGCTGCCCCCTGGCGTTTCGGTACTTCCGGCCTCGAAATAAGCTCCGAATCGTCCTTCAAAGCGAACAAGGCCTCTTCAGCAGAAGAGGCCTTTGTCAATGGAGGACCGTCAGGCGTGCAGGGCGGCCAACTGTGCCTGAGCCGTGCGCTCGGCCGCAGCGGCGGCAACGGCTTGGCGAAGCTGTTGGGACACAAAGCCACTGCAGTTCTTGTACATGCCCTCTTCGTAGGAGAGGGCCGCTTCTCGCACCAGCTTGCCGACGGAGCGTAGCCCGCCCATCACTTGGCATGCTTTGGTCACCAGGATGGGGTCCACGGAGACCGTGGTGACCCGTCCGTCATTGCGCTTTACGCGAAACAGCTTGTAGTAGTACGTCGCCTTGGGCTTTTGTGCAGGCATGAGGCCTCCTAGAGTTCCAGTTAAACTATCAGACAGTTGCGTTGAGTTTAGCACCAGTGCTTGTTTAGGTCAAGTTCGCCAAGACTCAGTCGCGGAGGCGTATAGGCATAAAGGGATTTTCTATACGCACCTCCTGCCGTCATCTCGAACCGGTCCTATGCGCCCCAAACTTCTCAAAAGCTTCATCACCGTCTCGCTCTTCTGGCTCATCGCCACGACCTTCTGGTGGTCGCTGCAACGCCCGGAGGTGAATCTGGCCGCGCTGCAGAAGCTCAAGGAGCTGATGCCGTTCCTGCCCGTGCAGGTTCCCACAGACGTGTCCATCCTGGCCTCCCTGGGCGTGCAGTACAACGTGCTGCTCTACTGGACCTTCCCGATGCTGCTGGGCGTATTGCTGTCAGGCTTGGCCGGCTACGGCGCGCTGTGGTGGAAGGCCCGTGGCAAATACCAAGACCGGGCGGCGCGAGAAGCGGGAAGCGGCGAGTACCGCGGCGTGTCCCTGACTGTCGGCGAACTGCCCACGCCCGTGCCCTTGCCCAAGGACGACATCGACCTGGGCTCGGATGACGATGACGCCTTGGCGCGACTGACCGACCGCGAGCGCCGAATGCTCGCCGATATCCTCGGCACGATTTCCGCGCACCCCGACGCTTATCCCGGTGAAGGCATCACGACGCCCTTGCTGGACCACACGCTCAACCTGGCCTCAAAGGCCTTGGCCAGCGTGCGTAACCCCGGCCTGTCTGCCATCGTGGCCGCCGCCCATGAACTCGGAAAAATCACAGCCTACAAGAAGGCTGAAGGCGGCGAGTGGGTCAAGTCCAAGAACCACGACAAGGAAGCAGCCAAGATTCTCGGATTGATGGACTCCTGGTTTGCGCTGCCGTATCAAGACCGCAATGCGGTGATGATGGCCGTGAAGTTTCACAGCACGCCGCGCACGCTGCCCGAAGTTGACAGCGACCCGCAAATCTATCGACTGGCACGCGAGCTGCTCACCGCCGCGGACGACACGCAGCAGACTGTGGTGGTCGAGGAGAAGCAGCGGACGCTGGAAAAGAGCGCCGGAGAACTGCCGGACGTCATCTTCGAGTCGTTCGTCAAGGCGCTGCCGCAACTGTCGTTCCAGAACCGAGGCTTGCCCAAGGGCGTGGCCGCGGTCGCCTGGAAGGTGGGCACGCGTGTCTACATGCTGGAAATCAAGCTGCGTGAAACCGTCATGGCCAAGATGCCCGCGGATGTCCGTGGAGCCCTGACACCGAACCCGAAGGAGCGCTCGCGGCTGCAGCCGTTCACGCTCGAGCTGCTCAAGGCCCTCGACACCCACGGCTGGTTGGTGAAGAAGGTCAACGAGACCAAGCTCGACACCAAGGAAGCGCTCTGGAACATCAAAGCGGGCAAGCTCGAGTTCAAGGGCGTCATCATCATTGACGTCCCCGCGGAATACGTTGCGCAGTTGCCTTCGGATGACAGCATGTACGAGGTGCAGGTGAGTGGCCCTCTGTTCAGCCAGGGTGCGGGAGTCTCCATGTCCAAGAACGACCTGCTCGGCAGCGTCCTTAAACCCTCCGCCGAAAAGCCTGCACAGCAGGACAAGCCGGCAGACCCACCCGCCGCTTCGGTTTAAAGCCGGTTGGCTACTAAAGAGATACGTGGAATCACAATGAAAAAGACAATTCTCGCCCTGTCACTTGCCGCTTGCGGCGCGGCCTTTGCGCAGTCTGCAGGACAGAACCCCTTCGCCCGCCCGACCTCCCAGCCAGCGCCTGCGTCCCCTGTCAACGGCGCAGCTGCGGGTGCCCCGGCTGTTCCACCCAACAACATGCCGTATCCGGTGATGCAGCCTATGCCCGGCGTAATGCCGGGACAGCCTGCAATCATGCAACCCGGGCAGATGGCCCCGTCGGGCCCTGAAGTCGTCGAAGAAGAAGTCTCAGTCGTCCGCGTGGGAAAGGTTAACGGCCAGTACCTCTACCGCGGCACGGGTGCCTACCTGTTCGAGCCCACCAACAAAAAGAAGGTTGTGCGCAAGCCAACGGTCGCGCAAAGCGGCGCAGCGGGCCTGCCTGCCGCGATGCCTGCCATTCCCGTTCCCGGCGCAGCTGCGCAACCTGTCCCCGCCCTGCCGAACATGGTGGGTCGCCCCGCACCGACGAAGTAAGCGCCCGAAGGCCCTCAATGAACAAAACTATCCTTACCCTGGCGATTGCCGCCGTCTTGAGCGGTTGCGCAGCAGTCAAGCCGATGCAGCATGACGAGTCGAAGCCCGCTTCTTCCGGTACAGCTGCACAAGCCGCGAGCGTACCCGAGGACTGGAATGACCCCGCGGTTGTCGCAGAGGGCAAGTCGTCAGTGGTGCTCATGACCCCGCAAAGCATTCCGGACGTGCTGCGCAATCGCCGCGTCACGATGGAGCTGGACCCCGGTGCCACGGTCAACGACATGGTGGCAGTTCTCGGCAAGCTGGGCGTGACGGTCATCATCTCCGACCAGGAAGCGGGCAAGAAGGACTTCTACCTGCCCCGCTTCAATGGCACCCTGGGGGGCCTGTTGTCCGCCATCACCAAGGTGACCGATGTCTGGTTCACCTGGCACGAGGGTGCCGTGGTCGTTTCGTCGACGGAGCGCATCGGCATCTCGGTGCCGCAGGAGTCGAACTTCGGCGAAACGCTCACCAAGGGCCTGGACGGCATCGGCGTCAAGGAAAAAGCCGTCAACTGGCAATCCGGCATGGCCATGCTCGAGGTAACGCCCAGCCAGTTCCGCCGGGTGCGAACCTACCTGGAACGCTACACCGCCAACGCTGCGGTGGTCACCTTGCAGGTTGCCGTGGTCAACGTCACGTTGAACCAGAGCGTCAAGCAAGGTATCGACTGGGACAAGCTGCAGGTCTCGGCGTTGCATGGCGGCACCGTCACGGACTACAAGAACTGGCAAACCCTGGCCAATCCGACTTCGGGCACCGGTACGACGGTGAACTCCGGTACCCCCTCCACCGGCTCCACAGGGACCACGGGCACCGGTACGACCACCGGAACGGATACGGCGACCGCCCTTGCCGCGCTGCCGCGGGCCGTTGGCGCCGTAGGCTGGGCGGGTAACGCGCTGAGTGGCGCCATCTTCGCCGGCCGTTTCTCGTTCCAGGGTCTCTTCAACTACCTGCAGACCTACGGCACTGCCGAAACGAAGCAGAACGTCATGTTGAAGACGGTTGCCGGAAACAAGGTCGAATTCAAGTCGTTGATGCAGATTCCGTATGTCTCGGAAATCGGGGTCACGACCACGGGGACGACCACCACCTCGACCGCCTCTACGTCGACCGCTTCTACCGGCACCTCGGGCCTGAACAACGCCATGGGCTCGACCAAGACTGCCAAGGCAGATGACGGTATCACCGTCGAGTTGACGCCCACGTTCGATGCCGCTGCCAACAGCGTGACCATCGACATGAAGCTCGCCATCAAGGCCGTCGTCGCGTTCAACGAACTGTCCGCCGGCAACCAGCTGGGCAAGCTCACGCAACCGACCACTGCCGAACGCAGCTTCACGGACACGCTGCGGCTGCGGCCCGGTCAAACCGTTGTCGTCGGCGGCTTGACCTACGACAGCGTGTCGGACAACAAGGGCGCGCCGGTGTTTTTGTCCGGTTCCAAGCTCGAATCGCAATCGCTGACGGTCAACCGTCAAACGATGTTCATCGTCGTCCGTCCTACCGTGATGAAGCTGGGACAAGTCATGGCGGCAGAGTCGGGTGGCACTACGCTTGACCTCCTGCCTTCTGGCCAGTACCAGGCGGAACCCGAGGAAGAGAAGACGCCTACGCCCAAGAAGAAGGCCAAGGCAGGTAAGGGGGAGCAGAAATGATGAAGTGGTGGCCCTTTCGCCGCAAGGTCGCGAAGGCTGACGCCTCGGTAAGTCAGGAGCCGACCGGCTTCGACGCCACTGAGGAAGCAGTCGTTGCGCCTGCGGACGTTCACGAAGCGCAGAGCCGCCTGGACCCGCTCAGCCAGGGGGAGACCCCGACTGACGTCGCAGACGCCACCGTTGCCGTGCATAGCGCCGCGGCACTGGAAACGGAGGCGAGTGTTGAGATTTCTGCTGCTCAAGTGCAGGACCCCGTCGCGTTGTCTTTGGCGGGGGAGCCGCCGCAGCCGGACGACTCGACCGCTGTCCTGGGTTCGCAGCCGGAGCTTGAGCAAGAGCAAGCGCAGGGTAAGCGTGCCCGCGCAGCTGCCGCTGTGCGCAAGGCAATTTCCAAGCTCAAGCGCAATCCGGCGGGTACGTTGCACAAGACCGTGTCCTTGCCGGTGCGCGTCATCATCGGCTATTTGCCAGAAGTCAACGAGCGAGACGCCCGCGAATACGCGCAGGGCATGGCAGAGAAGCACTTCGACCAGATGGGCATCGCCTTTTTCCAGGCGTTCAAGCATGCCAACGGCTATGCGTTCGAGGCCCACGAAGGTGGCCCTGGAAAGGCCTATCTGCCCAGCATCATCGAGCACTTCGACGCACAGGGCCCATACCGTCTTGGCGAGAACCACTCGGTGGTGATTCGCACGGCTACCCGGATGGTGGAAGTCCAGCGTCTGCGGGACGGCCTCGCGTCCATCGTGTTGCCGGAATCTTCCGAGGTGGCCGCGACCGAATGGCTGCACGCCAGCAAGGGGATGATTCCCGGTCTGAATCGTCGTACCTTGTTCTTCTACGCAGGCGCAGCCGTCTTCGCGACGGGAGTGCTGTCCATGCTGCTGTCAGCAACGGTGTTCCGGCTGCAAATGCATGAGGATGCGCCGCCCATCAAGCTGGAGAGCATCAGCGCGAACAACTTGCCGCGTGCGCAGTGGAGCCGTGTCGAAGCGCTCCCGCCCAACTCCTACGTTCGTGCCATCCGCTTCCGCAACGACAAGTGGGAAGCACCCGAAATCGTGACGGAAACTGTCCCTGCACCGGCAGCTCCGGTGGCGACCGACGGGGCCAAGAAGCCTTAAAGAAGGAAAAGACGCATGACCCCCGTTCAACGACGACAGTTCAACACGGCCTTTGGTGGCGTGTTCATCGGCCTGGGCATCATCGCCTGGATTCTGACCTTCTATTTCGCGATGACGCCCAATGAGCCGGCTCCCGCGCCGGTTATTGCCACCTCGGTCGACCTGCAGTCCTGCCGTACCGCCCTGGCACAGCTGGGCTACACCGCTACGCTCAATGACCACGACGTGACCGCCTTTGAGCCGCTGACGGCAAATCCGAAGGACCAGCTCGAGCGCGCATCGACCGCAGCGTTGGTGTGCAAGTTGCCCGTCAAGTCCTTCTGCATGGGTGAGGGCTGCGAGCAGCCGGGGCTTACCTTGGTCGTCCGCAAGCCCGTCGACCGGTCTAGCGTAGCAAGCAAGACCCCTGAACCCGCGGTGCCAGCAAAGCCTGCAAGCAAGTAAGCCTGCAGCTGCACGACCTTCCCCTCAAGCCGCAATGACCTTGCGGCTTTTCTATTTGCGCCGGCGCGGCCGAAAAGGCTGATGCCGCATACGCCGGACACGGCCGGGGGCACCTGGCTCAAAGGCATATAAACCGAGGAAGTCATTTTTGAACAATCTCTCTATACATCGTATCGAGCACACATCGCGCTCGGCGCGGGCCAGTTTGGCCAGTGAAACCTCACAAGGAGTTTTTCCGAATGTTCTCCCTCATCATCACCATCATCTCCATCGCCCTGGTTGCCGCTCTGGCCCTGGCCACCCTGTACTACGGCGGTTCCGCTTTCAACCGCGGCTCCGACGCTGCTGACGCCGCTCGCCTCATCAACGAAGGCCAGCAAATCAACGGCGCCGTGGCCATCGCCAAGGCTGACGCCGCTGCCGCTGGCGTGTCCGCTCTGGGCACCCTGGACGCTCTGACGACCG
>JACCDS010355821.1_pt1 | contig 29616 bp, 27 predicted proteins | sample 7446441 | NCBI WGS metagenome assembly JACCDS01 (sample SAMN15323445, study PRJNA562643) | freshwater metagenome | isolation source: river surface water | place: USA:Blue River Watershed | collected 2017-08-17 | reverse complement strand
GACCTCGACGAAGTGAAGCGCCTGCGAAGCCACCCCGCAGATATCGAGCACTTCATCCGCTACGGTCACTTGGTGTTGCGGCGCCTGGAGGAAAGCCCGTTGCCGGTGGTGGCCGCCTGCCAGGGCCTGGCATTGGCCGGCGGCAGCGAGCTGATGCTGGCCTGCGACGTGGTCTTCGCATCGAGCGACTTCAAGATTGGTGACCAGCACGCCCAGTACGGCCTGGTGCCGGGCTGGGGTGGCTCGCAGCGCCTGCCGCGCATCGTGGGCTTGCGGCGTGCGCTCGACCTGTTCTACAGCGCACGCTGGATCGATGCGCCCACGGCGCTGGCCTGGGGCCTGGTGAACTACGTCGTCGAGCCCGACAAGCTGGCCGACGCCTCGATGGCCTACTGCACCCAGCTCGCCGCGCGCAGCCGCATCGGCCTGGCGACGATGAAGCGTCTGGCCCGCCAGGGTCTTGACCGGCCACTGAACGAAGGCCTCGAAATGGAGCAGGTGCAGATCTCGCGCGAACTGCTCAACGACGATGTTTCCGAGGGACTGGCCGCCTTCGAGGCACGCCGGCCGCCGGTCTTCAAGGCCTGAACCAGGAGCCGCACCCATGTCCAACCTGCCGCGACGCGTCGAATTCCACGAAGAGGGGCCCCGCGAGGGCTTCCAGATGGAGCCGGGGAGTTTTCCTCTGCACGATCGGCTCGCGCTGATCGACGCCCTGGCCGCTTCCGGCCTGAAGCAGGTGCAGTGCGCCTCGTTCGTCAGCCCGCGCGCCGTGCCGCAGATGGCCGATTCGCCGGAACTCTTCGCCAGCCTGAAGAAGCGACCCGGCACGCGCTACACGGCGCTGTGGCTCAATGAGAACGGTTTCGAGCGTGCGCGCTCCTGCGACAACGTCGACATCGACGGCAAGGTGGTGTTCTACGTCACCGAGCCCTTCTCCCAGCGCAACAACAACTGCAGCGTGGCCGAGAACCGCCAGCGTCAGCTGGCATGGATCGACCGCTACATCGCACTCGGCATCCCCGTCGAGCAGGCCTACGTCGTCACCGCCTTCGGCTGTAACCTCGGCGGGCCGGTGCCGCTGTCGGCGGTGACCGAGGTGGTGCGCTGGCTGAAGGACGCCTGCGCCGACCGCCGCATCCCGTTCCCGGCCTTCTACCTGGCCGACACGATGGGCTGGGCCAACCCCGAGGAGATCAAGCGCCGCATCGGCGCCGTGCGCGAGCTGGTGCCCCAGGCCCGCATCGGCCTGCACCTGCACGACACGCGCGGCGTGGGCGGTGCCAACGTGTACGCCGCGCTGCAGATGGGCGTGGAGCTGTTCGACAGCTCGGTGGCGGGGCTCGGCGGTTGCCCCTTCGCGGGCCACAAGCATGGCGGCGCGGCCGGCAACATCTGCACCGAGGACATGGCTTTCATGTGCGAGGAGATGGGCATCGAGACCGGGCTCGACCTCGAAAAGCTCGTCGAGGCCGCGCGTCTGGCCGAGCGCATCATCGGCCGCCCGCTGAATGGCCGCCTGATGCGCAGCGGCACACTGACTGCCATGCGCAGCTGAGCCACGCCACCCAATGGTGCACGGCGGGCCCGCCACCGTATCGCGCCCGCCGCCGGGCCCTCAGCCCGGGCCCCCCGAGCCAGCCGGGCCGTGGCTGGGGCCGCTGCTCGCGATGCTGGTGGTGCAGACGGCGGTCTCCTTCCTGTCGCGCATTCCGCCCACGCTGGCGCCGACCTTGGCGCCGCGCGTGGGCTGGCCGGCCGAGAGCGTGGGCTACCTGTCGTCGCTGATCACCGGCGGCTCCATCGCCGTGCTGCTGCTGGCCGCGCCGCTGCAGCGCCGGGCCGGCTCGATGCGCACGCTGCAGATCGGCGTGGCGCTGGGCGTCGCCGGCACGCTGCTCAGTGCGCTGCCCTCGGCGCTGGCGCTGGTGACTGGCTCGCTGCTCATCGGCCTGGCGATCGGCCCGCCGTCCACGGCCGGCATGGACGTGCTGCAGCGCTACGCACCCTTGCGCCACCGCAACCTGCTGTTCTCCGTGAAGCAGGCCGGCGTGCCGCTGGGCGGCGTGGCGGCCGGGCTGCTGCTGCCGGGCGCGGTGCAGGGGCTGGGGCTGGAGGGCGCGTTCGTGGCCGCTGCCGCCCTGGGCGCTGCGGCCGTGTGGCTGGTGCAGCCCTGGCGCGAGCGGGTGGATGCGCTGCGCGACCGGTCGTCGCGCCTGCACTGGCGGCAGTTCGGTTCGATCGACGCCGTGCGGCGGCCGCTGGCGGTGCTGGCCGCGATGCCGGCGATGCGCCGCATGGGCGTCGCCGGCGCGTGCCTCGCAACGGGGCAGAGCGCATGGTTCGCCTTCCTCGTCACCTACCTCGTGTCGCGGCTGGGCTGGTCGCTGGTGGCGGCCGGCGCGCTGTTCGCGCTGATGCAGGTGCTCAGTGCGCTCGGCCGCCCGCTGGCGGGCTTCCTGTCTGACCGGATCGGCGACGGCCTTCGCGTGCTGCGATGGATGGCGGCCGGCTCGGCCGCCACCACGCTGGCGTTTGCCTTCTGCACGCCGGTCTGGCCGGCCTGGGTGGTGGTCGCGCTCGCGGTGCTGGCCGGCCTGACGGTGGCGAGCTGGAACGGCATCCAGTTCGCAGAGGTGGCCCGCCTGGCGCCGCGCGACTCGCTGGGCGAGGCGATGGCCGGCGCGACGCTGCTGCTGCTGGCCGCCTACGTGGCCGCCCCGGTGCTGTTCGGGCTGGTCCTGGCGGCCGGCGGTGGCTACCGCCAGGCCTTTGTGCTGATCGCCGGGCTGACCGGCGCGGCGCTGTGGCCGCTGCGACCGCATTCAACTACCTAACGACTGTTCGACAAATCAACTACAATGCTTCTCTGTCCGCGATGGCGTCCGCAACTGTGAATCTGCTCTTTCCCCACAACCCGTCGGCGCGGTGCATCGCCGCTGCGTGCGAATGGCGGTGATCGCCAGCCGCCTCGGCCCCGCGGCAGATGGGTGCGCGGCCGACCATTCGCTGCAGCAGCTGGCGCTGCTGCGCGAGCGCATTGCATTGGTGGTCGACGGTGGACGCGATGCGCACATCCGGCGCCACCGTGAGCGCGGCAAGCTGCTGGCGCGCGAGCGCATCGACCTGGCCTGCGACGATGCCACCGCCTTTCTCGAACTCTCGCCGCTGGCCGCCTGGGGTCAGTACGGCAACGAGGTGCCGGCTGCCGGCATCGTCACCGGCATCGGCATCGTCGCCGGCCAGCCCTGCATGTTCATTGCCAACGACGCCACCGTAAAGGGCGGCTCGTTCTTCCACGAGACGGTGAAGAAGCACCGCCGCGCGCAGGAGATCGCGTGGCGGCTGCGCCTGCCGGTGCTGTACCTGGTGGACTGCGGCGGCGCGTATCTGCCCGAGCAGGACCGCGTGTTTCCTGATCGCGACCACTTCGGCAACAACTTCTTCAACCAGTGCCGCATGTCGCAGGACGGCGTGCCGCAGATCTCGGCCGTGTTCGGCGGCTGCACGGCGGGCGGCGCCTACATCCCGGCGCTGTCCGATGAAACGATCATGGTGCGCGGCAACGCGCGCATCCACCTCGGCGGTCCGTCGATCGTGAAGATCGCGATCAATGAGACGGTCGATGGCGAGACGCTCGGCGGCGCCGAGATGCACACCTTCGTGTCCGGCGTGAACGACCACCTGGCCGACGACGAGCCGCAGGCACTGGCGCGGCTGCGCGAGGTCGTTGCCAGCCTGCCACCGGCGCCGCTGCCGGCGCCCCCGAACCCGCCGCGACCGCCGCTGCACGACCCGGCCGAACTCGACACGCTGGTGCCGGCCGACCCCAAGCAGCCCTACGACGCGCGAGAGATCATCGCCCGGCTCGTCGACGGCAGCGAGTGGCACGAGTTCAAGCCCGACTGGGGCACGCAGCTTGTCACCGGTTTCGCCTGCATCCACGGCCATCCGGTGGGCGTCCTCGGCAACAACGGGCCGCTGGTGGCCGAAGCGGCGCTCAAGGGCACGCACTTCATCGAGCTGGCCAACCAGCGCGGCGTGCCACTGCTGTTCCTGCAGAACATCGCCGGCTTCATGGTCGGCAGCGAGGCCGAGCGCGGCGGCGTCGCCAAGCACAGCGCGAACATGGTCTACGCGGTGTCGTGCACGCGCGTGCCCAAGCTCACGCTGATCGTCGGTGGCTCCTACGGCGCCGGCAACTACGGCATGTGCGGGCGCGGCTTCGAGCCCGAGTTCCTGTTCGCCTGGCCGAGCGCGCAGGTGGCGACGATGAGCGCCGACATCGCCAGCAACGTGATGCTCGAGCTGGCGCGCTCCAACCTGCGCGGCCCGGCCGACGAGGCGCGCCTGGCCGAGACCGAGCGCGCGGTGCGCGAGCAGTACCAGCGCCAGTCCGACCCTTATTACGCCACCTCGCGACTGTGGGACGACGGTCTCATCGCGCCCTCGTCCTCGCGCGACGTGCTGGGCCTGGCGCTGGCCCTGTGCACGCGGCGCCCGCTGCCGCGCACCGCAACCCCCATCTACCGCATGTGAGCCCAGACGCATGAACGTTCCCGCCTTCGAGACCCTGCTGCTCTCCGTGGACGCCCGCAGCGTCGCCACGCTGACGCTGAACCGCCCCGCCACGCATAACGCGCTGAACGCCACGCTCATTGCCGAGCTGAAGCGGGCGGCCGACTGGCTGACGGGCCAGAGCAGCCTGCGCGCCGTGGTGCTCACCGGCGCCGGCGCCAGCTTCTGCGCCGGTGGCGACCTCGGCTGGATGCAGCAGAACATGAAGAAGTCGCGCGCCGAGCGCGTGGCCGAGAGCTTCGAGCTGGCGCTGATGCTGCGCGCGCTGAACGAGCTGCCGATGCCGCTGATCGGCCGCATCAACGGGCCGGCCTATGGCGGCGGAGTGGGCATGATCTCGGTGTGCGACGTGTCGGTGGCGGTGGACACCGGCGTCTACTGTCTGACCGAGGTGCGCCTGGGCCTGCTGCCGGCCAACATCGCGCCCTATGTCGTTGCGCGCATGGGCGAGGCCAACGCGCGCCGCACCTTCCTCACCGCCAAGCGCATGACTGCCGCCGAGGCGCGGCGGCTCGGCCTCGTCTCCGAGGTGGTGCCGCCGGATCAGCTCGATGCCGCCGTCGACCGCGAGCTCGCCGACCTGCTGCAGTGTGCGCCGGGCGCGGTGGCGGCGACCAAGAAGCTCGTGTCCTACGTCGACAGCCACGACCTGCCCACGAGCATGATCTACGCCGCCGACAAGCTGGCCGACGCCTGGGAGACCGAAGAAGGCCGCGAGGGCATCGCAGCCTTCTTCGCCAAGCGGGCGCCCGCCTGGCGACAGGGCTGAGCGAGGGGCGATGTTCGACACCCTGCTCATCGCCAACCGCGGCGAGATCGCCTGCCGCATTGCGCGCACCGCGCGCCGGCTGGGCCTGCGCAGTGTGGCCGTGTATTCCGACGCCGACCGGGGCGCGCGCCATGTGGCCGAGTGCGACGCCGCGGTGCGCATCGGCCCGGCCGAGGCCGCGCGCAGCTACCTCGATGCGGCCGCCATCGTGGCCGCCGCCCAGGCCAGCGGCGCGCAGGCGGTGCATCCCGGATACGGCTTCCTCTCCGAGAGCCCGGCGCTGATCGAGGCCTGCGAGGCAGTGGGCATCGCCTTCGTCGGCCCCTCGCGCGAGGCGATCCGGCGCATGGGCTCGAAGATCGAGTCCAAGCGCATCGCCATCGAACACGGCGTGCCGGTGGTGCCGGGCTACCACGAAGACGACCAGTCCGACGCCGTGCTGGCCGAGGCCGCCGCGCGCATCGGCTGGCCGGTGCTCATCAAGGCCTCGGCCGGCGGCGGTGGCAAGGGCATGCGCGTGGTGCGCGCGGCGGCCGACTTTGCCGCCGCGCTGGCCACCGTGCGCCGCGAGGCCAGGGCTGCGTTCGGCGACGAACGCGTGCTGCTCGAGCGCTACCTCGCCGAGCCGCGCCACCTCGAAGTGCAACTGCTGGGCGACCTGCACGGCCACCTGGTGCACCTGTTCGAGCGCGAATGCTCGATCCAGCGCAACCACCAGAAGGTGATCGAGGAGGCGCCGGCCGCCCACCTGAGCGATGGGCAGCGCGAGGCGCTGTACCGCCACGCGCTGGCGGTCGGCCGCGCCATCGGCTACCACTCGGCCGGCACGGTGGAGTTCATCCACGATGCGGCCAGCGGCGACACCTTCTTCCTCGAGATGAACACGCGGCTGCAGGTCGAGCACCCGGTGACCGAGGTCACCGTCGGCATCGACCTCGTCGAGTGGCAGTTGCGCGTGGCCGCGGGCGAGCCGCTGGCGTTTACGCAGCAGCAGCTGGCGCGCCGCGGCTGGGCCATCGAGGCCCGCGTCTGCGCCGAAGACCCGGCAGCCGGCTTCACGCCCGAGGTGGGCACCGTGCTCGTCAGCGACGAGCCGGCGGGCGAGGGCGTGCGCGTCGACAGCGGGCTGCGCGTCGGCAGCGCGGTCACGCCGCACTACGACTCGATGCTCGCCAAGGTCATTGCCTTCGGCGACACGCGCGATCAGGCCGCGCGGCGATTGAGCACCGCGCTCGGCGCCTACCGGCTGCTGGGCGTGCGCAGCAACCTCGCCTTCCTCACCGACCTGGTGCGTGCGCCAGCCTTTGCGGCGAGCCTCAGCACCCACTACATCGAGCGCACCTTTGCCGGCGGCTGGGCACCGCGCGACGATGCCGGGCGCGCGCTGGCGCTGGCGGCGCTGGGCTGTGTGCTGGCGGCTGCGGCCCCGGCGACCGCCTCGCCGTGGCAGACCCTGGGCGCCTGGCGTCTGCTCGGCGATGCGGCCCCAGGCAGCGTGCTGGTGCTGCTGGAGGATGCGCAACGCACCGTGCACCGGCTGCGTGTGCGGGCCGACGGTGCGCGCTGGTGTGTCGAATCGAGCGGCGGGCCGCTCGTCGCCGCCCTCGTCGTCACGGCCCAGCTCGACGGCCAGCGGCTGGAAATCGAGAGCGGCGGCGTGAGCGAAGCGTTCACCTTCATCGCCGCTCGCGACGCCGGTTGCGACCGGGTGTGGCTGCACGGCGCCCGTGGCATCCACGCCTTCACGCGGGTGGACCGCACGGCGCACGCGCTGGCCGGCACGGCGGCCGCCAAGGCGGCTGCCGGCAACACGCTGCGCGCGCCCATGCCCGGGCTGGTGTCGGCAGTGCCGACGACGGTAGGCGCACGCGTGCGGGCCGGCGAGGCCTTGCTGGTCATCGAGGCGATGAAGATGATGCACACGCTGGTGGCACCTGCCGATGGCATCGTGGCGGAGCTGCGCTGCCGCGTCGGCGAGTCCGTGCGCGGCGGAGACATTTTGCTGACCATCGAACCCGAAGCTACGACATGAACGAGCCGATCTACTTCACCGACGAGCACCGCCAGTTCCGCGACAACCTGCGCCGCTTCATTGCGCAGGAGATCTTGCCCAAGGCCGACGCCTGGGAAGAAGCGGGCATGGTGCCGCGCGAGGTGCTGCGGCAGATGGGCAGCCTGGGCTTCCTGGGCATCCGCTATCCCGAGCCCTACGGCGGCTCGGCGCTGGACACCGTCTACAGCGCCATCCTGGCGGAGGAACTCGGCCGCTCCACCTTCGGCGGCTTTGCGGTCACGGTCACGGTGCATACGGACATGGCCTCGCCGCATCTGGCCAATTTCGGCACGCCCGAGCAACTGCAGCGCTGGTTGCCGGCGGTGATTCGGGGCGAGAAGGTCTGCGCGGTGGCGGTGACCGAGCCCGACGCAGGCTCCGACGTGGCCGGCATCCGCACCCGCGCCGTGCGGGAGCGTTCAAGCGAAGGCGACCACTGGGTGATCGACGGCACCAAGATGTTCATCACCAACGGTGTGCACGCCGACCTGTACTTCGTGGGCGCCAAGACGGATCCGTCGGCCAAGGGCTCGCGCGGCATCTCGATCTTCGCCGTCGAGAAAGGCACGCCGGGTTTCAGGGTCGGCCGCGCGTTGAAGAAGAGCGGCTGGCTGTCCAGCGACACGGCCGAACTCGTGTTCGAGAACTGCCGCATCCCCGCCGCCAACCTGCTGGGCCAGGAGAACAAGGGCTTCTACCAGATCATGCGCAACTTCCAGAACGAGCGCATGGTGCTGGGCGCGGCCTGCGTGGGCGAAGCCTCGCGCGCCATCGAGTTGACCCTGGCCTACGTGCGCGAGCGCAAGGCCTTCGGCGCCACGCTGTGGGACAAGCAGGCGATCCGCCAGCGACTGGCGGCGCGCGCCGCGCAGGTGGAAGCGGCGCGCGCGCTGGTCTACCACGCCGCCTGGCTGGACGCGCAGGGCAAGGAGTGCGTCAAAGAGGTGTCGATGGTAAAGGCGCTGTGCGGCGAGCTCGTCAACGAGGTGCTCTACGACTGCCAGCAGTTCCACGGCGGCTTCGGCTACATGCGCGAGGCCGCGATCGAGCGCATGGTGCGCGACGCGCGCGTCGAGGCCATCGGCGGCGGCGCCACCGAGGTGATGCTCGAGGAAGTGGCCAAGCGGATGTGAGGGACGCGAGCACGCCCCCTTGAAGGAAAGGAATCGGATGTCGAATGTCGAAAGCGATCAGGCGGACAAGGTCCGCAAATGGCAACAGATCACCGTGATCTCGCCCTACAGCCGCGAGCTGGGGCTGAGGCTGCACGGGGTCGAGCCCGACTGGTGCGTGATCAAGGTGCTGCCCGACGAGCGCCTGGTGGGCAATCCGGCCACCGGGGTGGTGCATGGCGGCGTGATCACGGCGCTGCTGGACAGCTGCTACGGCCTGGCGATCTTCGTGAAGCTGAACAAGCTGCGCCCGATGGCGACGCTCGATCTGCGCATCGACTACCTGAAGCCGGCGACGCCGGGGCGCGAGATCTTCGGCGGCGCCGTTTGCTACAAGCTCGGGCACGAGCTGGCCTTCGTGCGCGGCGCGGCCTATCACGACAGCCCCGACGACCCGATCGCCACCTCGTCGGCAATCTTCATGTTCACCGAAGGGCCGGTCATCGCGCTGGAAGACGCGCTGAAGCTGCTGGAAGGATTCAAGCCATGACGATCGAAACCATCGTCGCTGCGGCGCGCGCCAGCCGCGACTGGGCACCGCTGGTCGGGCTGGTGCCCTACGCGCAGTTCCTCGGCGTGCGCCTGGACATCCGCGGCGACCAGTTCAGCGCCTGCATGCCCTTCGACAAGAAGCTGATCGGCAACCCCGCATTGCCGGCGCTGCACGGCGGCGCCATCGGCGGCTTCCTCGAAAGCGCGGGCCTGTTCTACCTGCTGTGGGACATGGACAGCGTCGAGCTGCCCCGGACCATCAACTTCACCTTCGAGTTCCTGCGCTCCGGCCGCCCGGTGGACACCTACGCCAGCGTGTTCATGGTCAAGCAGGGGCAACGCGTCGCCCACCTGCGCATCGAGGCCTGGCAGTCCAGCCCCGACAAGCCCATCGCCATCGGCCACGGCAACTTCATGGTCAAGCCCGGGGCACAACCGAAGGAAGCAACTTGAGCACCAACGCCTATCGTTCCATCTACAGGCCCGGTCTGTTCGCCGGGCAGACCGTCATCGTCACCGGCGGCGGCAGCGGCATCGGCCGCTGCATCGCGCACGAGCTGGCCAGCCTGGGCGCGGCGCTGGCGCTGGTCGGCCGCAAGATCGAGAAGCTCCAGGCCGTGCAGGCCGAGATCGCCGAGGCCGCGCCGCAGGCCAAGGTGACGATCCACTCCTGCGACATCCGCGACGAGCCGGGCGTGAAGCAGATGATCGCCGACGTGCTGGCCGCGCACGGCCGCATCGACGGCCTCGTCAACAACGCCGGCGGCCAGTACCCGCAGCCGGTGCGCGACATCTCGCTCAAGGGCTGGGACGCGGTGGTGCGCAACAACCTGCACGGCGGCTTCCTCGTCTCGCGCGAGGCCTACACGCAATGGATGGAAGGCCACGGCGGCGCCATCGTCAACATCATCGCCGACATGTGGCTGGGCATGCCCGGCATGGCGCACAGCGGCGCCGCGCGGGCTGGCATGCTGTCGTTCACCGAGACGGCGGCCTGCGAGTGGGGCCATGCCGGCGTGCGCGTCAACGCGGTGGCGCCCGGCTTCGTGGCCAGCAGCGGCTTCGACACCTACGGCCCGGAGATGAAGGCCAAGTTCCGCAGCCTGATGAAGGCCGCGCCGCTGCAGCGCTACGGCACCGAGGCCGAGGTGTCTTCGGCGGTGGTTTATCTGCTGTCCGAAGGCGCGGACTACATCACCGGCTCGTTCATCCGCGTCGACGGCGGCGTGCCCAACGCGCGTCAGACCTGGAAGCTCGAGGAGCACAGCCGCAGCCAGGCGTACGAAGGCTTCCCGCTGGCCAAGATGCCCGAGTGCCTGAAGCCCGGCGCGCTCTGAAGCCGCCCCGCCCGAGACCCCCGGAGATCCCACATGCCCATCGAAGCCCCCGCCGGCGTGCGCACCGTCCCGTTCCGCACGCACAACCGCACCATCACCGAGACCGACATCGTCACCTTCGTCAACGTGGTCGGCCTGCACGAGCCGTTCTTCATCGACATGGAGTACATCAAGAGCAACATGTCGGGCAAGCACCGCAATCGCTTCGCGCCGGGGCCGATGATCATCTCGCTGGGCATGGGCCTGCTGGCGCCGACAGTGGCCGGCGTCATCGACAAGGCGCTCGAAGGCCGCGAGCACGGCCCCTTCGGCGGCATGACGAGTGTCGATGCCCGCGTGAAGGCCGCGCTGTTTCCGGGCGACACGATCCACGTCGAGGGCGAAGCCTGGCTGCGCCCGCCCACCTCGCGCGGCTACACGCTGATGGACCTGCGCCACCGTGTCGTCAACCAGCACGGCGAGGTGTTGGTGGACTTCACCGAGACGATCACCTTCCTTCCGAAGAGCACGGTCGAGTCTGAGTAGGGATGCTGCGATGAGCCGCCGTTTCGAAGGCCAGGTCGCGATCGTCACCGCAGCCGGTTCGGGCATCGGCGCGGCAACCGCAAAGCGGCTCGCCGCCGAAGGCGCGCGGCTCGTCGTTGCCGACCTGAGTGGCACGCGCGCGCAGGCCACGGCGCAGGCCATCGCCGCCGCAGGGAGCGATGCCGCCTGGCTCAAGATGGACGCCGCCGAGCCGGCCGCCGTCGAGGCCACCGTCGCACTCGCGCTGAGCCGCTGGGGCCGGCTCGACGTGCTCGTCAACAACGCCGGCTACGGCGAGCCGGCGCTGCTGTGCGACACCACGCTCGAGTCGTGGAACCGCACGCTCGCGGTCACGCTCACCAGCGTGTTCCTGGGCCTGAAGCACGCGCTGCCGGTGATGCGCCGCCAGGGCCGCGGCGCCATTGTCAACACGGCCTCGGTGTCGGGCATCGCCGGCGACATCGGCATGCCGGCGTACAACGCGGCCAAGGCTGGCGTCGTGAACCTCACGCGCGCCGCGGCGCTCGAGTGCGCCGGGCAGGGCATCCGCGTCAACTGCGTCTGCCCCGGTGGCATCGATACGCGGGTGACGCAGATCCTGGCCGGTGATCGCGCCGACGAATTGCGCCGCACGATGGCCGCCGTGCATCCGCTGCAGCGCATGGGCAGCGCCGAGGAGGTTGCCGCGGCGATCGCCTTTCTCGCCTGCGACGAAGCCTCCTTCATCACCGGCGCGGCGCTGCTGGCCGATGGCGGGCTCACGGCGGCGAGCGGGCTGCCGCCTTACGTCGCACGCTGAAGGGGCACCCGATGCCGATCGACTTCTCGTTCACCGAAGAACAGAACCTGCTGCGCGACAGCGTGCGCGCGATGCTCGACCGCATCGCCACGCCCGCGTACATCCGGCGCTGCGACCAGGAGCCGCGCTACCCGAGCGAGCTCTACGACGCCTACGTCGAGATGGGCCTGCTGCGCATGCCGTTCCCCGAGTCGGTGGGCGGCCTGGGCGGCAGCGTGATCGACTTCGCCGTCATCGCCGAGGAACTCGGTCGCAAGAGCTACGACTTCCTGGGCGCCTACGGCACCTGCGTCTTCAACGGCCTGAACATCCTCCACAACGGCACCGAGGCGCAGCGCCAGCACTGGTTGCCGCGGCTGCTGGACGGCCGCATCAAGATGTCGATCTCGATGACCGAGCCGGGCGCGGGCTCGGACGCCGGTGCCATGCGCACCAGCGCGCGGCGCGACGGCGAGCACTGGGTCATCAACGGCCAGAAGGTCTTCTCCACCGGCGCCGGCGCGGAGCGCAACGTCATCAACCTGTACGCGCGCAGCAAGCCCGAGGGGCCGCACCAGGAAGCGCTGTCGCTGTTCCTCGTCGACAAGGACACCCCGGGCATCACGCTGCGCAAGCTCGACACGCTCGGCCGCCGCTCGCTCGGCACCTACGAGGTGTTCTTCGACAACGTGCGCGTTCCCGCCGACCGCCTGGTGGGCGAGCCGCACAAGGGCTGGGGCTACATGCTCTCGGGCCTGCAGATCGAGCGGCTGATGACGGCGGCCGGCTATGCCGGCGGCGCGCAGGCGGCGGTGGACCTGGCGCTCGCCTACGCCAAGGAGCGCCAGCAGTTCGGCAAGCCGATCGGCAGCTTCCAGGCCATCGCCCACATGCTGGCCGTCATGCCGACCGCGGTGGAGGCGACCCGCGCATTGCTCTGGCGCGCCGCCTGGCAGCTCGAGCGCGGCGAAGACGCGCTGATGGCCATCTCGCAGGCCAAGCTGTTCGGCTCGGAGGCCTACGCCAACATCGCCAACCAGGGCATGCAGATCATGGGCGGCTACGGCTACATCATGGAGTTCGACATGCAGCGCCACTACCGCGACGCGCGCGCCACGACCATCACCGCCGGCACTTCGCAGATGCAGCGCAACCTGATCGCCGGGCTGATGGGCTTGAAGACGAAGTAGCAGCAGGAATTGGGGAGCGACGCATGGGCTTCGACCTGGACGACGAGCAGCGCCAGCATTGCGGCATGCACATGCTGACACGCACCGTTGGCGCCGCACCGGCGCGGCGAACACCATCGCCAGCCACATCTTTCTTCGACAGCCGCAGCAGGAGCACCCCATGACCGTCCGCGTCGAACGCGAGGGCGCGCTCGCCCTCGTCACCCTGGCCCGGCCCGAACGGCTGAACGCGCTGACGCCCGAGATGCTGGAGCAGCTCGCCGACGCCACTGCCGCGTTGCAGCAGGACCGCGGGGTGCGCGCGGTGCTGCTGCGCGGCGAGGGCCGCGCGTTCTGCTCCGGCGCGGACGTGGGCACAATGAAGGGCCTGGACGTGCTGTCGGGCCGCCAGCGCATCCAGCGCGCGCACCGCGTCATCGCGGGCCTGGCGAACATGGACAAGCCGGTGATCGCCGCGGTGCGGGGCGCCGCGGTGGGCGTGGGCTGGAGCCTCGCCCTGGCCTGCGACCTGATCCTGGCCTCGGAGAACGCGAGCTTCAGCCTCGTGTTCAAGAAGATCGGTCTGGCGCCCGATGGCGCAGCCGCGTACTTCCTGACGCAGTACATCGGTGTGCTGCGAGCGCGCGAGCTGATGATGAGCGCGCGCAGGGTGCCGGCCGCCGAGGCGTGCGCGCTCGGCATGGTCAACGAGGTGCTGGCCGACGACCAGCTCGATGCGCGCGCGCTCGAACTCGCACGCGAACTCGCCGAATCGGCCACCTTCGCGCTGGCGATGGGCAAGCGCATGTTCCGCGCCTCGATGCAGCCGAGCCTGGAAGCCTTCCTCGACCTCGAGGCGCACGTGCAGGGCCTGGTGCTGCAGAGCGACGACCGCAAGGAGGGCGTGGCGGCCTTCCTGGAAAAGCGCAAGGCCAACTTCGTCGGCCATTGACCCCATCACGGAAGACGCCCATGTTCCAGCTCGCCCCCGACCTCGAAGCCTTCCGCCAGGACATCCGCAAGACCGCCGAGCGTGCCTTCGCCGCCAAGGCCGCGTACTGGGACGAGAAGGAAAAGTTCCCAACCGAGAACCGCGACCTGCTCGCCAGGCTCGGTTACCTCGGCATGGTCATCCCCGAGGCCTACGGCGGCTCGGGCGCGCCGGTGATCCAGGGCACCATCCTGCTGGAGGAAGTGGCGCGCGTGTGCTTCAACACCGCGCTGGTGGCGCAGATTGCCATCAACGGGCCGTCGCGCGCCATCGCCATCATGGCCAGCGACGAGCAGAAGCAGCGCTGGCTGCCCGGCTGCGTGAGCGGCGAGCACAGCTTCGCCATCGGCATCAGCGAGCCTGGCGCCGGCTCGGCGATGACCGACATGGTGACCTCGGCCACGCCCGACGGCGACCATGTCGTGCTGCACGGGCAGAAGGCCTATTGCACCGGCGGCCACCTGGCCACGCACGTCTTCGTGTTCGCGCGCTGGGGCAAGACGCAGGGGCCCAAGGGCATCGGCGCCCTGGTGGTCGAGCGCGGCACCCCGGGCTTCGAGGTCGGCCACCCCGAGCAAAAGATGGGCGGGCGCGGCATGCCCGAGGTGGAGCTGTTCTTCGACCGCTGCCGCGTGCCGCGCGACAACGTCATCATGGAGGGCGACCCGAACTCCACGCGCAGCTTCAAGCGCCTGATGAGTTCCTTCGGCCCCGAGCGCGTGGGCAACGCCGCCATGTGCCTGGGCGTGGCGCAGGCCGCCTATGAAGCCGCCAAGGCCTACTCGCTGCAGCGCGAGCAGTTCGGCCGCCCGATCTGCGAGTTCCAGGGCCTGCAGTGGAAGATCGCCGACATGGCGGTGCAGATCCATGCCGCGCGGCTGATGATCTACCGCGCCGCCACCAACCTGGTCGACGGCTTTCCCGACCCGCTGGAAGCGGCGATGGCCAAGCTCTATGCCAACGAGATGGTGCAGCGCGTCACGAACGAGGCGCTGCAGATCCACGGCCACGCCGGCTTCACCCGCGCGCTGCCGCTGGAGCGCATGGTGCGCGACTCGCGCGGCTTCGCGCTCGGCGGCGGCACCACCGAGATCCTGCGCAACACCATCGCGTCGATGGTGTACGGACGCGCGTTCGACCAGCGGCGCGGCTGAAGAAGCAGACCGTCGCCACCCCCGAGTTTCATCAGCGAAAGGAGACGAGACCATGGTGACAGACCTTGAGATGAACCTGCTGCACCGGCAGAACCTGGGCGACAGTCTGCGGCGTTCTGCCCGCGCCGTCGGCGACAAGACCGCGATCCACTACTACACCGCGCAGGGCGAGCACAGCGAGGTCAGCTACGCCTCGCTGGACCGCATGGCCAACGTGGTGGCCAACAACCTCATGCGGCGTGGTGTCGCCAAGGGCGACAAGCTCGCCGCGATGTCCCGCAACAGCGTGGAGTTCCTGGTTCTGGGCTACGCGGCAAACCGCATCGGTGCGTGGTTCGTGCCGATCAACTTCATGCTGCAGCCGGCCGATGTGCGCCACCTGGTCGAGTTCTCCGAAGCGAAGTGGTTCTTCGTCGAAGACGCGCTGCAGGGCAACCTCGCCTCGGTGATCGACCGGATGACGGGCGTTCGGCAGTTCGTGCAGTTCGGCAAGACGGCACCGGCCGGCTTCATGGCCTTTGCCGAACTGCTGCAGGGGCCCGACGACGAGCCGCAGGTGCTGATCGAGAGCGACGATGTGGCCACGATGCTGTTCACCAGCGGCACCGAGTCCGCGCCCAAGGGCGTGCTGACGACGCATGCCAATTACCACGCGGCGCACCTGAGCTGGATGCTGAATGCGGGCTTCGACCGCAGCGAGGTCTTCCTGCTCAGCATCCCGTTGATCCACACTGCGGCTTTCCTGCTCTCCACGCTGTGCCTGACGAACCAGATGACGATCGTCATGACGCAGACACCCCAGCCGCCGCAAATGATCGATCTCATCGAGCGACATCAGATCACGAGCACGGCGTTGCCGCCCACGCTGTACGTGGCGATGGTGGCCTGCCCGAACTTCCGCACCCGCCGCCTGGACAGCATGCGCAAGCTGATGAGCTGGGCCTCGACGATCCCCAAGGCCATGGTCGACGGCTGGATGGAGGCGGCGCCGCACGCGCGGCTGCACTCGGTGCAGGGCATGACCGAATCGACCGCGGCGGCCTACACCACGGGCAGTGTGCGCAGCTGGGCCGAGATGCCCAACGGCGACGGCCGCTGGGTCGGCACGCTCACCGCCTTCGGCGCCGACGTTCGACTCGTGGACGACGAAGACCGCGATGTGCCGGTCGGCGTGGCCGGCGAGCAGATCGTGCGCGGGCCGATCGTCATGAAGGGCTACTACAAGAACGACGAAGCCAACGCGCGCGCGCTGCGCGGCGGCTGGTTCCACACCGGCGACGTGCTGTTCCGCGACGAGGCGGGCAACTACTACTTCGCCGATCGCAAGAAGGACATGATCAAGAGCGGCGGCGAGAACGTCTACTGCCAGGAGGTGGAGAGCGTGCTCGGCACCCACCCGGCGGTGCTGCAGTGTGCGGTGTTCGGGCTGCCCGACGAGCGCTGGGGCGAATCGGTCACGGCTGCGGTCATTCTGCGTCCGGGGGTGCAGGTGGAAGAGGCCGAGCTCGTCGCCCACTGCCGCGACAAGCTCGCCGGCTTCAAGACGCCCAAGCGGGTGTTCTTCCGCACCTCGATGCCGATCAGCGCGGCCAACAAGCTGCTCAAGCGCGAGTTGAAGGCGGAGTACGCCAAGGCGAACACGACCGCTTCATGAACCGTTGACCGACCTGCGGTCGTTCGGGGGGCGCCGCGCAACCCGCTTCGACTTCCACCCACGAGACCATGAGCACATCCTCCTCTGCCCCAGCCACCGCCAACGCCAGACCGACGCTCGTCTACCCCTTCGAGTCGCCGCCCACGCCCGGCGTTGCGCTGTCGGTGGCACCCGGCGTGATGTGGCTCCGCATGCCCATGCCGATGCAGCTGAACCACATCAACCTGTGGGCGATCGAGGATGGCGACAGCTGGACGGTGGTGGACACCGGCATGCGCACCGACGAGACGCTGGCCGCCTGGCGGCAACTGCTCGCCGCGGGCGACGACGGCCGGCGGATCGGCCGCGTCTTCGCAACCCACATGCACCCCGATCATGTCGGCATGGCCGGCTGGTTGACTCGGAAGTTCGACTGCCAGCTGTGGATGACCAAGACGGAGTACCTGAACTGCCGCGTGCTGGCGGCCGACACCGGCCGCGAGGCCCCAACCGACGCGATCCGCTTCTACCGTCGCGCCGGCTGGGGCGAAGCCGCGATCGAGGACTACCGCGCCCGCTTCGGCAAGTTCGGCCAGTTCATCCACGCGCTGCCCGACAGCTACCGCCGCATCCGCGACGGCGAGACGCTGCGCATCGGCGAGCATGACTGGCGCGTCGTCGTCGGCAACGGCCACTCGCCCGAGCACGCCTGCCTGCATTGCCCTGAGTTGAAGCTGCTGATCAGCGGCGACCAGGTGCTGCCGCGCATCTCGTCGAACGTGTCGGTGCATCCCACCGAGCCTGAGGCGGATCCGATGTCCGACTGGCTGGCGTCGATCGCGAAGATCAAGGCCGAAGTGCCGGACGACGTGCTCGTGCTGCCGGCGCACAACGAGCCCTTCCGCGGCCTGCATGCGCGGCTGGACCACCTCGCCCAGGGGCACCACCGCTCGCTGGCGCGGCTGCTGAAGACGCTGGACCAGCCCAAGCGCGTGATCGACGTGTTCGGTGCGCTGTTCGCGCGCGCCATCGACCCCGCCGAGGGCAGCATGCAACTCGGCCTGGCCAGCGGCGAGAGCATCGCCAGCTTGAACTACCTGCTCAACCGCGGCGAACTGCGGCGTGAGTTCGACGCCGACGGCGTGGCCTGGTACCGCCGCTGAGGCCGTCGGTCGAGCCATTGATCCGGCGCTACGCGGGCGGGGGTGCCACGGTGCCCTCGCTGTAGAGCGTCTCGCGTTCGGCCGCGCCAAGGCCCAGTTCGGCGAGGATGCCGTCGGCGTGCTCGCTCAATCGGGGCGGCAGGCTCGCCACGCGCCCCGGGGTGGCACTCAGCTTGACCGGCACGCCGATGTGGCGGTGCCCGTCAGCCTGCACCACCATCTCGCGGTGCAGGGCGTGCGGGTGCGTCAGCGCCTGCTCGACGTTGTTCACCACGCCGGCGGGCACGCCGCGGCGCATCAGCGTGTCGCACAGCTCGGCGGCAGGGTAGCGGGCGAGCGTGCGTTCGAGTTCGGCGCGCAGCACGTCGCGGTGCTCGCGGCGCGTGACGGGGTCGGCGAAGCGGGGGTCTGACGCGAGGTCGGGGCGCTGCACGCATTCGCACAGGCGCTTGAACTGGCCGTTGTTGACGACGCCCAGGAAGATCGGCCCGTCCGCCGCCGCATAGCAGTCGTAGGGCACGATGTTCGGATGTGAGCTGCCCATGCGCTGCGGGATCCGCCCGGAGTAGAACCAGTTCGAGGCATGCGGCGCCAGCAGCAGCGCCAGGCCGGTGTCGAACAGCGTGGCCTCCACCCGTTGGCCGGCGCCGGTGCACCCGCGCGCCGCCAGCGCCAGCAGCACGCCGACCATCGCGTTGTAGCCGGTGAGGTAGTCCACCACCGGCACGCCCAGCCGCACCGGGCCCGACTCCGGCGTGCCGTTGATGCTCATCAGCCCGGAGATGGCCTGGGCGACGGCATCGTAGCCCGGCAGGCCGCCCAGCGGACCGTCGGCGCCGAAGCCACTGACGTTGCAGTAGATGAGCCGCGGGTGACGGGCTGCGAGCGTGGTCTCGTAGCCCAGTCCCCACTTCTCCATCGTGCCGGGCAGGAAGTTCTCGATCAGCACGTCGGCTTCGGCGAGCAGCCGCTCGAGCACGGCGCGGCCGGCCGGGCGCGAGAGGTCGAGCGCGATCGATCGCTTGCCGCGGTTGAGCGCCGCGAAGTAGGCGCACTCGCCGCGTTCGTCCAGGGGCGGGCCAATGCGGCGTGCTTCGTCGCCTTCGGGCGGCTCGACCTTGATCACCTCGGCGCCGTGGTCGGCCAGCATCTGCGCGCACAGCGGGCCGGCGAGCACGCGCGAGAGATCCAGCACGCGCAGGCCGGCCAGTGCGCGCGGCGGTGGTGCGCCGGGTGGGGTGCAGGTGGGCGAGGTGGATTCAGGCATGGACGATGAGGCGCTCGACCGCGGCGCGGACGGCCGCCGGCATCGGCACCGACTTGCGCTGCTTCAGGTCGAAAAACAGGGCGGCGACGATGATCGTCGTGTACAGGCTGCCGTCGTTCGCATCGACCACGTGGTGGACGATGTGGTACAGCTTCTCGCCGGCTGCGAGCACGCCGCTGCGCACGTCGATCGCCGTGCCGGCGCGCAGCGCGCGGTGGTAGGTGATGTCGTAGTCCAGCGCCGCCGATCCGGTGCCGGCGGCGAGCAGCGCCTTGCGATCCAGCTGCATCGCGCGGAACAGGTGCGTGATGGCGTCGTTGAAGCGGGCGATGTGCGCGCGCGGCGGCGCCACGCCGTCGGCGTCGCAATCCCAGGGTTCGACGGAGCCGCGGTAGGTGAGCAGCCGCCGCTCCAGCAGCGGCGGCCCGGGTGGGAGCACGGCGGCCATCGGGGGCGGTGAGGGCATCTCCGGCAGCTCGCCGGCCAGCGCATGCGCGGTGGCCAGCACGTCGGCGGGCCAGGGCCGCGCGCCGTCGTCTGCGCCCACCAGGCCAAGCCGCGTCTCGAAGGCCGCCGACTCGACGCCGCTGCCCAGGTTCGTCATGCGGCTGGCGATGTCGAGGGTGCCGTCATCGTGGACGGCGCGGATGCCCGAGCGGATGGCATGGATGTCGCCGCCGCGCAGTTCGCGCTTGAACAGCGTACGGTCGGTCAGCGGCCGCAAGGCCAACTGCTCGCGGGCCAGACGCCGCGGCCCAAGCCCCAGGCGCGCCGCGAGGTGGGCCTGCGCGTCGCTGGCGCGCGCCAGGTAGAACTGCACGTTCATGTGGCCCCACTGGTCGCAGTCGGCCATGTTCACCGCGCCGCGGCCGGTGACGAAGACACGTTCGGTACCCGGTTGATCCATCGCCGTCATGCGTCGCTCCCGGCAGGCAGCAGCCGTTCGCGCGCCTGCGCCAGCACCTCGGCATCGATGGCAGTGGAACGGCGTGCGTCGAGATCCATCATCACCGTGTAGACCTTGCTCTTCATCGCCAGATGGCCCGTCTCGACGTTGAACAGGCGATGGAAGAAGGTGATCTTGCGCTCGCTCACCTCGAGCACGCCGCTTTCCATACGCACCAGGTCGCCGGCCAGCAGTTCCTTCAGGTACAGCACCTCCTGCTTCACCGCCGCAGGCGCGCGGCGCCGCTCGCGGATGTAGGCTGGCGTCAGGCCGATGGACGCCATCACCTGCCAGGCCGCGTCGGAGACCTTGGCGACGTAGAACTGCACGTTCATGTGGCCGAGCTGGTCGCACTCCAGCGGCGACACGCGACCGAGGTGGGTCTCGATGAACAAGGGCGGGCTCCGGTGCGCAGGCGGACGCTTCAGTCCTCGGCCTTGTAGTTGGCTTCCTTGACCACGCGCTTCCACTTGGCGATCTCGGCGTCGATGGTGCGGCCCAGCTCGGCCGGCGTGCTGCCCACCGGGTCGTAGTTGAGGGCCGCCAGGCGCTCGCGCACATCGGGCAGCGCGACGATGCGCGCGATCTCCGTCGACAGCCTGTTGACGATCTCCGGCGGCGTGCCCGCCGGCGCCAGTACCGCGGCCCAGGAATCCAGCGCGATGCCCTTGATGCCGGCTTCTTCGAGCGTGGGCACGTCGGGCAGCAGCGGCGAGCGCTTGTTCATCAGCACCGCCAGCGGGCGCACCTTGCCCGACTTGACGTGGGCCATGCCGACGAAGGGGTCGACCACCGCATCCACCTCGCCGCCCACCACCGCCGCCAGCTGCGGACCGGTGCCCTTGTACGGCACCATCGTGATGTCGGCGCCGGTGGCCTGCTTCAGCTGCTCGCCGATCAGGCGCAGCAGGCTCGTGCCGGCGCCGTAGCTGAAGCGCCCCGGACGCGTGCGCGCTTGGGCGACAAACTCCTGCATCGTGCGCGCCGGCACGCTGGCATTGACGAGGAACACGCCGCCCAGGTTGGCCACCAGCGAGACCGGCGCGAAGTCCTTCACCGGATCGAAGGGCAGCTTGTACAGCGCCGGGGTCAGCGTCTGCGCGCTGGCCACGGTGAGCAGCAGCGTGTAACCGTCGGGCGCGGCCTTGGCCACGATATCGGTGCCGATGATGCCGTTGGCACCGGGCTTGGGGTCGACGTTGACGGTCTGCTTCAACGATTCGGAGAGCTTGGCGCTGAGCAGCCGTGCCACCACGTCGCTGGTGCCGCCGGCGCCGAAGGGGACGACGACGCGGATCGGCCGCGACGGGTAGGGCTCGGCGGCGCCGGCCAGCAGCGGTACCAGCAGGGCCGCGGCAAGCAGCAGGCGACGCGGCCGGCGGGGGGTGCGCTTCATCGGGGGTTCCTTCCAGGGACGGGTTGAAGGGGCGTGGCCATCATGCGGTCATGACTCGGCCATCACTCGGCCTTGATTCCGGCGGCCTTCACGGTGGCCGCAATGGACTTGATCTCGGCGCGAAGGAGCTCAGCCAGCGCCTCGGCGTCGCCGGGCCGGGGCTCCCACGAGATGGCGCGCATCTTGTCGTGCACCGCTGTGTCCCTGAGGATCGCCATCAGCTCGCGGTTGAGCCTGGCGCTGATGTCGCGGGGCACGCCGGCCGGTGCGAAGAAGCCGACCCAGGCCGAGTACACCATGCCCTTGACGCCGGCCTCGCCGACGGTTTCGAGCTCCGGCGCCAGCGAACTGCGTTGCGTGCCGGTGCCGGCCAGGATGCGCAGCCTGCCGGCCTTGGCGTTGGGCGCGCTGCTCGACAAGGGTTCACAGACCACGTCGAGCTGGCCGCCGATCAGGTCGGTCAGCGCCTGTGCCGAAGCCTTGTACGGCACCTTCGCGATGTCGATGCCGGCAGCACTCTTGAGCAGTTCCATGCACAACAGGCCCGAAGTGGTCCCGAAGCCGTAGTTGAGCTTGCCGGGCGACGCCTTGGCCGTGGCGACCAGCTCGCGCAACGACTTGCTCGGCGAGGACCCGGGAACGACGATGACGAAGGGCGCGTCGGCCGCCAGCGCCAGCGGCGCCAGGTCCTTCAGCGGATCGATGGGGAAGCTGGCATACAGGAAGGCGTTGGCCGCCACCGTGGTGCTCGAGCCGAAGAGCAGCGTGTAGCCGTCGGCGGGCGCCTTGGCCAGCGTGCTGACGCCGAGCACGCCGCCGGCGCCGGCGCGGTTGTCGATGACCACGGTCTGCCCCAGACGTTCGCCGAGCAGCGGGGCCAACAGCCGCGCCAGCGCGTCGGTGCTGCCGCCCGCGCCCTGCGGCACGATCAGCTGCACCGGTTTCGACGGCCAAGCCTGTGCCGCTGCCGGCATCGAGACGATGGGGCCGGCGGTCGCCAGCAGGCTCAGGAGAATTTTGCACAGCACGTTCATTGCACCTCCGTGAGGTTGGAAGTCATCACTGTTCGTTCATCGTGATTACCCGGCACGCCTACACTGCGCTGAGGAGCAGACCCATCCACCGAAGGAAAACGCATGACCGATGCCGCCGTCCTCGTCGCCCGCCGCGACGCCATCTGCGAGATCACGCTGAACCGGCCCGAGCAACGCAACGCCATGGCACCCGAACTGCTGCAGGCGTTCCAGCTGGTGATCGACCAGGTGAAAGCGGATCGCGACATCCGCTGTGTCGTCATCACCGGCAGCGGCACCAACTTCTGCTCGGGCGCGGACTTCCGCAGCACCATCCTCGATCGTGGCAACGAGTTGCCGCACGAGGCGTCCTACGCGATCTACCGGCCGTTCCTCACCATCCTCGACGTTCAGGTGCCGGTGATCGCGGCGATGAACGGGCATGCCATCGGCGGCGGCTTCGGCCTGGGCCTCGTGTGCGACCTGCGCGTGGCCAACCGCGAGGCGCGCTACGGCGCCAATTTCGCACGCCTGGGGCTGCACTCGGGCATGGCCATCAGCTACCTGCTGCCGCGCGTGTGCGGCGTGCCGCGCGCCGCCGAACTGCTGTTCACCGGGCGCGTGTTCTCGGGTGCCGAAGCTGCCGAGATGGGCATCGCCAACCACGCGGTCGAGCCGGCGCAGGTGCTGGCACGCGCGCGCGAGCTGGCTGCCGAGATTGCCGCGAACGCGCCGGTGGCGGTGCGGATGATGAAGCGTTCGCTGTACCGCGGCCTGAACTGGGATCCGAAGTCGGCCGGCGAGATCGAGGCGCTGCTGCAGTCGCGCACGCTCGACATGGCCGATGCCAAGGAAGGCGTTGCGGCATTGCTGGAGAAGCGCACGCCGCAATTTCGCGGCGCGTAGCCAGGTGCGCCGCGGCGGCTCGAAGGGGTTCGGGCGCGCCATCAGCCGCCCCCGTGGCTTGGCGCCAGCGTGACGCCCGAGGCCACCAGTTCGGCGATCTCCGCGCCCGAGTAGCCGGCTTCAGCCAGCAGCTCGCTGCTGTGCTCGCCCAGCCGGGGCGGCGCGCGGCGGACTTCCGGCGGCGTGTGCGACCAGCGCGAGGGCGGTCGAAGGGTCACCAGCGTGCCTTCGGTGGAATGCTCCAGGCGCTGGAAGAAGCCCACGGCGTTGAGGTGCGGATCGTCGAGCAGCGACTCCAGCGTGTGCAGCGGGCCGGCCGGCACGTCGGCCTCGCCCAGCAGCGCGAGCCACTGCCCGGTGGTGCGGGTGCGGAAGGTGGCATCGAGCCAGGCGTAGACCTCGCGCGAGTGCTCGGTGCGCGCCTGCAGCGTGGCGAAGCGCGGATCCTGCAGCAACTCGGGCTGGCCCAGGCGCTCGAGCACCGCGCGCCACTGGCCGTCGCTGATGAGAAAGGCGCACAGCCAGCCGTCCTGGGTGCGGAACGGCCGCCGGTCGGGGCTCAGGTGGCGCGGGTAGCCCGGCGGGCCCAGCGGCGGGTCGAACGAGTGGCCCATCAGGTGGTCGCCGAGCACGCCCTGCACCAGCGACTCGAACATCGGCACCTCCAGCGATTGCCCCTGGCCCGTGCGCAGCTTGTGCACCAGGGCGCCGAGGACGGCATTGACGAGCACGGTGCCGGTGTAGCGGTCGGCCATCGCCATCGGGATGTAGCGCGGCTCCCCGCCGCTGGCGCGAGCGTACAGGCCGGCGATGCCCGACATGCCCTGCATCAGGTCGTCGAGCGCGGGCCGCGCGGCGTAGGGGCCGTCCTGCCCGAAGCCGACCGCGCCGACGTAGACGATGCCCGGGTTCACGGCAGCCAGCGCCTCGTACGACAGCCCCAGCCGGGCCATCGCCGCGGGGCGCACGTTGTAGACGAACACGTCGGCCGTGGCGGCCAGCCGCAGCAGCGCGTCGCGGCCGGCCGGCTGCTTGAGGTCGAGCACGACGCTGCGCTTGTTGCGGTTGTTCTGCTGGAAGATGCCACCCATGCCCGGCGAGCGGGTGGGCCCGATGCCGCGCACGATGTCGCCCTCATGCGACTCGACCTTGATGATGTCGGCGCCCATGTCGCCGAGGATCTGCGTGGCGAAGGGCCCCAGCAGGTACGCGGTGAGATCGAGCACGCGGATGCCGTTCAGCGCGCTCATCGTTGGGGCCCCGTCAGCGAGCGGTGCATGCCACCACGGCCTGCCACGCCGAACGCTCGCCACCCTGCCGGACAGCCTGCACCAGGGCGCGGGCCCAGAAGGTCTTGCTGCCGTGCTCGTCGCAACACTCGCGCAGCCTGCGGGTGTAGAGGTGCAGCGTGTGCTCGGCGGTGATGCCGACGGCGCCATCCAGCTGGTGCGCGATGCGCGAGCCCAGTCCCGCGGCCTCGCCCGCGCGCACCTTCGCCGCGGCCGCCGCGGCGACGAACCAGCGCGGGTCTTCTGTGGCTGCGGCCGCCTGCACCGCCACGCGCGCCGCGGCGGCCTCCTCGGCCAGCTGCGCCAGCTGGTGCTGCACGGCCTGGAACTGGCCGATCGACCGCTCGAACTGCACACGCTCGCTGGTGTAGGTGACGGTCATTTCGAGCAGGCGCCCCAGCGCCCCGGCGATCTGCGCTGCGCTGAGCAACGCGGCGCGCCCCTGCACCTCGGCCAGGCTCAGGCCCGGCAAAGCGATGCACCGGGCCTGGGTCGGGCTCGCGACCGCCGCCGCGTGCATCGGGATGCCGGCGCTGCCGACGCGCACCGCAGGCCAGGCGCCGCCTGCGACCGCACGCAGGTGGACGCACCCTCGCGGCAGCCACATCAGCTCGGCCGTGCCGGTGTCGTCGGCGCCGAGCAGGGCGACATGGCTGGCCTGTTCTGCCAAGGCGACAACCGGGCGGTCGGCGTCGGTCAGGTCGGCACGGCCGGCCGTGCGCAGCGCCGACAGCGGTGCCGTGGTGAAGGCCAAGGCGGCCGGCCCGGCAGCGGGCGCGAGCCCGACGCGCGAGCGCAGCCAGCCGGCCGGTCAGCACGGCATCGCCCGCGACGCGCTCGTCGGCGTCCATCGCCTCGCGCATGATCTCGAGCGTGTCGTACTCGAAGTTCGTGCCCAGGTCCTTCACCATCGCCGCCTCGATGGCCAGCGAGCGCCCGGCTTCGAGCGCGCCCCAGATCGCGAGGCTCATGTTGCGCAGCGTGATCAGCCGCGCGAGCAGGCGTCCGGCCGGCGCATCGGCCGCCTCCAGCACGAGGCGCAGGCAGCGTTTGACGATCGGCATCGTGCTCAGGAATCGCTCGGGGCCGCTGCGCTCGTAGGCGAGCTCGCTCGTCACCTGCTTCCAGCCGTCGCCGGCCTGGCCGACCAGGCACTCGGCCGGCGGCTCGACGCCGTCGAACTTCACCTCGTTGAAGTGGTGGCTGCCGTCGAGCATGAGGATCGGGCGGATCGTCGCGCCCGGGGCCTTCAGGTCGACGATGAACTTGCTCAGCCCAGCGTGGCGCGCCTTGGCGTCGACGGGGACCGTGCTGCACAGCACGATCGCGTAGTGCGCGATATGGGCGCCGCTGGTCCAGACCTTGCGGCCGTCGAGCCGCCGGCTCGCGCCTGAAGGCTCGGCCCGCGTGCGCACGGACGCGCGGTCGGAGCCCACGTCGGGCTCGCTCATGCCAATGGCGAAGTAGGTGTCGCCGGCGGCGAGCAACGCCTCGTTGATCGTCAGCGTGTCGAAGGCGCTGACGCCTCGCCCGCCGTAGGCCGCAGGCCAGTGGTAGCCGATCCAGCTGCGCACGCCGAGCCGGCGGCTGAATGCACCGCCCGGGCCCTCGGTCCACGAGTTGCATTGCGGCTCGAAGCCGCCACTGGTCAACTCGTCGGCGATGAACCGACGCACGTGCGCGCGCAGCGTGGCCGTGCGTTCGCCAACGGCGGGCAGCGGGAGTGCAGGCTCGAAAAACGGCATGGGGCCAGGTCCGGTTGGTCAGCACCTTCGGTCTGCAGTATTCTACCAACCGTTAGTTTGTTACCTAGGGCCGAACCCGAATCCAAGCACCCAGGAGATGCCATGTCCAACCGCTCGCTCGACGACCTCAACCCCGGCGACGTGTTCCGCAGCTACGGCCGCACCGTCACCGAGACCGACATCGTGCTCTTCACGAGTCTGGCCGGGCTGAAGCTGCCGATCTTCATCAATGAGGAGTTCGCGAAGAAGCACACCGACTTCGGTGGCCGCATCTGCCCCGGCCTGCTGACGGCGGCGCTGGCCGCCGGGATGATGGAGGAGATCCTGGGCCCGGCGACGATCGCGGCGCTCGAGCTCACCGACTTCCGGTTCACCGTGCCGGTGCGCCCGGGCGACACCCTGCGCGCCGAGATCACTGTCGAGGGCAAGAAGAACCTCTCGGACGGCAAGCGCGGCATCATGCAGGGGCGGGTGAGGGTGTTCAACCAGCGCGCGCAGCAGGTCTTCGAGTTCAGCGAGAAGCTGATGATGCGTCGCGGGCGAGTGGACGATCTCGTCTGAGCGCCACGTGCTGCGTCAATCCGTGCGTGGCACGATCAGCGCATCGAGCGCCTGCACGCCGCGACCGCGAGGCAGCACCAGCAGCGGGTTGATGTCGATGCTCTCGATGCCGTCGGCGTGGCGCGCCGCGTAGACCGACAGTGCCGCCAGCGCCGCAGCCAGCGCATCTTCGTCGGCCGGCGGCTGTCCGCGCACGCCGCGCAGCAGCACCCGGCCCTTGACTTCGCCGATCATCGCGCGTGCCTCGTCGACGCCGAACGGCGCGACGCGAAAGGCCACGTCCTGGAAGGCCTCGACGAAGACGCCGCCCAACCCGAACATCACCACGGCCCCGAAGACCGGATCGCGCACGACGCCGAGGATGGTCTCGACGCCGCGCTCGGCCATGCGTGCCACGACCACGCCGTCAACGCGCGCCTGCGGGGCGTGCCTGGCGGCGCGCTGCATCAAGGTGTGGAACGCCTCGCGCAGCTGCGCCTCGTCGGCCAGGCCCACGATCACGCCGCCGATCTCGCTCTTGTGCGCGATGTCGGCCGAGGCGATCTTCAGCACCACGGGGTAGCCCAGTGCCATGGCCTCTCGCACCGCCGAGGCCTCGTCCGCTGCGATCCGCTCGGCCACGGCCGCGATGCCGGCGCTGGCGAGGATGGTCTTGGCCTGCACCTCGTTGACGGCCCGCGCCGGCGGCGGCAGCGCGCCCGCAGGCAGGGCCGGAGGTGCGTCCGCAAGCCCCGCGCGCCGCGACTGCTCCGCGAAGTACACCAGCGCCGCGGCGGCACGCACGGCACGCGTGGGCTCGTCGAAGAGCAGCACGCCGGCGGCCTCGTACATCCTGCGCACCTCGGGCGAGGCCAGCGACGAGAAGACCACGGCCCGATCGGGGAAACGCCGCAGCACGGCCTGCAGCTGCTCGAGCAGCGAGCGGCTCAGCTCCATCACCTGGCCGACGCTGGACAGGAACGCCACCACCACGTCGTAGCCGCCTTCCTCCAGCATGATCTGGAAGTTGCGGCCGAACAGCGTGAGATCGTTGACGAGCTGTGCCGTCATGTCCACCGGGTTGCGCGGACCGCAGAACGGCACCAGTTCCTTCAGCCGGCGCTGCGCGTCCTCGGGCATCGGCGCCACGTCGAGCGCGCAGTCGCTGGCCACGTCGGCCATCAGTGCGCCGACGCCGCCCGACACGGTGAGCAGGCCCAGCCGCCGCCCGAGCGGCGCCGGCGCGTTCACCGAGCAGGCGTAGGCCACGTCGAACAATTCGTCGATGCTGCGTGCCCGCCACACCCCGTACTGGCGGAACAGGCCTTCGTAGACCTGGTCCGAGCCGGCCAGCGACGCGGTGTGCGACGCCGCCGCCTGCGCGCCGGCTTCCGAGCGGCCCACCTTCATGACGACGACGCGCTTGCCGCGTTCGCGCGCCAGCGCCAGCGCAGCGACCAGGCGGTCCTTGTCGGTGGCGGCTTCGAGGTAGGCCACGATGACCTGCGTGCCGTCGTCGCGTGCGAAGTGGTCGATGCAGTCGGCGACATCCACGTCGCACTGGTTGCCGGTGGTGATCCAAAGGTTCAGCCCCAGACCGCGCTGGCGGATCAGCGACAGGCAATAGCCACCGAAGGCGCCGCTCTGGCTGACCAGGCTGATGCGGCCGGGCACCAGGCCGAAGCCGGCGGCGCTGGGCGTGAAGGTGCCGAGCAGGCGCCGCCTCACGTTGATCAGCCCCATGCAGTTGGGGCCGACCACGCGCATGCCGGTGCGCCGCGCCAGTGCCGTGATGCCGGCTTGCCATGCGACGCCCTGGCCGCCGGTTTCGGCGAAACCCGAGCTGAGCACGACCGCGCCGCCCACGCCCTTGGCCGCGCAGTCCTCGAGCGCGGCCAGCACGCCGGGTGCCGGCACGGCCACGATGGCCAGGTCCACCGGCCCGGGCACCGCGCTGACGGTGGCGAATGCGGGCAGGCCCTGGATCTGCGCCGCCTTCGGGTTGATCGGGTACAAGGCGCCGTCGAAGCCGCTGGACTTGAGGAAGTCCAGCGGACGGCCGCCGATCTTGGTGGGGTCGGACGACGCGCCGTAGACGGCGATCGCGCGCGGTTCGAACAGCGGCGCGAGCGAGCCGCGGGAAGCGTTGGGCGCGGCCATGGCGTCAGTGGATCGACATGCCGCCGTCCACGCCGATCAGCTGCCCGGTGACGTAGCTCGCGCCTTCGCTGGCCAGGAACACCCACACCGGCGCGATCTCCTCAGGCTCGGCCCAGCGGCCGAGCGGGATGCGATCGAGCGTGCGCTGCTTGAAGCGCTCGTCGGTGCGGATGGTCTCCGTCATCGGCGTTGCCGCGCCAGGGGCGACGCAGTTGACGATGATGTTGTAGCGCGCCAGTTCGCGCGCGGCCGACTTGGTGAAGCCGATCAGCCCGGCCTTGGCCGAGCCGTAATTGATCTGGCCGATGGTGCCCAGGATGCCGGCGGTGGAAATGGTGTTGATGATCCAGCCGCGCTGGCGTTCCATCATGCCGTCCACCACCGCCTGCAGGCAGTTGAAGCTGCCCGTGAGATGCACGTCGATGACCTGCTGCCACTGGTGCGCGCTCATCTTGTGCAGCATGGCCGTGCGCGTGATGCCGGCGTTGTTGACGAGCACGTCCACCGGGCCAAACTTCGCCACCACCGCCGCCACCATCG
>JACCDS012115082.1_pt1 | contig 29645 bp, 22 predicted proteins | sample 7446441 | NCBI WGS metagenome assembly JACCDS01 (sample SAMN15323445, study PRJNA562643) | freshwater metagenome | isolation source: river surface water | place: USA:Blue River Watershed | collected 2017-08-17 | reverse complement strand
GCGCTGAAGCGGCAGGGCGAGGTGGTCGCGATGACCGGCGACGGCGTCAATGACGCACCCGCGCTGAAAGCCGCGCACATCGGCGTCGCGATGGGCCAGCGCGGCACCGATGTCGCACGCGAGGCCGGCGCGCTGGTGCTGCTGAAGGACGATTTCGATTCCATCGTGCAGGCCATCCGCATGGGCCGGCGCGCGTTTGCGAACATGCGGCTGGCGATGGTCTACACGCTGGCAGTGCACGTGCCGATCGCCGCGATGGCGGTGCTGCCGCTGCTGTTCGGCCTGCCCTTGTGGCTGGCGCCGGTGCACATCGCCTTCCTCGAACTGGTGATCGACCCGGCCTGCTCGATCGTGTTCGAGGCCGAGGAAGGCGGCGAAACGCTGATGCAGCAGCCGCCGCGCAGCGCGGCCGAGCCGCTGCTGACGCGCGCCGACGCGCTGCGCAGCGTCGCCTACGGCGTGCTGACCGCAGCCGCCTCCTTTGGCGCGTATGCGGGATGGCTGTACTTCGGCGAAGAGGCGCGCGCCGCGGCAACCAGCGCCTTCGTGCTGCTGGTGGTCGCAAATGCCGTGCTGATCCTGCCGAACCGGCATGCGCGGCCGGGCTGGCGCTGGCTGTGGCGCGGGCTGCCGCCGGTGTCGCTGTGGGTGATGGGCAGCACGGTCATTGCGCTGTGGCTCGTGACGAACGTCACGCCGGTGGCGCAGGCATTCCGCTTTGCGCCACTGCCGGCGGCCCACTGGTTGGCCAGCGCCGCCGCGGGCGTGGCGCTGCTGCCGCTGTACTTGCTGGCGCGCCGGCTGTTGCCGGTGCGGGTGGCCATGACACCTGCCGCGCCTACATGCGGCTGACACCCCCTGAGGTCGCCTCAGCCGGCCATCAGCAGCAGCGGCTCCGGCAACGTGAACTGCTCGCAGTTGTCGCCTTCGCCTTGCCAGTCGATCACGACGAAATCACTGGGCTGGTCCATCGCCAGCAGCGGATGGTGCCACGTGCACGGCGCATAGTTCACGCCCTGATCGCCGCGCGCAAGGAAGGCATGCAGTTCGCGCGGCGCGCGCGTGACCGGATCGGCGTCGGCCACCACGACCAGGTAGGCCGTACGCTGCATCGGTATGAAAGCCTGGCTGCCGAGTGGATGGCGCTCCATGGCGGCGATCGTGAACGGATAGCTGCGCGGCTGTCCGCGAAAGATGCTGACGATCGCACGTCCGCCCTCGCGCATGTCAAGCCGGGCAAGATCATGGTAACGCTCGGTGGTGCCACGGTTGATGCTGAAATGGCGTGCACCTTCGCAGTCGATCACGTCGCCGAACGGCGCGAACGCTGTACGCGTCAGCGGCCGCGGGCGCAGTACCTTCATGCCGGTTCTCCCCACAGCCGCAACCGCGACACGCCGCCATCCGGATGCAGGTTGAAGCGCACGTGCGTGACCGGCCCGAGGTCGGCGCACGCGCCGGCAAAAATGAACACGTCATCCGCGCCAAGCTTCATCTCTGGCAGCAGAATCGGCCAGAACTGCGACAGCGCCGACAGCGCCGCATCATCGGCAGCCGGCAGGAAAGCAGCCTGCAGCGAGCAGCGATCCGGAAAATTTCCTTTAAAGTGGGCGGTGTCGACCTCCACCCGCCGCACGCGGCCGGCAACGCCGAGCGCGACGATGCACCAGTCGTGACCGGGCTCGCGGCGCCGGCGCGTCTCCCAGCCGTCGCCCATGGTCACGCCCCGGCCCGGCAACAGCAGGTTGCTGCACGCGCCGAAGTGCGCGTCGTTCCATCGGACCGCGCGGCCACCGTTGCGCTGTGCCGCCAGATCAAGCAGTCCGTCCGGCGCGCGTTGCAGCGCCGATGGCGCAGCCTGGCCGTACACGCGCAGCCGCGCGATGCCGCCATCCGGGAAAATGTTTACGCGCACATGCGAGAAGACCCGATCGCCGTGCGGCACGGCCAGCAAATGATGCCGGTTGCCTTCGAGCGGCACGGTCGTCAGTAGCGGTTCCCAGCTGTCCGGCGCTTCCGGGTCGCGGTCCTCGCGGCAGCCATCGATGCTGGCCGCCGGCGGATAGTTCCCGGTGAAGAAACTGGTATCAATGTCGAATCCGGCGATGGTGCCGGCACAGCCGAGCTTCACCACGCACCAGTCATGCCCTTGCATGCGCTTGCGCCGGCTCTCCCAGCCGTCCATCCATTTGCCGTGCTCATCATATTTGCCGGGCACAAAGCGGGCAGGTTCGGGCTGCAGCAGGCGCGCCATCGGCGCAAAGAAATCGTCGGAGCAGGCGATCGCCGATGCGCCTAAGCGCGGGTCGGCCAGGTTGAAGGCACGCTGTGCCCAATCGGGCAGTTCGGCCGCAGGCGCGGTAAGCGGGGTGTGCATGAAACGCTTCTCTCGTCGAAAAAATCTATTGCCGTCCCCAGCGCGCGAGCAAGGCGCGCTCGGCATCGGTGATATGGGTCAGGTTGGCCGGCGGCATCGCCTGCAATTCGACTGCCTGCCGGACGATGCGCGCCTTGTTCTGCGCGATACGCTCGGCCGAGTCGAGCATCAGTCCGGCCGGCGCCGCCGCGACCTGCGCCGGATGCTCGGCATGGCATCCGGCGCAGCGCTGCGCCAGCACTGCCTGTACCTCGGCCAACGCCACCGGTACCGCCGGCGCGGCGGCCGGCGCGGTTGCGGGGCGCAGCCACGCGGCGACTGCGGCCAGCAGCGCGATACCGGCGAGCGGGTAGCGCCACTGCGCCTGTCCGCGGTGGCGCTGGTTGAAGAAATGCCGGATCAGCGCACCGGCGAGCAGGATCAGCGCCAGCACCGCCCAGGCCTGCGGCGCACCGTAGGTGAATGCGTAATGGTTGCTTATCATGCAGAACAGTACCGGCAGGGTCAGGTAGTTGTTGTGCACGCTGCGCTGCTTCGCACGCTGGCCATGGACGGGATCGGGCGCTTCGCCGCGCTGCATCTGCCCAATGGTCTTTTTCTGCCCCGGGATGATCTGGAAGAACACGTTAGCCGACATGATGGTGGCCAGCATCGCGCCCACGTGCAGGAAAGCGGCGCGGCCGGACAGGACTTGCGTGAGAGCGAATGCCACACCCACCACAAACGCATAAAAGACGGCGGCAAACAACAGCGCGCTGCGCTCCATCAGCAGCCGGCACAGCAGGTCATACACGACCCAGCCGATCCCGAGCGTAGCGACGCCGAGCAACACCGCCAGCGTCGGCGACAGCGCCGCCTTCGCCGGATCGAGCATGAAGCCCGCCGCCTGCGCGTAGTACAGGACCGCCAGCAGGCCAAAGCCGGACAGCCAGGTGGAATACGATTCCCACTTGAACCAATGCAGTTCCTTCGGCAGCGCCGCCGGCGCAACCAGGTATTTCTGCGGGTTGTAGAAGCCGCCGCCGTGCACCGCCCACAGCTCGCCGGCGACGCCCTTCTTCGCTAGCGCGTCGTCCTGCGGCGCACGCAGGCTGTTGTCGAGCCAGACGAAGTAGAACGACGAGCCTGTCCACGCAATGCCGACGATCAGGTGCAACCAGCGCAGCAGCAGCGTCGTCCATTCGATCAGGTAGCTATCCATCACCGCGCCCTGTCAGCTGCCGCGGTAGCTGCTGTAACTCCACGGCGAGACCAGCAGTGGCACGTGGTAATCCATATCGGCCTCGGCGACGCCGAAGCGCAGCGTCACCACGTCGAGGAACGCCAGCCCGTCGCCGATGGCGCCGCGTCCGCGAAAGTAGGTCGCGACATCGAAGTGCAGCTCGAACATGCCGGCCTGCATCGCCTCGCCGGACAGCAGCGGCAGGTCGGTGCGGCCGTCGGTATTCGTGATGCCGCGTACCAGCGTGATGCGCTCGCCCGGCATCACGCGGTCGAGGTGGAAGGGCACGCCGGCGGCAGGAATGCCGGCAGCGGTGTCAAGGACGTGGGTGCTGAGTTTTGCCATGCGAATTTCCGAGTGATTCCATTGTTCATTCGCGCATGCTGGCGGACGATCCGCTATGCTCTGCACGAACCCCGCACTGCTGCGCTGCCAACACGATGACACTTGCCGAGATCAACGCACTCGACCGCGATGCCTTCACCGACTGCTTCGCTTCCATCTATGAAAACTCGCCATGGGTCGCACGGCGCGCCTGGCCCGGCCGCCCGTTCGCCTCGGCCGCCGCACTGCAAGACGCAATGCGGCAGGCGCTGGCCGATGCCAGCCATGACGAGCAGCTCGGCCTGATTCGCGAGCATCCCGAGCTGGCGAGCAAGGCTGCGGTCGCCGGCCACATGACCGAGGATTCGAAGCGCGAGCAGTCCGGCGCTGGCCTCGACCAGTGCACGGCGGACGAGTTCGCGCTGATCCGCCGGCTGAACAGCGAGTACCAGTTGAAGTTCGGCTTCCCCTTCGTCGTCGCGGTCAGGGGCCTCGAGCGTGCTGCCATCATCGTCGCGCTGCAGCGCCGCCTCGCGAACGACGCCGCGACGGAGTTCGCCGAAGCACTCGCGCAGATCAATCGCATCGCAGGCTTGCGCCTCGCGGACCGGCTGGCCTGACGCGCGGCATGCCGGCGTCGCGGTGCCAGCGCCGGTGGCCATTGATGTAGGTTGCGCAGACGGCGCGATCGTCGCCCAGCGTCATCCAGACGAACAGCCTTTCCTCCAGCGTCTGCGCGCGCGCCATCCGGCGAGAGATCAGCGGTGTCGCCTGCGGGTCGAGCACGATGAGATCCGCTTCCTTGCCCTCGGCAAAATTGCCGATGCAATCGTCCAGCCCGAGCGCGATCGCGCCCGACAGCGTGGCCAGCCAGAAGGCGCGCAGCGCGGGCAGCGCATAGCCATTCAGCTGCGACACCTGATAGGCCGCTGCCAGCGTGCGCAGCATCGAGAAGCTGGTGCCACCGCCGACATCGGTCGCGATGCCAACATTCACGCCGTCCTCGAGCGCCAGGCGCAGGTCGAGCAGGCCGCTGCCGAGGAACAGGTTCGATGTCGGGCTGAACGCGGCGGCGGTGCCGCAGTCGGCCATGCGCCGGCGGTCTTGCGCATCAAGATGGATGCAGTGTGCGTAGACCGCCGGACGGCGCAGCAGGCCAAAGCGGTCGTATACATCGAGGTAGCTGCGCGCCAGCGGATACAGCTCGCGCACCCAGTCGACTTCGGCGCGGCTCTCGGCCACATGCGAATGCAGCGCAACCGTGGGGAAGTCGCGCGCCAGCGCGCCGGCCGCCGCCAGCTGCGCTTCGGACGAGGTGATCGCAAAGCGCGGCGTGATCGCATAGCGCAGCCGGTCCACGCCATGCCAGCGTTCGATCAGGCGACGGCTGTCGTCGTACGACGATTGCGCGGTATCGCGCAGGAAGGCCGGGCAGTGCCGGTCCATCATCACCTTGCCGGCCACCATACGCAGTTCGCGCCGCTGCGCGACCGCGAAGAAGGCGTCGACCGACTGCGGGTGCACGGTACCGAACACCAGTGCGCTGGTGGTGCCGTTGCGCAGCAGCTCGTCGCAAAAAAATTCGGCGGTCTCGGCAGCGACGGTGGCATCGGCAAAGCGCCGCTCGGCGGGGAATGTGTAGCGGTCGAGCCAGTCGAGCAGATCCTTGCCGGGTGAGGCGATGACGTCGCTCTGAGGGTAGTGCACATGCGTGTCGATAAAGCCGGGAAGCAGCAGCTTGCCGCGATGGTCGTCGACCGGCGTGCCATCTGCCGCCGCCGCCAGCGCATCGGGCCAGTCGCCGCAGAACACGATGCGTCCGGCATCGACCAGCAGGCCGCCGTCGGCGTGATGACGGAAGGCCGGCGACGCGCGCTGCGTGCCGTTGGAGTCGCCCGGGTCGGACAGAAAATGCAAGATTTCACCGCGAATCAGTTTCATCACGATGCCAGCCTCACGGGTCCGCGCGGAAGCCGCTGCCGAGCGACATCGGCTTGTTCAGCAGGATGGTCTGCGGGTCGCGGCAGATCAGCACCAGCACGACGATGGTCGCAAGATAAGGCAGCATTGACAGGAACTCCGAGGGTATCGCCAGCCCGAAGCCCTGACCATGGAACTGCAGTACCGTGACCGCGCCGAACAGGTAGGCGCCGAGCAGCACGCCACGCGGTTTCCACGTCGCAAACACAACCAGCGCCAGCGCGATCCAGCCACGGCCGGCAGTCATGCCCTCGACCCACATCGGCGTCAGCACAAGCGACAGGCAGGCACCGGCCAGCCCGCACAGCGCACCGCCAAACATCACCGTCGCATAGCGCCACGCGATCACCGGATAGCCCAACGCATGCGCACTGCGCGGCGACTCGCCGATCGCGCGTATCAACAGACCGGTGCGGGTGCGCGCCAGCACCCACCCGATGGCGAGGACCAGCGCGAACGAGAGGTAAACCAGCGCATCGAAGCGGAACAGCAAGGGCCCGACGAACGGCAGGTCGGACAGCCACGGCAGAGACAGGCGCGGCAGCGGCGCGACCGTCTGGCCCACCAGGCTGCGCCCGGCGAATGCGGACAGGCCAATGCCGAACAGCGTCAGGGCCAGCCCCGTGGCTATCTGATTCGTCTGCAGCGACAGCACCAGCGCGCCGAACACCAGTGACATCGCGACGCCGGCCGCCATCGCCGCCAGCAGACCGATGCTCAGGCTGCCGCTGTGCAGCGCGGCCGCAAAGCCGGCCACCGCGCCTGCGGCCATCACGCCCTCCAGCCCGAGGTTCAGCACGCCGGAGCGCTCGGTCACCAGTTCGCCGAGTGCGGCAAGCATCAGCGGCGTGGCGGCACCTGCGGTGCTGGCGAGGAAGGGAATCAGGTGCTCGATTGTCATGGTCAGGATCCCGCGGCTTCGCGCGCGATGCGCATAGCCGGCTTGATACGGTAATGGATGAACAAGTCGGCGGCTAGCAAGTAGAACAGCAGCAACCCCTGGAACAGTCCTGTGATAGCCGAAGGCAGTTGCATCTCCATCTGCGCGGACTCGCCGCCCAGGTAGAGCAGCGACATCAGCAGCGCCGATAGAAGCACGCCAAACGGATGCAGCCGGCCCACATAGGCCACGATGATGGAGGCGAAGCCATACCCCGGCGACACCGACGGCTGTAGCTGGCCGATCGGGCCGGCGACTTCGCCGACGCCCGCCAGGCCTGCCAGCGCGCCGCTGACCAGGAAGGCCAGCCATACGTTCTTTTTTTCGCTGAAGCCGGCGAAGTGTGCCGCCGCCGGGGCGGAGCCGCTGACCTGCATGCGGTAGCCGGCAAAGGTGCGCGTGCAGAAAAACCAGGCGCCGGCCACCGCCAACAACGCCAGCAGCAGCGCCGCATTCGTGCGCAGCCCGTCGGCCAGCAGCGGCAGGATGGCCGCATCATGGAACATGCGCGACTGCGGGAAATTGAAGCCTTCCGGATCGCGCAGCGGACCATGCACGAGATAGCCGAGGAACAGGTGGGCGACATAGACCAGCATCAGGCTGGTCAGGATCTCGCTGGTACAAAAGCGCGTGCGCAACAGCGCCGGCACGGCCGCCCACGCCATGCCGGCCAGGGCGCCGGTCGCCAGAATCAGCGGCAGGATCCACCAGCCATCGACATCACGTAGCGCAAGCGCGACCCCGCCGGCAGCGATCGCGCCCATGGTCAGCTGGCCGTCGGCGCCGATGTTGAACACGCTGGCGCGAAAGCCCAGTGCCAGCCCGACGCCGCACAGCGTCAGCGGCGTCGCCTTCAGCAGCAGCTCGCCGATGCCGTACGCGGTCGATGCCGGCTTGATGAAGTACACATGAAACGCTTGTAACGGGTCATGCCCGAGCAGTGCAAACAGCAGGGAGCCGGTGACCAGCATCGCGCAGGCGGCCAGCAATGGCGACGCGAACATCATCGCGCGCGATGGTTCGGAACGTGCTTCAAGCTTCGGCATCGGATGCCTCCTTGGTTGCGCCGGCGGCGCTTGCCCCGGCATCGCCGAAGTCGCCGCTCATCCATACGCCGATCTGGTCGACGCCGGTCGATGCCACCGGCACCGCCGGTTTCAGCCGGCCCCCGGCAATCACCGCGATGCGGTCACACAGCATGAACAGTTCATCAAGCTCCTCCGAGACGACCAGCACGGCCACGCCCTTGTCGCGCAGCGCGACGATAGCCTGGCGGATCAGCATCGCCGCACCGACATCCACGCCCCAGGTCGGCTGCGCCACCACGAACACGCGCGGATCCAGGCTGGTCTCGCGGCCGACGATGAACTTCTGCAGGTTGCCGCCGGACAGGCTGGCGGCCACCGATTGCTCGCTATGGCATTTAACGCCAAAGCGCGCGATCACCTGCCGCGCGAAATCGCGCACCGCGTCGCGCCGGATCAGTCCGGAGCGCACCATCGCTTTGCCGCAACGCGGCACATAGCCGGTCAGCAGCGCATTCTCAGCCAGCGACAGGCCGGGCACGGCGCCGCGCCCGAGCCGCTCCTCCGGCACGAAGCCGAAACCGAGCCCGCGCCGCTGTGCCGGGTTCAGGCGGCCGGCCGGCCGGCCTTCGATTCGGATCACGTCTGCATCCGCAAGCAAGGCCTCGCCGGACAGCACCTTCAGCAATTCCTGCTGGCCACTGCCGGACACGCCGGCGATGCCGACGATCTCGCCGCTGCGCACCGACAGGCGGATGTCGCGCAGGTCGGTACCGAACCGATCGGCTGTCGGCAAGTTCAGCTGCTTCACCTGCAGGCGCACCTCGCCTGGTACGCGCGGCGTCAGCGTGCAGACGGGCAGCGCGTTGCCGATCATCATCCCGGCCAGCGATTGCGCGGTCTCCCGTGCGGGTATTGCGGTCCCGGTCACGCGGCCAGCGCGCAGCACGGTTGCGCTGTCGCACAGCGCGCGGATTTCATCGAGCTTGTGGCTAATGTAGAGGATGCTGCAGCCTTCGCTCGCCAGCCGGCGCAGCGAACCGAACAGCGTCTGCACAGCCTGCGGCGTCAGTACCGACGTCGGTTCGTCCATGATCAGGAGCCGCGGCGACTGCAACAGGCAGCGCACGATCTCGACGCGCTGGCGCTCGCCGACCGACATGCTGTGCACGTGGCGGTCCGGATCGATCGGCAGGCCATATTGCGCGGACACTTCGCGGATGCGCGGCGCGAGTGCCTCCGGCGCCATCTTGTCGTCGAGCGCCAGCGCAATGTTCTCGGCCACGGTCAGGGTCTCGAACAGCGCGAAATGCTGGAACACCATGCCGATGCCGAGCCGGCGCGCGGCGGACGGCGAATCGATCGTCACCTCCCGCCCTTCCCACAGCAGCGCGCCGGCGTCCGGCCGCGTGACGCCGTAGATCATCTTCACCAGCGTGCTCTTGCCGGCGCCGTTTTCGCCGAGCACCGCGTGAATCTCCCCCGGGCGGACGATCAGGTCGATGCGGTCGTTCGCAACGACTGACGGGTAGGCCTTCGACAAGCCGATCAGCTGTAGCCTGGCGTCATTTTGTTTCGAAGCATTCATGCGTTAAGAGCCCCTTCGATGACGGTGCCGGCGGCGGCAGATTGCCTTTGAAGCAGGTCGGCCGCGACCGCGATAGCGACCGCCGCCGGCAGTTTCATGCGCAGCCCGGCCAGGCCGATCGGGCACTGCAGCCGCGCTACCGCCTGGGGCGCATGGCCGCGTGCGAGCAGCCGGCTGCGAAAGCGCGCCGCCTTCGTGGCTGAACCGATCACACCGAGGAAGCCGAAGCGGCCGCCGGCAAGCAGTGTGTCGCAGATGCGGAAATCCTCGTCGTGGCTGTGCGTCATCACCAGATGCCATGCGTGCTCGGGCGCGCAGGCAGCAAGATCATGCGGCGCATCGGCCTGCTCGACAGCAGCGCCCATGCCGTCGCGGCTGTCGATCCAGCGCACGCGAAATGGCAGCTCGCGCAGCACATGCACCAGCGCCCTGCCGATATGGCCACCGCCGTACAGGTACAGCTGCGTGCGCTCGTCCTGCAGGCGTTCGACGAACCAGCGCCGGCCTGCGGCCATCACGAAACCGGCCACGGCCAACGGCTGCAGCGGCGCTGACGGGCGCAACTCGGCATCGGCCCCGACCGGCGCATCGGCTACGACCAGCGACCAGCGCCAACTGCCCGCGGCGAGATTCAGCGCGTCGGCCCAACCCAGTTGCGCGGTATCGTCGAAACGTTCCCAAAACAGCTCCACAGCCCCGCCGCAGCACTGCCCGAGCGCCGCGCCCAGCGTGAAGCGTTCGGCACGGCGACGCGCGCCCGGTGCAGCTAGCAGGCTTTGCGCAATCTGCATCGCGCGCAACTCCAGATGGCCGCCGCCTATCGTGCCGTGGATCTGCGCAATCCCTTTCCCGTCCAGCCAGAACAACAGCGTCGCTCCCGGTTCGCGCGGCGCCGATCCGCGCACCGCGGCTACCGTGATGCGCACGACCGCGCTGCCGCGTGCAAGCAGCTCCCGCAGTACGGTAATCCAGTGGCCGTCCATCATGCCGTCTGCGCAAAAGGATCCAGCGCGCCCGTCGCGCGTAGTACCGCTTCCGGTGTCGCCGGCGCCATCAGCCGCGCTGCCGCGGCCGGTCCCGCCGCGGCAGCCACCGCATCGCGCAGCGCAAAGAACACCGACATGCCGAGCATCAGCGGCGGCTCGCCGACGGCCTTCGATCGGAAGATCGTGTCCTCGCGGCTGTCGGCATGTTCCAGCAGATGGACGTTTGCCACTGCCGGCCAGTCACTGACTGCGGGTATCTTGTAAGTCGACGGCGCATGCGTCTTGAGCTCGCCGCGTTCGTCCCACCATAGTTCTTCGCAAGTGAGCCAGCCAACCCCCTGCAGGAAGCCGCCTTCTACCTGCCCCCGGTCGAGCGCCGGGTTCAGCGAGCGCCCGCAGTCATGCAACAGGTCGATGCGCAGCAGCCGGTGCTCACCGGTCAGCGTGTCGATCGCAACTTCAGCCACCGCAGCGCCATATGCAAAATAAAAGAAGGGACGGCCCTGCCGGGTGGCCGGATCGAAGTGGATCTTGGGCGTCGCGTAAAAGCCGGTGGACGACAACGAGATGCGCGCCATCCACGCGGCCTGTGCGGCCTCGGCGAAACTGATCGACCGGTCGGCAACCTGCACGCGGCCACCGCCGAACTGCACCTGCGCCGGTGCGACCGCATACCGCTGGGCCAGATGCCCGGCCATTCGCTCACGTATCGTGCGTGCCGCCTGCTGCGCGGCCTTGCCGTTCAGGTCGGTGCCGGTCGAGGCGGCGGTCGCCGATGTGTTCGGCACCTTGGCCGTGTCGGTGCCGGACACCCTGACACAGGCGGCCGGCAAGCCGAACTCATCGGCCACGACCTGCACGATCTTGGTGTGCAGCCCCTGCCCCATCTCCAGGCCGCCGTGGTTCACTAGCACACTGCCGTCGCTGTAGACATGCACCAGCGCGCCGGCCTGGTTGAAATGGGTCGCATTGAAGGAGATGCCGAACTTCAGCGGCACCAGCGCGATGCCGCGCTTCAACAGCGGGCTGGCCGCATTTGCCCGGGCGATCGCGTCGCGGCGCGCGTGATAACCACTGTCGGCAACCAGCTGGTCGGTCAGGTCGGCGAGGAGGCTGTCCTCGACGGCCATGCCATAGGGTGTGGTGTTGCGCTCGCCGTCGCCGTAAAAATTCAGGCGGCGCACGGCCAGCGGATCCTTGCGCAGGTGGCGCGCGATCGCGTCGATCGCGGACTCGACGATCAGCATGCCCTGCGGCCCGCCGAAGCCACGGAACGCCGTGTTGGATACCGTGTGCGTCTTGCAGCGGTGCGACAGCACGCGCAGGTGGCCAATGAAGTAGGCATTATCGAGATGGCAGATCGCGCGGTCATTCACCGGACCCGACAGGTCGGCCGAATGACCGCAACGCGACGCCATCATCACGTCGAATGCCATGATGCGGCCATGATCGTCGAAGCCCACCGTCCAGTCGGCAATGAAGTCGTGCCGCTTGCCGGTGATGCGCATGTCGGTGTCGCGGTCGATGCGCAACTTGACCGCGCGGCCGAGGCGGGTGGCCGCGAGCGCGGCCACCACCGCGAACAGCGCCGGCTGGCTCTCCTTGCCCCCAAAGCCGCCGCCCAGCCGTCGGCACTGCACTGTCACCTGATGCACGGGCAGCCGCAGCGCAAGCGCGACAAGATGCTGGACCTCGCTCGGATGCTGGGTCGAACTGTAGACCAGCACGCCGCCCTCTTCCTGCGGCAGCGCGACCGCGACCTGGCCTTCAAGATAGAAGTGTTCCTGCCCACCGACCGCGAAGCTGCCCTGCAAACGCTGCGGCGCGCCCGCTATCGCGGCATCGGGCTCACCGCGCACGAAGCTGACACTGGGCAACACGAAGCTCTGCTGCGCGATGGCGTCGCGCGCGTCGACAATCGCCGGCAGCGGTGTAATGTCCGCGCGACCGAGTAAGGCGGCGCGGCGCGCTGCATCGTACGAAGTCGCCACCACCGCAAACATCGGCTGGCCTGCGTACTGCACGCTACCGGTAGCGAAGACCGGGTCGTCCTGCAAAATCGGACCGAAATTGTTCTCGCCGGGGATATCGGACGCCTCCAGTACCGCGACGACGCCCGGCGCGCTGCGCACCGCCGATAGCTCGAGGCCGTGCAGCCGGCCATGCGCCATCGGAGACAGGCCGAGCGCCACGTGCAACGCGCCGGCCGGCAGCGGGATGTCATCGACATAGCGCGCAGCGCCCGTTGCGTGCAGGGCCGCGCTTTCGTGCGCAAGCGGCTGTCCGCACACGGCATCGGCCGCGGGAACCGGTGCGCCGCCGAATTGCGTACTCATGCCGCCTCCATCGCGGTCAGGTCGGGCAAGCTGGCCGGCACTGAGCCGGAGGCCTGCAGTCCGAACCGGCGCAGCAGGTTCGCAGCGACTGCGCGCCGATAGGCTGCGCTGCCACGCAGGTCCGCCAGCGGAAGAAAATCATCCTGCACCGCGATCGCGGCGCGCTCGTAGCTGCTCGCCGCATCCGGCTGCCCGGCCAGCGCCGCCTCGGCCCGCGCCGCGCGCGCCGGCGTGGCGGCCAAACCGCCGTAGGCGATGCGTGCCGAACGTATCGTGCCGCCGACGGTGTGAACCGCAATTCCCATGCAGACGGCTGAAATATCCTGGTCGAAGCGCTTCGAGACTTTATAAGTGGCCAGCCGCAGGCCGGCGCACGGCAGCGGCACCCGCAGCGCCTCAACAAATTCGCCGCGCACGAGATCCTTCTTTTGGTAGCCGAGATAGAAATCTTCCAGCGCAAGCTCGCGCCGGGCGGCGCCCTTGCGCAGGCAAACGCGCGTACCGAGCGCAATCAGCGCGGGCATTGAGTCGCCGATCGGCGAGCCATTGGCGATATTGCCGCAGAGCGTGCCGGAATTGCGCACCGGACGCGATGCAAAGCGCCGCTGCAGTTCGCCCAGCGCCGGATACACCGCCACCAGTGCCCGGAACGCGCGCTCAAGCGTGACTGCTGCACCGATGCGCACATGGCTGGCGCCCTGCTCGATCGCCTGGAACTCGGCAACCTCGCCGAGGTAGACCATGGGCGGCAGCGTGCGCAGCTGCTTCGTGGTCCAGAGTCCGACATCGGTACCGCCGGCCAGCAGCAGCGCATCCGGATTCTCTTCCATGGCGAAGGCGAACGCATCCGCGCTGCGCGGCGCAAGGAAGCCGGCCAGGCACAGGGGGGTGTTGCTACGTCGTTCATGCAAGTCGCGCAGTCGCCGAACCAGCTCGCGGTCTTCGGCAGCAGGCGCAGGCAGACGCAGCGCGAGGCCGGCATCGATCAGTGGACGGTAGCCAGTGCAACGGCAAAGGTTGCCGGACAAGGCATCGACGACGTCCTCGCGCGTGGCCGCTTGCGCGCCACACCCGGCATGATGGGCAAACAGTGACATCACGAAGCCCGGTGTGCAAAAGCCGCATTGCGACGCATGCGCATCGACGACGGCCTGCTGTACCGGATGCAGCGTGCCGTCTGCTGCCGCCAGGCCGTGCACGGTGCGCAGCGCCTTGCCGTCGATGGTCGGCAGGTAGCGTATGCAGGCATTCACCGCACTCCAGCGAATGCGCTCGCCGTCGATCTCGCCGACGGCCACCATACAAGCGCCGCAGTCACCTTCGGCGCAGCCCTCCTTGACGCCGTACAGGCCGCGCCCGCGCAGGTGGTCCAGCACGGTGGTCGTCGCATCGACGCCCGCCGCCTCGACCACCTCGCCATCCAGTACAAACCTGACTGCCTCGCCGCCTGCCTGTTGCATCGATCGCTCTCTGGTTTCGGCGCATGCCCGCCCTGCGCTGGCGCAACTCGCACCAATTGCAGGCGGACATTCGCACATATGCATGTCACGCGAAACAATTCAGCAATTCGCATGCCATCAAGCAACGATCTATTTTTTAAACCATTCATTCCGGCTGGCGTGCTGCTCGACTGCAGCGGCATTCATTTGCGCGGCGCCCGCATAGGCCGGCTGTGTGTGCAGGCCGGCTCACCGGCGTGGTCAACTGGAACGGCATTTGCATCGTCGTCGCACATGGTGAATGACGACAGCTATCCGCGCGACCTGGTCGGCTACGGCCGCAATCCGCCCCATGCCGACTGGCCCGGTCATGCGCGCATTGCCTTGCAGTTCGTGCTCAATTATGAAGAGGGCGCGGAGAACTGCGTTCTGCACGGCGATGCCAGCAGCGAGATCTTCCTGTCCGAGCTGGCCAGCCCGGACAGTTATCCGGATCGCCACTTGTCGATGGAAGGCATTTATGAGTATGGCTCGCGCGTCGGCGTATGGCGCATCCTGCGCGAGTTTGAGCGACGCGGCTTGCCGCTGACGGTCTTTGGGGTCGCGATGGCCTTGCAACGCCATCCTGAGGTGGTTGCTGCGTTTGGCGAGCTCGGCCACGAGATCGCTTGCCACGGCTGGCGCTGGATCCACTATCAGAGTGTGCCCGAGGATGTGGAGCGCGAGCACATGCGCATCGCGATACAGGCGATCGAGACCTTGACCGGCGAGCGTCCTCGGGGCTGGTATACGGGGCGTGACTCGCCGAATACACGCAGGCTGGTGGCCGACTGTGGCGACTTTCTGTACGACTCTGATTACTATGGCGACGACCTGCCCTTCTGGACCCGCGTTCGCAAAAGCGACGGCAGCAGAGTGCCCCACCTCGTTGTGCCCTACACGCTGGACACGAACGACATGCGCTTTTCCCTGCCGCAGGGCTTCTCGCACGGCAACGAATTCTTCGACTATCTGCGTGACGCCTTCGACGTCATGTATGCCGAAGGCGAGGAACGTCCGGCGATGATGAGCGTCGGCATGCACTGCCGACTGCTTGGCCGACCCGGCCGCTTCCGGGCACTGCAGCGCTTCCTTGATCATGTCGAGCGCCATGACCGCGTCTGGATCTGCCGACGTGTTGACATCGCTCGGCATTGGATCAGGCGCCATCCGGCGCCGCCCTGACAGGCGGGTCGCCGTCGGCCGAATCCTCTTCTTCACCGGGCGCCCGCCCGGTTTCTTTTTGACTGCACCAGAAAGTGATTCGGTAGGGACAGACAACATGTCGGACACGGTTCGAGCCGGGATCAGACTCCATCGCGCTCATAATCACAAAAGCACTAACAGAAATTACCTGCCTAAATAATGTGCACAATCGAGGGGAGCGACGACCTCATATCGATGCACGAATCCCATTCATAGTGCCTGCCCCAACGCACCTGCAGCGTGCAGAATAAATTTATATAAATTATTTACACGATTCATTTTTTCGTGCCGTTTTCCCTATGAAAAGCGGTGGAATTTCACACGACAGACACGTCCTTTCATTTCTCGCCAGAAACAGCTGGAACACTCTTTGCAATAGAGACGTTTGAAAAATCTGGCCGTGCAGCATATGCCGGTGTGCCAATCGGGCGCTTGCTGTCCGAGGGACAAGCTCACGCCGGCGATCTGCGGACATGCCGGATCGATCGACGGAACAGATTTCATTGAATCGACCAACCATGACAGGAAAAAGAATGATGAATCGCCGCAAGTTCACTGCGTTCGCCGCCCTCGCTGCCACTTCTCTGTTCGCACTCTGCGAGTCCGTGCATGCGGAAGATCCGCTGAAGGTCGGCTTCGTGTACGTCGGACCCGTCGGCGATGCTGGCTGGACTTATGCGCACGACCAGGGCCGGCTCGCTCTCGAGAAAGCCTTCGGCAGCAAAGTCAAGACGACCTATGTGGAGAACGTACCCGAGGGCGCGGATGCGGAGCGTGTGATCCGCAGACTGGCCGCCGACGGCCACAAGGTGATTTTCACCACCTCGTTCGGCTACATGAACCCGACGGAGAAGGTCGCCAAGGCTTTCCCGAATATCGTGTTCGCTCACGCGACTGGCTACAAGACCGCAAAGAACCTCGGCACCTACGAGACCAAGTTTTATGAGGGTGCGTACCTGCTCGGCATCGTCGCCGGCAAGATGAGCAAATCCAACACGCTGGGCTTCGTCGGCTCCTTCCCGATTCCCGAAGTCGTCCGCAACATCAACGCCTACACGCTGGGCGCACAGAGCGTAAATCCGAACATCAAGACCAAGGTGGTCTGGGTCAATACCTGGTTCGACCCGGCAAAGGAGCGACAGGCCGCCGAGACCCTGATTGCGCAGGGCGCCGACGTGCTGTGCCAGAACACCGATTCTCCGGCCACGCTGCAGGTCGCGCAGGAAAAAGGCGTGTACGCCTTCGGCTGGGATTCCGACATGGCGAAGTTCGCGCCGAAGGCCCACCTGACCGCCAACACCAATCACTGGGCGCCCTATTACGTCGACACCGTGAAGGCTGTGCTGGCCGGCAGCTGGAAGCCAGCCGAAGTGCGCGGCGGCCTGAAAGAAGGGATGGTCGTGATGTCACCGCTGAACAGCGTCGTGCCAGCCGAAGCAGCGAAGCTCTTCGAGGAAAAGAAGAAGGCCATCGTCGAAGGAAAGTTTCATCCGTTTCAGGGGCCGGTACTCGACCAGTCCGGCGCAACCAAAGTGGCAGCCGGCTCAGTGATGTCACTTGAGAAGCTGCTTTCGATGGATTTTTACGTCAAGGGGGTCGATGGATCGATTCCCCGGTAATGACAAAAAGGATTTTCGGACCCTACCGAAATTGAGAGCAGTAAAGCTTTGAACGTAGTTCTGTTAACCGCGCCTTAAGGAGAAAATATGAAAAAGCAGTTCTTCACGAAGATGTCGATGGCAGCCGCTGCTGTGGTCGGTGCAATGCACGGCAGTGTCATGGCCGAAGTTTCCGTGTTCGGCATCCTCGACGGTGGCTATGCCAGCGTGAAGGCGCCCGGCGGTTCCGCGGGAACCGGATTTGTCAGCGGCGGCATGACCACGTCTGCCTTTGGCATCAAGGGCAATGAGGATCTCGGCGGCGGACTGAAGGCCGACTTCGCTGTGTCGTCGTTCATCGAGATTGGCAGCGGCTCAGTCCTGAGCGGCATCGGTCCGAGCTCGCCCAACCTGTTCACCCGCGAGGCCTGGGTCGGCCTCGGCAGTGAGTACGGCCACGTCAGCCTCGGCCGCGACGTGAACCCGGCGTTCATCCCCGTGATCGCCTTCAACGCCTACGGCGATTCGACGGTTTACAGCCCGCTCTGGAACGCGACCTTCTTCAACACCAAGACTGGCACCGACGGCCTGAACTCGGCCGCTAAAGGCCTGTTCAGCGATACGGCGTGGGATGGCCAGTTCCGCTATACCTCGCCGAACATCGGCGGCGCGGTGTTCGACGTCAACTATGCGATCGGCACCGATGGCAAGAAGAACGTCGGCGGCAACGTGATGTACTTCAACGGCGCACTCGGCCTGACTGCGTTCTACATGGACACCAAGTCGTATCCGATCGGCTCCCTCGAGACCAACATCTTCGGTTCCGGTTCGGCCAAGACCTACTTCGTCGGCGCCTCATACGATTTCGGCGTCGCCAAGACCTTTGCGACCTACCAGGAGGGCAAGCAGTCATCGACCGGCCTGAAGTCGAAGACCTGGCACCTCAGCTCCGCCATCCCGGCAGGGCCGGGCAAGGTACTGCTGGCCTATGCGCACTCGAAAACCAGCGACGGCGACGACACGACCTACAAACAGGCCGCGATCGGTTACAACTACCCGCTGTCGAAAAAGATGGATCTGTATGCGAACTTCCTGAGCGCCAGCGAAACGGGCCTGAGCAAGGGCCACGTCTATGGTGGCGGCGTGCGCTACGCATTCTGACGCTGCTCCGGCAAGAGTCCGTGCGGGTCCGGACAATGACCCGCATTCTCCGCGTTGTGATGCCAACACTTGGCTTTCTTGTCCCGGGCACGCCCGGGACTTTTTTTGACGACGACGTAAGAAGCAAATGAACCAACCGTCGAAGGATCTTCCTGTCGGGTCTGATCCGGTCGTGCTCAACGACTGGCATCCGGTGGCGCTTGCCGCCACTATCGCGCCCGGCGAGATGCAGGCCACGTCCCTGCTCGGGCTTGGCATCGTGCTCTGGCGCTGTCGCGATGGCCGGTTGCATGCGTGGGAAGACCGCTGCCCGCACCGCGGCATGAAGCTGTCGTCCGGCACGCTGCAGGGCGATACCCTGACCTGCCCCTACCATGGGTGGCAGTTCGGCGCGCAAGGACGCTGCCAGCACATACCCGCGCTGCCCGAGCTGCACGAAGGCCACTTGCGCGCGCAGGTCACGGTGCTGGCCGCGCAGGAAGCCTACGGGCTGGCATGGGCCTGCGCCGGCAATCCCGAGCAGGCTGTCCCACCCTTTCCCGAGTTCGCTGACGAACGCCTGCGCAAGGTCTGGTGCGGCCCGTATGACGTCCGCTCGAGCGCACCGCGCATCATCGAGAATTTCCTCGACATGGCGCACTTTGCGTTCGTGCACGAGGGCCTCCTGGGAGATCGCGCGATGGCAGCGATCCGCGACTACCGCATCGAGGAATTCAATGAGCCACGCTATGGCTGCGGCGTACGCGCGATCGACTGCCATGCCTGGCAGCCGCGTTCGAATGCGCTGGCTGACCGTGGCAGCGAGGTCGAATATACCTACCGCGTGGTGCGCCCGTTCACCGCGATCCTGACCAAAGAGCCGGCCGCGCAACGCGGATTCCGCGAGGCGATCAGCCTGCACCTGCAGCCGCTGACGGAAACCTCGACGCGCGCGTGGATCATACTGGCGATGACGAATGATGCATCGACCGACAATGAGATGCGCGCCTTTCAGGACACCATCTTCCTGCAGGACAAAACGATCGTTGAAAGCCAGCAGCCGCTGAAACTGCCGCTGGCGCCCGACGCCGAGGTCTCGGTGGCCTGTGACCGCATGTCGCTGGCCTACCGCAAATACCTGCGCAGGCTCGGACTGCGTTACGGCGTAACGGGGGCGGCATGACGGACGGCATCGAACGTCTGTGCGTGCGGCATGCGCGCGCAATCGCCACCGTCGATGCGACTCGGCGTGAAATACCGGATGGCGCGCTGCTGACCGAGGGGCCGCGTATCCTGAAGCTCGGCAACACCGCTGCGGTCGATGCGTGGATCGCTGCCAATCCGCAAAAGGCTCCGACGCGCAGCATCGACGCTTCCGGTTGTGTGGTCACGCCGGGACTGGTGAACTGCCATCACCACATGTATCAGACGCTGACGCGCGCCATCGGCACCGGACGCGGATTGAAACTGTTTGACTGGCTGAAGATGCTGTACCGCGTGTGGGGCCGCCTGACGCCGGAGGCCGTGTATGTGAGCACGCAGCTTGCGCTGGCCGAGCTGCTGCTGTCCGGCGCGACCACCGTGGCCGACCACTTGTACCTGTATCCGAATGGATGTCGGCTCGACGATGCAATTGACGCGGCGCGCACTATGGGCGTGCGCTTTCATCCGACGCGCGGCAGCATGAGCGTCGGCGAATCGTCCGGCGGCCTGCCGCCGGACACGCTGGTGGAGGACGAGCGCGCGATCCTGACCGATTCGCTGCGTCTGATCAGCCAGTGGCATGACGAGTCCGAGCTGTCGATGCTGCGTATCGGCCTCGCCCCCTGTTCGCCGTTCTCGGTCAGCGCCGACCTGATGCGCGAGTCGGCACGCATGGCGCGCAGCCATTACCGCGTCGGCCTGCACACCCATCTGGCCGAAACGCTGGATGAGGAGCGCTACTGCCTTCAGCGTTTCGGCATGCGTCCGGTCGACTATGCGGAGTCGGTCGACTGGCTCGGGCCTGATGTGTGGTTCGCGCACATGGTCCATCCGGACAAAGCCGACATCGGCAAGCTGGCGCACAGCTGCGCCGGCGCGTGCCACTGCCCGAGCAGCAACATGATCCTTGCATCCGGCATCGCGCCGGTGCGGCAAATGATCGACGCCGGCGTGCGCGTCGGCCTCGGCGTGGATGGCTCGGCAAGCAGCGACGGCAATCACCTGCTCGGCGAGGCGCGACAGGCCATGCTGCTGCAACGCGTCGGCTGGCCCGGCTTCGAATCGGCAGCGGATCGATTCTCCGCGCGTAAAGCGCTCATGCTGGCGACTGCAGGCGGCGCACGTACACTTGCGCGAGACGACATCGGTTCGCTCGAGGAGGGCAAGGCAGCCGATTTCGTCGCATTTCGTGTCGACGGCCTCACGCATGCCGGCGGACAAGGCGATCCGGTGGCCGCGTTGCTGACCTGTGCGCCGGCCTCTGCGTGGCTGTCGGTCATCAACGGCAGGGTGGTGGTCGAGGATGGTACTCTCAAGGGGCTAGACCTGCCGCGGCTGGTCGAGCGGCATAATCGGCTGAGTATGCAGATGCTGCAGCAAGCGGGGATCGCATGAGCGTTCCCAATGCACGTGACTGCCATTTTCTGGCTGAGGCGATTGCGCTGTCACAGCGCTCGCGCGAATTGGGCCACCATCCGTTCGCTGCGCTCGTGGTCAGTGCGAACGGTCAGGTGCTGGCCGCTGAGATGAATGGCTCTGCCGGGGACCGAACTGCCCATGCAGAGATGAAAGCGCTGCGGCGCGCCGCCGAGCAGGCCGGACCGGCAGCGCTGACGGGCGCGACGCTCTATTCCAGCGCAGAGCCTTGCGCGATGTGCGCCGGCGGCGCCTACTGGGCCGGCATTACCCGCGTGGTCTACGCGCTGGCCGAATCCAGCCTGCTGGACCTGACGGGCAGCGATCCGCAGAATCCGACGTTGTCACTACCGTGCCGGGAAGTGTTCGCGCGCGGGCAGCGCGCCATCGAGGTGACCGGGCCGGCCATGGAAGACGCTGCACGCGCGCCCCATCTGGGATTCTGGCGCGGCTGAACCACGCCGCCTCAGCCCGGCACGGCCTCTGACGCCGGCCGCTGGCGATACACGCTGAAGCGATCCTTGCCCGAGGTCTTCGCGTCGTACATCGCAGCGTCGGCGCATTGCAGCAGGCCGTCGGCCTCCTGTGCATGGTTCGGGTACAACGCAACGCCGACCGAGCAGCTGACGTTCAGCGCGGCCCAGCGCGCGAAGAGCTCCGACGAATCGAAGGCCCTGACGACCTGCGCGGCCACCAGCTCGGCGTCGGCGTCACGCTCGAGGTTCTCGAGCAGCACGGTGAACTCGTCGCCGCCCAGCCGCGCCACATGGTCGCTGCCGCGCACCGCGCCCTTCAGGCACAGCGCAGCCGAGCGCAGCAGCTCATCGCCGGCGGCGTGGCCGAGCGTGTCATTGACTTGCTTGAAGTTGTCGAGGTCGATGAACAGCAGCGCGATTCGCTTGCGCGCGGCGCGCGCGCGCTGCAGCGCGCCGGGCAGGTAATCGTTCAGCCAGCGCCGGTTCGGCAAGCCCGTCAGCGTGTCGGTGACGGCCAGCGCGGCCAGCGCCTGCTCATGCAGCTTGGCGTCAGTGATGTCGCGGATCGTGACGGCGATGCCGTCGCCGGAACGCACCGCGCGACGGTGGAACCAGCCCGGCAGGTGCAGCTCGTTGCCGCCGATCAGGTACTCGCCTTCGGCAAAACCCTGCTCGAAGGCTTCATTCAGAAAAGCCATCTGCTGGCTGCGCTGTTCGCTGCTGAAGGTCTGCGCGACGCTGCGCCCGACCAGCTGCTCGTAACGCATCCGGTACAGCTCGGCCGCGCGCTCGTTGCAATCCTCGATCAGGTAGTCGGCAACGGCGCCGCCCGGCCCGCGTACGGGCTCGACCATCATAAAGGCTTCGCGGGCGCCATCGACCGCAAGGCGGAAAGTGGAACGCACGCGCTCGGCCTTGCGGCGCCGCTCGGCATTGCGCACCGACGCAACGCTGCCAAACAGGCCCATCGCGATCACCAGCACCGAGGTCACGGTCGCAAACGACAGCCACGCCGAACGCGTCGGTGCATAAGCCGCCTCGGCGCTGGCCTCCGTGATGCCGGCGATGGCGACCAGCGGATAATCGTCGAGCTTCTTCCACGCGACATATCGCGGCAGGCCGTCGGTGAACTTCTCGCCCGATTCCTTGCGCAGGCCCGTCATCTGCTCGAAGCGGGGAGCGGCGCGGTAATAGGGAACAGGACTCTCGCGATCGTCGACGGTCTTGGCGACGAGCAGCGGGCCGCCGGGCAATCGCACCGAAATGAAATCACCGGCGTTCAGTTCGTCCTCATTGCTGAGGCTGGCGAGGTAGTAAGGCTCGGTCGATACCATCACCACGCCGGCGAAGCGGCCGGCGGCATCGTTCACGCGGCGCGTAAAACGTATTGTCTGGCGGCCGGTCATGCCGCCGACGCCCGGCGACGGCGAATTGATGTGCAGCGCCGTTTCGGGATGGTCGCGGTGATAGGCGAAAAAATCCGTCTGGCTCATGTCAAGGCCGACCGACGCACGGCGCCACGAGCTGCGGATGCGACCGTCGGTGCCGATCGCGGCCGGATAGGTCGGCGTGTGGTGCATCGCCTTCGCGTACTGGTCAGTCAGGTCCAGCTCGGCCGACATGGTCTGCCACTGGTAGGCGACGGTCAGCGAGATCTGGTCGATCTCCTTCACCGTGCGCAGCAGCTGCTCGGCATAGACGCGCGCGCGGGCCGACGCCAGCGTCTGCGCTTCCGACCGCGCTTCCTTCAGGTCATGCCCCAGCTTGCCGAGCGTGCCCACCCAGATGGCCAGCAGGAACAGCGCGGCCGTGGCCGCCCAGAGCAGGCAGATCGTCCGGTTGTTGCGAATCGCCAGTCGGTCGGGTTCGAATACGCGGTCCATGGTCCGCGACCAGCGAGTCCGCGCTGGCCCGGGGCGGGCAACGCAGGAAGCCTGCCAGTCTTTATTTTTATAAAGAAACCTAGTGTACCAAAAGTTGGACAAATAACTGACCAACAAGTCAAATGCTAACGGTTCCGGTTGCGGGCCTAGGCCCGCGTCAGGCACGCCGCGCGCGACATGCTGGCAATGACGTCCGCCGTCACGGCCGGCGAAATGATGTAGCCCTGGATCTCGTCGCAACCGATGGCCTGTAGCAGCCGCAGCTGCTCGACTGTCTCGACGCCCTCGGCGACGACGCGCATGCCCAGCGCCGCGGCCATCGACACGATGGCCCGGTAGAGCAACTCGCCTTCGGAGTCTTGCGCCAGCTCTCGGGTGAAGGCCTGGTCGACCTTTAGCACGTCGACGTCCAGCCGGTGCAGCTGCGCCAGCGACGAGTAGCCGGTACCGAAGTCATCGATCATCAGGCGGACGCCGAGCGCGCGTATCGCGTCGAGGTCGCGCGAGGTCGATGCGCCGCGATCCACCATCGCCGATTCGGTGATCTCCACCTCCAGCAGCGAAACCGGCAGCGTGTGGCGCTCCAGCACCCGAGCGAGGCAGGCGGCGGTGCGGCCGGCCTGCAGCTGGCGCGGCGATACATTCACTGATACCGGCATCGGCGCGATGCCCTGCTCACGCCAGCGCGCCAGCTGCGCGCCGACCTGTTCGACCACGATCTCGCTGATCGGCACGATCAGCCCCGCATTCTCGGCGATGCCGATGAAGTCGACCGGCGGCAGCAGTCCACGCTCAGGATGCTGCCAGCGCACCAGCGCCTCGACGCTGCTGAGGCGGCCGGTGACAGCGCTGACACGCGGCTGGTAATGGACGACGAATTCGCCGCGTCCGATCGCCTGCCGTAGCGCATGCTCCTCGGCGAGCCGGTGCAGCAGCAAGTCCGACAGCGCCGCGCGATAAAACTGGTGGCGCCCCTTGCCGGCGGATTTGGCCGTGTACATCGCGACATCGGCATGCTTGAGCAGGCTGTCGGCGTCACGGCCGTGATCGGGGAACAGGCTGATGCCGATCGAGGCCGACACGCGATTGCCGCAGTCGCCGGCCAGCGCAAACGGCTCGCTCATCCGCTCGATGATGGCAGCGGCGACCCGCTCGACCGCCTCGTCGCAATCCATGCTCTCCAGCACCACGGTGAACTCGTCGCCGCCGAGTCGGACTACGCGGTCGCTGGTGCGCACGGTCTCGCTGATGCGTATGGCCGCCTGCCGCAGCAGCTCGTCACCGGCCGGATGGCCGAGCGTGTCATTGACCTCCTTGAAGTTGTCGATGTCAATGAAGAGCAAGGCCAGCCGGCCGTTGCCGCGCGTGGCGCGCAGTATCGCCGCCGGCAGGTAGTTGAGCAGCCAGCGGCGGTTCGGCAGTTGCGTCAGCGGATCGTTGTTGGCCAGGTCTGCCAGTGCCTGCTCGTGCGCCTTCAGCTCGGAGATGTCGCGCAAGGTCAGCGCGATGCCGGAGCCGGAATGGACTGCCCGGCGAATCACCCAGCTTGCGCGCAACCAGCCATGCACGGGCACGCGCTGTTCGTCCTCGCACAGGCCGTTCTCCATCGCCTTCGCACACAGTCCGAGCAACTCGGCGCGCGCGGCCGGGGTCAGCGCATCCCGCGCGTACTGGCCGACCAGATGGTCGCGGCGCAGCCCGAGCAGGGCGGCCGCGCGCTCATTGCAGTCCTCGATGCGGAAGTCATGCAATTTGCCGTGCTCGTCGAGCAGCGGCGCCAGCATGTAGAAGCCCTCGTTGGCCGCATCGGTCGCCATCCGGTAGGTGCGACGCACGTCCTCGTCGGCCCGATGACGGTGCGCCACATGCTCGGAAATCGCGATGCCAGCCAGCGCCAGCAGCAACAGGAACAGCGTGGCGACGAGCGCACCGATGCGGTAGCCACGCGCCAGCGGCACGTGGAGCGCAAGCACGTTCTCCTCGGTCAGCCCGGCCGTCGCCACCAGTCGGTAAGGCGCGATCCGACGCCAGGCCACGAAGCGCGCGCGGCCGTCGATGAATTTTTGACCGGCCTCCAGCCGCGTTCCCTGCGGCGTGTCGAACCGCGGTGGTTGTTTGTAGAACACCTTCGCCTCGGTGGCGCCCTGCCCGAGGCGGGTCGCCAGGAACGTGCCGTCCTGCAGCCGCGCCGTCACGAAATCGCTTTCGTCCTGCGGCACATTATCTTGCAGCGTGGTGATGAAGCTGGGCTGGACCGAGACCACGACGACGCCGGCAAAACGGCCGTCGGTGCTCAACAGCCGGCGCGAAAAACGGATCAGGTGCCTGCCGTCCGGTTGGCCATGTACCGCATCGGAAATCAGCAGGCCGGTGCAGCAGCCGGCACGCTGCTTTACGAAGAAATCGATACCCGAATAGTCCGTCGCCTGCCGGACCGGGAAGGAAGTGCGCACCGGGTGTCCGGAGGCATCGATGATCGCGATGAAGAATTCATGATGCGGCGGATACAGGCCGCGCGCACGGTCGCGCTGCAGATCCACCTTCGCCGGGTCGTCCAGCCAGCGGTAGGCGACGGCCAGCGTGATCCGGTCCATCTGCGCCACCAGGTTGGCGAGCTGGGCAGCGTAACCATCAGCCAGCGCGGTGGCCTGTTGAGCCGCGAAGCGGCGCCGCTCCTGCACATCACGCGTGACCTGTGTCTCGGTCGCTGCCCACAGCAGCGCAATCAGGAACAGCAGGCCGGCCACCCAGCCGAGCAGTCTGGACATGTCCGAGACTGCCCCCGGATAATCGGCGCGCAATGTCCGCCTGGGCCAGCGCAATCCAGTCTCCTCCACACGCTATCGTGTCATTTTGTCCGAAATGAAATGCCGGACAGGGCGCGGATGGCAACCGGAATGTGAATGAATCAGCAACAGGTTTGCGCCATATCATGCGCAAACCATCACAACGCTTAGTCTGCGCCGAAGCAGACCACGTGATCGAGCTCGACGCGGATGCCGATCGCCTCGCCGATCGCATGGTCGTGGTGGCTGGGCACCAGCGACAGCAGCGTCTGGCCGGACGGCAGCGCCAGCGTGTACAGGAACTCGGCGCCGCGAAAGGCCTTCGCCAGCACGTTCGCGCGGCGCGGGCTGGCGTCGTCATGCAGGATGTCGTCCGGCCGCACCAGCAGCTCGGCGCGGCCGCCGGCCGGCAACGGCGCGCAGCGCGGATCGATGCGGAAGTCGCCAAGCTCGGTCTGCACGCCGCCGCCGCCGTCGGCCACGCCCGGCAGCATCACGCCCTCGCCAATGAAGCCGGCCACGAAACGGTTCACCGGTCGGTGATAAAGCTCCATCGGCCGGCCCCACTGCTGCAGCCGGCCGTCGGCCAGCACGGCCACACGGTCGGCCACCGCGAAGGCTTCGCGCTGGTCGTGCGTGACGATCACGGCGGCGGTGCCGGTCTGCTTGAGCAGGTCGCGCACCTCGAGCGCGAGGCGCTCGCGCAGCGTGACGTCGAGATTGGAGAAAGGCTCGTCCATCAGCAGGAGCTCCGGCTGCGGCGCGAGCGCGCGTGCCAGCGCCACGCGCTGCTGCTGGCCGCCGGACAATTCATGCGGTGCACGCCGGGCAAAACCGGCCAGGCCGACCAGCTCGAGCATCTGCGCGACGCGGCGTTCGCGCTCGACACGCGCGAGCCGGTGCAGGCCGAAGCCGACATTGGCGGCAACGTCCAGATGCGGGAACAGCGCATAGTCCTGAAACACCATGCCGATATTGCGCCTCTCGGGCGGCAGCTGGTGGCGCGCGCTGCCGACCTCGCGCTGCATCAGCCGGATGCGGCCGGCGCGCAGCGGATGAAAGCCCGCGATCGCGCGCAGCGCGGTGGTCTTGCCGCAGCCGGAGGGGCCCAGCAGGCTGGCGATCTCGCCGCGCGGCAGCTGCAGCGACAAGTCCGCCAGCACCGTGTGCGGGCCAGCCGGCGTGTCATAGGCCAGCTCGAGCGATTCCAGCTCGAGCGCATTCATGGCCGGCCGTTCTTCGTCGGCTCTTTGCATGGCTTCCTCATTTCTCCGTGGCGCGCACCAGCAGCCGCACCGGCAGCAGGCCGGCGACAACGATGCACAGGCTGGGCAGCGCCGCACGCTCCCACATGCCTTCCGAACTCATCTCGAACACGCGCACCGCCAGCGTGTCCCAGCCAAAGGGCCGGGTCATCAGGGTGATCGGCATTTCCTTCATCACCTCGACGAACACCAGCACGCAGGCGCCGAGCCAGCCGGAGCGCAGCATCGGCACATACAGCCGGCGCAGCACCTGCCAGCGGCCAAAGCCGAGGCTGCGCGCGGCCTGCTCCTGCGACGGCGTCACGCGCTGCATCGCCGCCTGCATCGGCTCGAAGCCGACCGCCATGAAGCGCGCCGCCAGCGCCAGCAGCATCACGACCAGCGTGCCCTTGAGCACCGGCGCCGGCTGCACACCGAACGTCGTCCAGAACGGCAGCAGCTGCCGGTCCAGCCACGCGACCGGCACGAACAGGCCGACCGACAGCAGCATGCCCGGCAGCGCATAGCCGAGCATCGACAGCCGCACCCAGGCCTGGGTCAGCCGGTCCGGGTGCTGGCGCTGCGCATACGCAACGCCCATGCCGCAAGCGACCACCAGCAGCGCGGCCAGTGCCGACAGCAGCCGCGAATGGCCGATGAAGCCCCAGTAACGCGCGTCCCAGTCCTGCCGGATCACGCCGAGCGTCCAGACGAGCAGCTGCACAACCGGCAGCACGAAGGCTACCAGCAGCACCAGGGCGCACCACGCAGCGGCCAGCGCGCGCGCGCCGCCGCGCAGACGGATGCGCTCGGCCGCCTTGCCAGCGCCGCTACCGCTGAAGCGACGGCGGCCGCGCTCGTGCATCTCGAACCAGGTCAGCAGCAGCACCGCCAGCGCGAGCAGCGATGCCAGCTGCGAGGCCACCGGCAGGTTGAACAGCGACAGCCATGCCTTGTAGATCGCGGTGGTGAAGGTGTCGACATTGAAGATGGCGACGGTGCCGAAGTCGGCCAGCATCTCCATCAGCGCCAGCGAGATGCCGGCGGCCCACCACGGCCGCGCCATCGGCAGCGCGACAAGGAAGAAGGCGCGCACGCGCGGCAGGCCCAGCGTCTGCGCCGCCTCGATGCTGCGCTGGCCCTGCGTCAGGAACGCCTGCCGTGCCAGCAGATAGACATACGGGTACAGCACCAAGCCGAACACCAGCACCGCGCCGCCGACCGAGCGTACCGGCGGCAACGCCGCCCCGGGGCCGAAAGCGGCGCGCAGGGCGACCTGCAACGGCCCGCTGTAGTCGAGCAGCCCGACCATCACTGACGCCAGCACATAGCCGGGCAGCGCCAGCGGCAGCAGCAGCGCCCACGCAAAGAAGCGGCGGCCGGGAAACTCGCAGGCAGCGGTCAGCCACGCCAGCGGGATGCCGAGCAGCGCGGTCAGCAGCGTGACGCCGACCGCCATCCACAGCGTGTTGGCAAGCACGCGCGGCAGCACGAATTCGCTCAGGTGCGCCCAGACCTCGGGCTGTGGCTGCAGCCAGCTCGCGGCCACCACCAGCAGCGGCACCACAGTCAGCAGCGCCACCGGCAGCACCGACCACGCGGGCCGCGTCGCAGTCAGCGCCATCGGTCAGCGATAGCCGGCGCGATCCATCAGCCGCGTCGCCGCAGCCTGCAGTTCGCCGGCCTTCGACACGTTCAGCAGGTTGGGCTTGAACGTGCCCCAGTTCTTGATCAGGGAGTTCGGCTGCACTTTCGGGTTGGCGGGAAACTCGAGGTCTTCGTCGACATAGAAGTTCTGCGCGCCTTCCTGCGACAGGTACTCGACCAGCTTCTGCGCGCCGGCCGGGTTCTTCGCGTGACGGGTGACGCCGGCGCCGGACACGTTGACATGCGTGCCGCTGCCGTTCTGGTTGGCCCAGAACAGGCCGACCGGGAAGTCCGGCTCCTTCACCAGCAGGCGGCCGAGGTAATAGGTGTTGACGATGCCAACCTGGCACTGGCCGGCGGCGATCGCCTTCAGCAGCGAGGTATCGTCCGGGAACGGGTCGGTCGCGAGGTTGGCGACCCAGCCGCGCACGACGGCTTCGGTCGCGGGCTCGCCGAGCTCGGTGATCATCATCGCCACCAGCGACTGGTTGTAGACCTTCTTGCTGGTGCGCAGGCAGAGCTTGCCCTTCCACTTCGGCGCGGCCAGGTCTTCATAGGTCGACAGCTCGGCCGGCTTCACGCGCGCCTTCGAATAGACCATGGTGCGCGCGCGCACCGACAGGCCGAACCACTGGTTGCCCGGGTCGCGCAGGTGCGCGGGGATGTTCTTCTGCAGCAGCGCGGAATTCAGCGGACGCAGCGCGCCCTGCTGCGCGGCCAGCCACAGGTTGCCGGCGTCGACCGTGATCAGCACATCGGCCGGCGTGCTCTCGGCCTCGGCCTTCAGCCG
>JACCDS011708674.1_pt1 | contig 29680 bp, 19 predicted proteins | sample 7446441 | NCBI WGS metagenome assembly JACCDS01 (sample SAMN15323445, study PRJNA562643) | freshwater metagenome | isolation source: river surface water | place: USA:Blue River Watershed | collected 2017-08-17 | reverse complement strand
GTCTCGCCCAAGGCGCGGACGCCGTGCGCACGGCGGGCGAGACGGCGAAGCGGCTCGGGCTGCGCTTCATTCCGAGCCTGCGCATGAACGACGCGCATTTCATGGTGAAGCCGGACGAGCATGCGATGACGAGTGAGTTCTGGCTGGCGCACCGCGAGCGCTACACGATCAAGGAGTCGCCCCTGGCCTTCCAGCCGGCGTACGGCAACTTGCTCGACTACACGCATGCCGAGGTGCGTCAGCTCCGCCTCGACACGGTCGCCGAAGTGCTGGAGCGCAACCGTGATCTCGTCGACGGCTTCGAACTCGATTTCAACCGCTTCCAGGTCTTTTTCCCGAAAGGCAAGGCGACGGCCGGGGCGCCGTTGCTGACGGAGCTGGTGCGGGACGTGCGCCGCCGCCTCGATGCCTTGGCCGCCGCGGTCGGCCGGCCGATGTATCTCTTCGTGCGCGTGCCGCCTTCGACGTCGGACTGTACCTTTGCCGGGATCGAGGTTGCGCGCTGGATGCGCGAGGGCCTGGTTGATCTGGTTTCGCCGGCGCAGATCATGACGCTGGCGGGCGATATGCCGATCACGGATCTGGTGGCGCTCGGGCGGGAAACCGGCGTGAAGGTGGTGCCCTCGCTGTACCCGCGCGCGAGTTGGCGTTTGCCGTTTCCGGCCGCGCCGGCGGCGGCGGAGAACCGCTACGCGGGCGCGGTGGCGGTGCGTGAAGCCAACCTCGAGGAAATCCGCGGCGCCGCGGCCCAGTACCGGCAGCTCGGGGTCGACGGATTCTATCTCTTCAATTTCTACAACGCGTTCGGCTCCGCCCGGCCGCACGACGAGCGGCTGTATCGGGTTTTCCGCGACCTCGCGCGGCCCGAGGCGCTCGTCGGCCAGACAAAGGTTTTTGCCGTCACCAAGAGCTACTACCACGACGGCCCCGGCTCCTACGCCTACGGCAAGCAGCTGCCGGCGGCGCTCGGCGCGGACGGCACCGGGCGCGTCACGCTGCGGATCGCGGACGAGCCCGCCGCGACGCCGTTGCCCCTGGTGGTTTGCGAATTGCGGCTGGGTTTCCGCGGCCTGCCGGCCGGGGCCAAGGTGGCGGTGAGCGTCGACGGCCGGACGCTGGCGGACGAAGCAGCGGGGGCGCTCGCGCGGGTTTCCGTCGCGGCGGTCACGGGCCGGCCGCCGCGGCAGCCGGATTTGGCGGAGACCTATGTGCACGTGCCGCTCGCGGCGGCGTTGCCGGCGGGGGAACGCGTTTTCACCGTCACTGTGACGGGGCCGGGCACCGAGCGGCCGGCGCAGCTCACCGATCTCGAAGTGCGGCACGCCTACCGCCACGAGCTCGAGGCCCTTTGGCAGCGCGTGCCGGCGGAGCTGAACGCGGTGCCGGCGCCGCGGCGCTGATTTTCCAATTCCATGTCCTACACGTTTCCGAAATCCCAGGCCCTGTTCGAACGCGCGCAGCGCAGCATCGCGGCGGGCGTCAACAGCGGTATCCGAAAAATGGAGGCGCCCGTGCCGCTGTACTTCGCGCGCGGCAGCGGCCCGAACCTGTGGGACGTCGACGGCAACCATTACCTCGACTACCAGCTGGGCCAGGGCGCGTTGCTGTACGGCCACGCGCCCGCGGGCATGGCGGACGCGATCGCGGCGCAGGCCCGGCTCGGCACGCATTGGGCGGCGCAGTGCGAATTGGAAATCGAGGTCGCGGAACGGATCCAGCGCATGATCCCGGCGACGGAGCTGGTGCGTTTCAACAACTCCGCCACCGAGGTGGTGACGGCGGCGTTCCGCCTCGCGCGGGCGCACACGGGCCGGAAACTGATTCTGCGTTTCGAGGGCCACTATCACGGCTGGGCCGACGAAGGGCTCGTCGGTTTCGCCAATCCGCCCGCGGCCTGGGGCGACGACGAGTCGCCCGCCCGCACGCACCCGAGCAAGGGCGTCATTCCCGAGGTGCTCGACCAGTTTGTGGTGGCGCGCTGGAACGACGTCGAGCACCTGCGTCGCCGCGTCGACGCCTACCGCGGGCAATTGGCGGCGATCGTGTTCGAGCCCGTGCTCTGCAACACCTGTTGCCTAGAGCCGGTGCCGGGATTGCTGCAGACGATCCGCGAGCTCTGCGACCGCGACGGCATGCTGATGATTTCCGACGAGACGATCACCGGTTTCCGTTTCGGCGCGGGCTGCGCGCAGGGGTACTACGGCTACAAGCCCGACCTGACCGTGCTCGGCAAGGCAGTCGGCGGCGGCACGCCGTTTGCGGCGTTGGCCGGCACGAAGGCGGCGATGGCCAAAATCCTTTCCGGCGAAGTCGTGCATGCCGGAACCTTGAATGCCAACCCGCTCTGCCTGGCGGCGGGAAAGTGGAGCCTCGACGCGGTGGCCGCGGCCGGCCCGACGCATCCGGCCGAGCTGCGCCGGCTGGGCGGCAAGCTCATGGCGGGGCTGCGCGCATTGGCCGACACCCATCGCGTGCCGCTGCGGCCGCAGGGGCCGGAACTGATTTTCCATGCCGTGATGCTGAAGCCCGGCGCCGCCGAGGGACCGATCCGCGACTACCGCGACTATGTGCGCCGGCACGATCCGGCGCGTTGGACGCACCTGCGGCGTTGCCTGCTGGAGACGGGTGTGCGCGCGATCGAGCGCGGCCTCTGGTCGATCAGCCTCGCGCACCGCGAGGCGGACATCGACGAAACGCTCTTCCGCGCGGGCAAGGCTTTTGCCCGCCACGCAGAGACGTGGACCGCCCCGGTCTGACGTTCGCCGCGATGTCCCGCCATTATCGGATTCTTACGGCCGGGTTTTTCCACGAGACGCATACGTTCGTGGATGACGTCACGGGCTGGGCCGATTTCGACACGGCCCGGGACGAAGCCGTGCTGCACAAACGCGGGGACGGTTCGCCGACCGACGGGTTTCTCGAGGAGGCGGAGCGGCAGGGCTTCGACGTGGTGCCGACGCTGGACGCGCGGGCGACGCCGAGCGGCACGGTGGCCGACGCCGCCTTCGAGGCGTTCTGGGCGGAGTTCGAGCGCCGGGCCCGGCCGGCCCTGGCGGCGGGGATCGACGGGATTTTCCTGATTTTGCACGGCGCGATGGCGACGCAGAGCCTGACGGATCCGGAAGGCGAACTGCTGCGCCGCCTGCGGGCCCTGCCCGGGGCGGCGGCGCTGCCGGTGTTCGGCGTGCTGGACCTGCATGCGAATGTGTCGGCCGCGATGTGCAGCTTGGCGAACGGACTCGTGACGTATCGGGAAAACCCGCACACGGACGCGCGGCAGGCGGCGGCGCGGGCGACGGCGCTGCTCGGGCGCTGCCTGCGCGAGGGGCTCGCGGTGCACATGGAGCGGTGCCGTCCGCCTCTTGTCTGGGCGCCGCCGGGGACCGGCACCGCGACCGATCCGATGCGGGCGTTGCGGAATTTTGCCGATGCGGCGGAGGCGGCGAATCCGGCGCTGCTGGCCTTCAATGTGGCGGCGGGATTTTCGTTTGCTGATACGCCGGACACGGGCGTGTCGCTGAGCGCGGTGGTGGCCGGGCCGGCGGGAACGGCGGCCGAAGCGCTGCGGGCCGGGGCGGAGTTGGCGTGGCGGTTGCGGGAGGCGGGCGAGATCCGCTACCCGGACGTGGCGGAAGTGGTCGCGCGGCTGGAGCCGGGTGCCCCGGGCCCGGTGTTGCTCGTGGAGCCGGCGGACAACATCGGGGCGGGGGCGCCGGGCGACGGCACCGGGATTCTCCGCGCCTTGCTCGCGCGCCGGGTGGAGCGGAGCCTGGTCGTGATCAACGATCCGGCGGCGGTGGCGGCGCTGGCGGACACGGCCGTCGGCGAAACGCGCGACCTGGCGATCGGCGGCCGCGGATTCCGCGGCGATGCGGGGCCGGTGAACGTGGCCGCGCGGCTGGTTTCGCGGAGCGCGGGCGGCTTCGACCTAGAGGATCGGCACAGCCATCTGGCGTCGATGGTCGGGGTGCATTGCGAGATGGGTCCGTGCGCGGTGGTGGTCGCGGGTGGCACGACGGTGCTGCTGACGAGCCGGAAGACACCGCCCTTCGACCTCGGGCAATTGCGCAGCCAGGGGATCGAGCCGCGGGATTTCGCGGTGATCGGGGTGAAGGCGGCGGTCGCGCACCGGCGCGCCTACGACCCGATCGCGAAGGCGTCGCATTTTGTCGATACGCCCGGGCCTTGCTCCAGCGACCTGCGTCGCTTTCCGTGGCGGCAGCTGGGGCGGCCGGTCTGGCCGCTCGACCCGGCAACCGAATTTTCCTGCCTCATTTCATGAACACCGCCGTCAGCTATCCCTCCGATCCAAGCACGCCCACGTCGCATCTGCCGTTCAGCCCGGCGGTCCGCGTGGGCGATTTGATTTTCGTGTCCGGCCAGGCCTCGGTCGACGCCCTCGGCAAGATCGTGCCGGATACGTTCGAGGGCGAATTCCGGCGGTCGGTGGAGAATCTGCGCCGGGTGCTGCTCGGCGCCGGCAGCGATCTCGCGCACGTGGTGCAGACGCGCAACTACGTGCGCGACGAGGCGAACCTGGGCCGCTACAACGAGCTTTACCGCGAGTATTTCACCGCGCCTTTCCCGGCCCGGACGACGATCACGGGCTGCCTGCCGCCGTCCCTGCATTTTGAGATTGAGTGTGTCGCCGTCGCCAAGACCTCCTGATTCCCGATGAAAATCATCCGCTACCTCGACGCCGCCGGCGCGGTGCATTTCGGTTCCGAACAGCCCGACGGTACCGTGTACCGGATCGCCGGGGACATTTTCCGCGACTACGTCGTGACGCCGCAGCACGACCACGTGGCGAAGCGCCTGGCGCCGATCGAGCCGCGCCAGATTCTCGGCGTGGGCCTGAACTACCGGCACCACGCGAAGGAAGCCGGCATGAAGGAACCGGAATTGCCGGTGCTCTTCGTGAAAGGCGTGAACACGCTGCAGAATCCCGGGGATCCGATCTTGATCCCGACGCACCTGCCGAGCACGGAGGTCGACTACGAATGCGAACTCGCCGTCGTGATCGGGCGGAATTGCAAAAACGTCTCCCGCGACGACGCCCTCGATTACGTCCTCGGCTACATGTGCGCGAACGACGTGTCGGCCCGCGACTGGCAGATCAAGCGGGGCGGCGGGCAATGGTGCCGCGGCAAGTTCTTCGACACTTTCTGCCCGCTCGGGCCGTGCCTCGTGACGACGGACGACATCCCGGATCCGAATGCGCTGAAAATCTCGACGCGGTTGAACGGCGAGACGGTGCAGGATTGGACGACGGCGGACATGATTTTCGACGTGCCGCGGATCATCGAATTCCTCAGCGCGAGCACGACGTTGCCGGCGGGCACGGTGATCCTGACGGGGACGCCGCACGGCGTGGGCATGGCGGCGAAGCCCGTGCCGCGTTGGCTGAAGCCCGGCGACGAAGTGACGATCGCGATCGAGAACATCGGGGAGCTGACGAACCCCGTCGCCCTCGAGTAACCGGGTTTTGGGCGCGAAAAAGCCGGGTCGAGCTTTGGCTCGGACCCGGCCGGAGAGGTTGGCGGCAGGCGCCGACTTCAGCGCATCGCGTCGCGCTTCTTCAAGTCGACTTCGGCTTTGGCGAGGATGGCGGGGTCGACCTTGATGCCGGCCTTGGCGAGGGCGGCGTCGAGGATGACTTCGCCGCTGAGGTAGCCGGTGACCGTGGCGGCGATCTTGCCGTCGCGGCCGATGATGAACTGCTGGGGAATGCCGCCGACGCCGTAGAGTTTGGCGGAGGCGCGGTCGTTGCCGCGTTCGGCTTTGTCGTGGCTGAAGACGAAGTCGGGGTACTTCTCCTGGTTCGCCTTCACCCATTTCTCGAAGTTGGCGCGGGTGTCGCTGGTGCAGGAACCGAGGACGACGACGCCTTGGTCTTTGTAGGTGCGGGCGACTTCCTGGGTGTGGGGCATCGAGGCGATGCAGGGGCCGCACCACGGGGCCCAGAAATCGAGGACGACGACCTTGCCGCGGTAGTCGGAGAGTTTCACCGGTTTGCCGGCGAGATCGTAGGTGGTGAAATCGGGGGCGTCGGCACCGGGTTTGAGCATCTCGATGCGGGCGACGGGGGCGGGGACGGCGGCCTTGGCGGCGGCGAAATCGGCGGCGGTGTAGACCTTGGCGGGCTGGTCGGCGGGGGCGAGTTTCACGCCGATCCGGAGGAGAAGGTTGCCGATGGTCTCGTGGTACGCGGCGCTGGAACCGGCCATCCAGCCGGCGAGTTTGCCTTCGGCGGTCACGGCGATGGTGGTCGGCGTGGGGGCGAGCACGCCGCCGAGTTTCATGGAAATCGAGCGGTCGTAGAAGGCACGGGAGCGGGCGACCTCGACCTTGAGCTCTTCGGGGTTCATCTCCTGGCGGGTCTTGGCCGCGGGCGGGAATTTGCCGACGGGATCGAAGGCGACGGTGAACTTGAGGGCGGCGCGGTTCTTCTCGAGCCAGGCATCGAAACCGGCGCGGTCGTCGTAGCTGCCGACGCCGAGGAAGAGGACGCCCTGGTCGGCGTAGGCGGCGGCGAGTTGGTTCCAGCGCGCGAGCATTTCGGCCGAGGGCCCGAGCTTGGCGATCCAGAGGCCGAGAATCGTACGTTTGCCCTTGGTCAGGGCGGAAAACGTCGTGGGCTGGCCATCGACGGTGACGAGATCGAAATCGGCGAGGGCTTCGCCGCTTTTCAATTTGCCGAAGTCCTCGCGGAAGGGCGCCGCGGGCGCTTTGGCGGCGGGCGCGGCGGCCGGTGCGGGTTGCAACGGCGTCGCCGGAATCGCGGCGGGCTGGGCGGCGAGCGGGCCGGCGGCGAGGAGCAGCGCGGCGGGGAGGAAGCGGACGGATTTCATGGGATGGCGGATTGGAAAACGGGGAGGCGGAAATCAGAACGGCAAGGCGAAGGAGAATTCGTAGGTGCGGCCGAGGGCGTTGTGCAGGGCGCCGTTGAAACCGAAGATGGTATTGGAGAACGGCGGGTCGCGGTCGAAGACATTGCCGATGCCGGCATTGACGCGCAGGCCCTTGCCGTAACCGCGGAACAGGCCGCGGGCGAATTCGTAGCCGCCGCGCACATCGACGCGGATCTGGGACGAGATGCCGAAGTACTGGAGGTTGGCGGAGACGGGAAACGTGAGGGCGTTGCCCGAACGGTTGGAGCCGAAGGCGTCGAGGTAGGTCGCAAACGCGGACGCCGACCACGGGCCGCGACGCCAGAAGACGGAGCCGTTGAGTTTCCATTTCGGCGGCGCGAAGGTGTCGCCGGCGTCGTCGAGGGCGGGTTGGCCGGGGCGGATGTCGCGCAGCGCCTTGAGGGTGTGGGAGGCGGTGAGGTTGACGGTGAAGCGCCCGAATTTCTCCCCGGGGATGCGGTATTCGGCGGCGTAGTCGATGCTGTCGTTGCGGATCTCGCCGAAGTTCAGGAGCGTCGTATCCACGGAAACGATGCGGCCGGGCTGGCCGCGCGGCGCGTCGGCGACGGGATCGGGGGCGGCGCGCACGACGCGGCCCGGGAAGGCGGCCTCGTTGTTGACGAGGTTCTGGGCGGCGATGACCTGGATGACATCGCGCTGGCGGGTGCGGTACCAGTTGACGGAGAGGTTGAGGCCCTTCGCGAAGGGCGGTTCGAAGACGAGGCCGGCGTACTCGTTGGTCGAGGTCTCGGGCTTGATGCCGGGGTTGGCGCCGCGGGTGGTGAGGACGTTGGGCGTCGAGGCCGGCGTGCGGCGGGGATCGATGTAGGTGGCGTTGAACGGCGTGCCGGTGACCTGGTACTCGGTCAGGCCCGGGGCGCGGAAGCCCTCGCCGTAACTGCCGCGGACGAGGAGGGGCTGCGCCGGGACCCAGGAGAAACCGATTTTCGGCACGGCGGCATGGCCGGCTTCGTCGCGGTCCTCGTAGCGGCCGGCGAGTTGGAGCTCGAGGCGGCGCAGGCCGGGGCGGCGGTTCTTTTTCCCGAAGACCGGCACGGAGAATTCGGCGAAGACGGCGTGGCTGGTGCGGGCGCCGACGGCGCGGACGGTGGTCGCGACGGGGACGACGGCCTCGCTCTGGTTGACGGCGACGTTGGAATTGGCGGCGCGTTCGGCGGTGAGGCCGGTGGCGGCGCGGAGCGTGCCGCCCGGGAGTTCGAGGACATCGCCGTCGGCCGTGAAGTCCCACATCGTGAGGTCGGAGGCGGTGCGGAGGGTATTGTAGCGGGCGAGGCTTTCGTAGAGGGCGGCGTGGCGGCTGCCGGCGGCGCGAAAGTCGATGAAAGGGTTGAGCCGCAGCGCGGGGTCGGGGTTGGCCAGAGCGGCGGTGACGCCGGCGCCGTTGAAGTCGCGGGTGGTTTGGAGGAAACGTTGTTCCTGCCGGGAGAAGCCGGTGTCCCAGCGCCAGGATTGGCCGAAGGTGCCGCGGGCGCCGAGGAGGGCGTTTTCGGCCTTGGTGCGGGTGGTCTGGAAGACGGAGCCGAACTCGTAGTGCACGAGGCCGACGATCACATCCTGGCCGAAGGGACTGAAGGCGGCGGGGACGATGGTGGCGAAGTTGCCGAGGCCGGTGGCGGCGGCGGCGGTCGAGACCGGGGGCTGCGAGGAGTAGCGGCCGCGGGAATCGGATAGCCCGAGGCGCAGGTAGAACTGCAGCTGCGGAGAGACCTCGTAGGTGAGGCCGAGGTTGGCGCCGTAGCGTTCGGAAGGCGGGACGAGGTCGATGAATTCGGCGGTGTTGCCGCGGCGCACGCCGTTGGCGGCGAAGGTGGGGGCGCCGGTCGCGGCGTTGAAGCCGGTCGGGCCGACGGGAACAAATTGGGCGACGGCCGGGGTCTGCGCGGCGCCGACGGGCACGAGGGCGAGGGCGGTGGCGCCGCCGCCGGGCGTGGTCACGCCGGCGAGCAGGCCGGTGCGGGCCTGGACGACGGCGGGGTAGCCCCAGTTGAGCCGCAGGTCGACGCCGGTGACGGGGGCGCCGGTGACGAGGTTGAAGCCCTTCCGGAAAAAACGGTGGTCCTGATTTTTCGAATACGAGCGTTCGGAGGCCTTGAGGTCGGCGCGGTCGTAGGTGTCGACGGCGAAGGTGCCGCGGAGTTTGCCGACGGCGAAGCCGGACGTGAAGGTGGCGTTGCGCTCGCGGGCGCCGCCGTGCCACGCGCCCTTGTAGGTGCCGGAAAGCTCGGAGCCGACGTAGTCCTTTTTGAGGACGATGTTGATCACGCCGGCGACGGCGTCGGCCCCGTAGAGGGCGGAGGCGCCGTCGGTGATGACCTCGACGCGTTCGATCATGCCGAGGGGGATGGTGTTGAGGTCGACGAAGCCCTGGCGGGAATCGGTGCCGCGGTTGCCGCCGCCGGACTGGGCGGCGCGGCGGCCGTCGACGAGGACGAGGGTGGAGCCGGAGCCGAGCCCGCGGAGGGAGACGCCGGAGACGCCGCTCTGGGCGGGCGGCGCGGCGGAACTGCCGACGGCGAGATTGAAGGGCGGGTTGGCGGTTTCGGTGCGCTGGCCGAACTCGGGGTTGAATTCGTTGGGGGCGCTGCCGCGGCCGGACGAGATGCCGGCGTAGGTCTGGGGCAGGACGTTGAGCAGATCCGAGAGCGTCATGGCGCCGGAGCCGCGGATGAATTCGCCGCCGTAGGTGCTGACGGGCGAAGGGCCGGCGGTGTCCGTTTGGCGGATACGGGTGCCGAGGACGTCGACGGATTTGAGCTGCACCGCCGGTTCGAGGGCCGTGGCGGCGACCGTGGGGATCGCGGGGGCCGCGGCCCGCAGCGCGGACGGCAGGCCGAGGCACAGAACGCAGAGGGACGGGGGCAGGAACAGTCTCATGAAGCGGGCCGAAAAGCGCGATTCCGCCGGGAGCGAGGGCGCTTGGCGACGGGAAAACGGCGCGGCGCCGGGATTTTCCCGACGGCGCGGGCATTGCGGAAAGCCGTTTCCCGGCGCATGCTCCGGCCGATGACCACGATCGCGTTTTTCGACACCAAGAGCTACGACCGCGACTACTTCGTGCGCGCGCCGGATTCGGATCGGGTAAAATGGCAATTCCACGAGTTCCGCCTGAGCAGCGAGACGGCGGCGAGTGCGGCCGGGGCGCAAGCGGTGTGCGTCTTTGTCAACGACCGGCTGGATGCGGCTTGCCTGCAGCGGCTGAAGGAAAGCGGGGTGCGGCTGGTGGCGTTGCGCTGCGCCGGTTTCAACAACGTCGACCTCGCGGCGGCGCGGGCCCTCGGGGTCGCGGTCACGCGGGTGCCGGCGTATTCGCCGCACGCGGTCGCGGAGCACACGCTGGCGCTGCTGCTGGCGCTGAACCGCAAGATCCACCGCGCGTACAACCGCGTGCGGGAGCACAATTTCTCGCTCAGCGGCCTTGTCGGTTTCGATCTCTTCGGCAAGACCGTCGGGGTGGTCGGCACCGGCAAGATCGGCAAGATCGCGGCGGGAATCTTCCGGGGGTTCGGCACCGAGGTGCTGGCCTACGACCCGTATCCGAGTCCGGAGTGGGCGGCGGCGGCGGGCGTGCGTTATACGGATCTGGATACGTTGCTGGCGGCCAGCCACATCGTCTCGCTGCACCTGCCGCTGACGCCGCAGTCGCGCTACCTGGTCGACGCCGCGGCGTTCGCGCGGATGCGGCCCGGCGCGTATCTGATCAATACAAGTCGCGGCAAACTGGTGGACACGACGGCGCTGATCGAAGCGCTGAAGACCGGCCGGATCGGCGGCGTGGCGCTCGACGTGTACGACGAGGAGGAGGGAATTTTCTTCGAGGACCACTCGGGCGAGATCCTGCAGGACGACGAACTTTCGCGGCTGCTGACTTACCCGAACGTGCTGATCACGGCGCACCAGGCCTTCCTCACCGAGGAAGCGCTGAGCGAGATCGCGCGGGTCACGACGGCGAATCTCGTCGCGCTGGCCGACGGCCGGCCGTTCCTGCCGGACTCGGTGCTGGCCGAGGGGCCGGCGGCGCCGCCGGCGTCCTGACGGCGGCGTTGCCGTTCCCGTTCGCGGCGGCGGAAGCGGCGATGAAGGCGACGGCGCAGGCCGTCGGCGCGCAGGCCGCGACCGGCGCGAGCGGGCCTCAGGGGTGGACGCTGACGCCGTATGGCATGGCTGCCGACGTGAGCGGGTTCAGCATTGCGGGCCGCGCCTGAGCGCGGCGGCGAGGCGCTGCCGGAAGGCGGCGGGGGCCGGTGCGGCCGGAGCGGCGGCCGGATCGAGCTGCCAGAGGCGATCGGCAAGGGCGCGGACGGCGTCGGCGGAATACGGTTGCCGCAGGACGAGGTCGGCATGGCGGCGCTGCGGGGCGACGTAGCGGACATGCTGCGGGAGCACGCGCTGCCGCAGTTGCAAGCGGACGCCGGCGGACGTGTAGCCGCGCTCGACGACATCGCGTTCGAGCCGCCGGCGGCAGCGCAGGGCGGTCGGCACATCGAGGTAGAGCGATAAATCGAAGAGGTCGCGGAGCCACGGGCGATGGAGCAGCCAGAGGCCGTCGACAAAGACGAAGGGCCGGAGCCGCCAACCGCGGCGGCGGGAGACGCCGAGCGAGACGAAGTCGTAGCGGGGCAGCGCGGGTTGCCGGCCGGCGCGGCACGAGGCCAGGACGCGGCGGGCGGCGGGCCAATCGATGGCGGCGGGGGCGTCGAAGTTGAGATAGGGCCGCCGGCCGAGCGGGAGGTGGGAACGGTCGCGGTAGAAATCGTCGAGCTGGATGCGGGTCGCGCCGGCGCCGTAGAACGCGAGCAGCCGGTCGATGAGCCAGCTCTTGCCGGCGCCGCTGCCGCCGACGACGGCCACGAGTCTGACGCCGGGAAGATGTTTTGCCACGGGCTGTTTCCCAACGCATCGGCGGCGGTTTGTCAGGCGCGAAGTCGCGGTCCCGCGATTTGCGCGCCGCGCCGCGGGCGACGCTGTAACCGATTTTCAAATACCGACGGGCGCCGCCCCGCCCGAACGGACGGGGCGAAGCGTCGGCCGGGTTTACAGCTTATCCAAATCATGGATACGCAGTGCCACTGAGCGTAGCGGCCGCAACACGGTGCAAGTGGCCGGACGGCAAGGGGAAGCGGAAACCGGGAAAACCCCGGCCCCGGAGCTGCATTGTTCCCGGCGTACATCATTACATGAAAAAATTCCTCGCCCGCCTCCTCGCCATTTCCGCGCTGGTCGCCGCTCCCGCGGCCCACGCCATCACGTTGAACGGAGAAATCCGGAACATCGACGGCGACAACGACGGCTTCGCCGACGATTTGCGGATCCAGCGGATCTCCTTCGACGTCACCGCCGGCACGTCGCTGTTCTTCGATTCGCTCGTGTGGGAAGCCACCGGCGTCGACCTCAACGGCGACGGCGAGCTCACCGGCTTCGACAATTACATGATGCTGCTGACCGCCGGCGGCTCCTATCTGACGGCCAACGACGACTCCGGCGCGACGTACGGGGACGGCTCGGTGCATCCCTACGACAGCACGATCGGCTACACCTTCGGCACGGCGGGCACCTATGTGATCACGCTCGGCCAGCTCGCGTACTCCACGTCCGAAGCCATGCAGGGCTACCAGGCGAACCGCAACTATTACGACTACAACGGCAACAACCTCGATCACGGCGACTGGCGCCTGACGATTTCCGTGAACAGCGGTTCGATTTCGAACCTCAGCTACTCGAACTCCAACAGCGTGCCGGATACGGCCACGGTCGGCGCGATGCTCGGGGCCGCGATCCTCGGCCTCGCCGCTTTCAAGCGCCGCCGCTGAACGCGGGTCGGTCCCGCGTTTTGAACGAACCCGCCGCCGACCGCGGCGGGTTTTTTGCGTTCCAAGGGCGGCGGAGTTTTCCGGTTCAGGGGACTTCGTAGACTTCGACGAGCACGGAGCCGACGATGTTGGGCGCGGTGGCGCCTTCGGGCAGGTTGGCCACGGGTGTGGCGCCGGCTTGGAGCGTGTACGAGCCCGGGGGGAGGGCATCGAGCAGGGCGGAGTCGGCGGCATTGCGCAGCGGGAAGGCGCCGACGGCGGGGAATGCGGCGTTGAGGGCGGCGGCGCCGGCCTGGCCCCAGTTGTTGTTGGCGGCGACGGTCTGGGTGCCGCTGAGGACGGTGATGCGCGGGTCGCCGAGCGTGCTCTCGGCCCCGAGTCCGAAGTCGGCGAGGCCGGGGCCGACGGCGCGGACCATGAGGGTGCGCGGGTTGTTGCCGGCGACGACGATGCCGGGGATGAGCAACTCGCCCTCGTCGGTGATGCGCGCGAGCGTCGACAGATTGGCGAGACGGGTGCCGTTGCGGCTGACGTCGTAAACCTCGGCGAGGACGGCGCCGGTGGTGCCGTTGCGGCCGCGGAGGGTGACGGTATAGGTGCCGGGATCGAGTTGCACGAGGAGGGCGGCGTCGGCGTCGCCGGCGGCGAGGGCGAAGGCGCCGACCCCGGCGGCGGCGGTGCGGATTTCGGCGGCGTTGGCGGCGCGGTCCCATCCTTCGTTGCTGGCGAGGAGCCGGGTGCCTTGGTTCAGCTCGAGGCGCGGGGCGAAGAGGGCGTCGGCGACGCCGAATTTGGCCAGCGCGGGTCCGATGCCGCGGATGAGCAAGGTGGCGCGTTCGGTGCCGCCGAGGCTGAAGCCGACGGCGAAGGAGTCGCCGACGAAGGCGATCTTGGAACGGGTGGAGAGGTTGACGAGCCGGCCGGGCGGCGGGACAGGAGCGTTGGCGGCGCGGGCGTTGAGGAAGCCGACGATGCGCGGCGCGGCGGAGGCGTAGAGCTCGTTGTCGGCGGCGGCGACGGCGAGTTGCGCGACGATGTCGGCGGCGCGGGGCTGGAGCGAAGCAGGGAGGAGGGCGGTCGCGGCGGCGACCGTGGGGACGTAGCGCGGGTAGTCGTTGGCATCGAGCAGATCGGCGGCCTTGAGGGCGGCGGAGACGGCGAGGGCGTCGGCGGCCGACAAGCCGAGACCGCGGAAGCGGGCGGGCCAGACGGGGGCGGCGGGGTTGGCGAAGGCGCCGGTGGCGATGCCGCGGCCGAGCAGGAACTGGGAATTGTCGCGCGCGGTCGTGAGACCGGCGGCGCCGAGGGTGGTGTCGTTGGCGGCGAGGGCGAAAAATTGGGGCACGCGCGAGGTGACGGCGAGGGCCTCGATGCCGCCGGCCAAATAAAGGACGGTGCCGCGCACCGGCCGGGCCGGCGTGGCGTTGGCGAGCAGGTCGGCGATGAGGCTGGCGGCGTTGGCGCCGGCGCCTTCGCCGAGGAAAAAGAGGGGTCGGCCCGCGGCGAGGGCGCCGGAGGCGACGAGGCGGTCGTAGGCGGCGGCGTGGTTGAGGGCGTCGAGATTGGTGGCGAGGGTAGCTTGGTTGCCCCAGTTGGCCGGGGTGCGGGCGATGCTGTCGAGGGCGGCGACGCCGTAACCGGCAGCGACGAGGTCGCGCGCAAGGCGCAGGGCTTCCGGGCGGCCGAACCAATCGGCGCCCGCGTCGCCCGCGGCGTGCAGGAGGAAGACCACGCCGGCGGCGCCGGGCGGTACGTGATAGGTCAGCGTGGAGGAGACGGTGGTGGCGACGTTGTTGGCGCCGGTCTGGGTTTGCGGGTTGAAGTTGGCGAGCGAGGTCGTTGTCCACCCCGGGGCGGCCTTGTAGGTGGCGGTGAGACTGACCGGAGTGGCGGGAACGGTGAACGTCGTCTGGGGCAGGAGGGCCGCGAGGGGGGCGGTGCCGAGGACTTCGGTCATGCCGGTCCAGCGGTCGAAGACCTGGCCGGCCGGCGGCGGATCGGCCATGATATCGACGCGCGAGCCGGCCGGGAAGGTGCCGCCGCCGCTGCCGTTGGCGATCGTGACGGCGGTCGGGGCGCCGTTGCCGGTGACGATGACGAAGCTGCGGACCGGAATGGTGACGAGATTCTGGAGCGTGACGTTGCAGATCACGGCCTTGGTGCCGGGAGTGCCGGGGCGCAAGGTGACGGAGGCGGTGCCTTGGCCGGAGGCGATGGCGGCGTCGCCCGAGACCGTCCAGCGGAAGGTGCGGTCGCCGTTCTGGGCGGCCGGGACCGAAGCGGTGAACGTGGCGGTGTCGGTGGCCACGCGGGCTGGGGCGGAGAGGGAGCCGGCGGAGTCCGGGGCGAAGACCGCGACTTGGGCCGAGGGAGAATAGGTGGTGCCGTTGGCGGCAAGGGCAACACTGAGCGCAACGGTGCCGGCGCGATCGGCGACGAACTGGATGGCGGCGGCGCGCGGATCGCCGAGGATGCGGGCGCCGGAAATTGTCCATTGGTAGGTCGCTGCGGTGGTGTCGGGCGGCCGGATCGCGGCCGGGATGACCGCATTGGCGACAAGCGTGGCGCCGACGAGTCCGCCGCGCGGCGCATTGATGGTGGGTTCCTGCACCGTGCCGCCGCCCCCGCCGCCGCCGGGACCGATGATGATGGGAGGAATCACGCCTCCTCCTCCGCCGCCCCCGCCGATCGGCGGGACGCCGCCCCCGCCCCCGGGGGGCGTGGGGCGGACTTGGGCGGAGATCTGGCCGGCAAAGAGAACGACAGCGACGATCGGGCCGCGGCCGCGGGCGAGGAGCGAACGGACAAATCGGCGTGGAATGGGACGGGGCGAATTCATGGGGTGAACACAGGACGACGGGAACGGTGACGATGTTTCGGGCCGGCGCGGGATATTCACGCGAAGCCCGCGAGGTGGCGGATGAGATTCGCGATGTGGTCGTCGACGGTGAGGCCGAGGTGCTCGCAGCCGACGTAAATGGTCGTACGGTCGACCTTGGCGGCGAAGGCAGTGTCTTTCACTTTCTTGCGGATCGAGGCGGTTTTCATTTCGCCGTAGGGGACCGGGTTCATTTTCCGGTAGGCGTAGAAAATGCCGCAGAGTTCGTCGGTGGCGAGGAGGGCGGCGGCGAGCTTGGTGCGGGGCAGGACGTTGAAGCCGTTGTAGCCGTAGGCGTGGGCTTCGACGGCGTGGATCAGTTCTTCGGGGTAGCCCCAGGCGGCGAACCAGCGGAGCGATTCGGCAGGATGGGTGGCGGGATGGCGTTCGAAGTCGAGATCGTGGAGCAGCCCCGTGAGGAACCAGAGATCCGGGTCGCCGCCGAAATGCGGGGCATAACCACGGAGGGCGGTGGCGACCATGCGGGCGTGGTAGCGTTGGTAGTCGTCGGCAACATACTGCCCAAGCAGGACCTGGGCTTCGTCCGGGGTGGGGAGCGGCATGGGGGCAGCAAAGCACGGCGGGGAGGTTTGGAAACCGGAAAGCGCGCGGGCGGGCCGGGAGAGATGCCGTCCGGGAAAAGCGGGCGGGTTCGCGGGGCGGAGGGGCGGTGCCGGGGCGGCGGTGCGGAGGCTTGAACTTCGGCGCCGGGGCGGTGTGCTGCGCGCGTGCTGACCACTCTCCGCCGGGCGGAATACGCCGAGCTGATCGGGCTCTTTTTCCTGCAAGGGGCGGCGCTGGGGATGTGGTTCGTGCCGTTGAGCGCGGTGCTGGAGGCGCACGGGTTGGCGCATATCCGGCCGTACGCGTTCGCGACCTCGGGGGTGGCGGCGTTTGTCTCGCCGCTGCTGTTCGGCGCGATGGCGGACCGGCATGCGTCGCCGGTGAAGGTTTTGCGCTGGCTGGCCTTGGCGACGGCGCTCGCGATGGCGGCGGCGAGCACGGCGATCCGGTTCGGCGCCGACGTGTGGGTGACCCTCGCGCTGATCCAGGTGCATGCGTTTTGTTCGTCCCCGACGTGGAGCATCGCGTCGACGATCATTTTCGCGCGGCTGGCCGATGCGAAAAAAGAATTCGGACCGATCCGGGCGATCGCGACGATCGGGTGGATGATCGGCTGTCTGGCGGTGAGCGCGCTGGGGGCGGACCGGTCGACGTTGGCCGGGTACGGCGGCGCGGCGATGTGGCTCGTCGTGTGCGGGTTCACGTTTTCGTTGCCGGCGCTGGAGACGCCGAAGGCGGCGGTGGGGCTGACGTGGGCGCAGCGCTTCGGCTACGATGCGCTGGAGCTGCTGAAGAACCGGGATACGCGCGTGATTTTTCTGACGGCGGCGCTGTTCACCGTGCCGTTGGCGGGCTTCTATCCGTACACGCCGCCGCACCTGCGGGAACTCGGGCTCGAGCGCACGACGGCGTGGATGAGCCTGGGGCAGGTGACCGAGATCGTGGGGATGCTGGCGTTGGGCACAATGCTGCTGAAGTGGCGGTTGAAATGGATTCTGCTGCTGGGCCTGGCGCTGGGCGTGGTGCGGTTTTTATTCTGCGCGATCGGCACGCCGTGGGCGCTGGTCGTGGGCGTGATTTTGCACGGTGGGTCGTTCACGTTCGTGATCATCACGGCGCAGATCTACATCGACCAACGCGTGGATCCGGCGTGGCGGGCGCGGGCGCAGGCGCTGATGGCGCTCCTCAACAGCGGCTTCGGCAGCATGGCCGGTTACCTCGGGACGGGGGCGTGGTTTGCCGCGTGCACGACGGGCGGGCGGGTGGCGTGGCCCGTGTTTTGGCTCGGCCTGGCGGCGGCGATGGCGGCGGTGGGTGTCTTTTTCCTGGCGACGTACCGGGGCCGCGGCCGTCCGCCCGGGCACTGAGGCGGCGGAGATCGAGGGGGTGCGGACCTCGCGGCAGGCGACGGCGCCCGCGACGTGAGCGATCAGCGGGCGGGATTGAAACGTCGGCCGAGGCCGAGCAATCCGCCCAGCGCGATGCCGATCCACGCGAAGGTCGAGCCGGTTTCCGGGATGCCCACCGGCTCCTGCTGCGTGATCGTGAACGTGAAATAGTTGCTCTCGTCGAAGTTCAGGCCGCCCCAGCGCGCCGAGAGGGAGTGGGCGGAGAAGACGAGGCGGCTGTTGTCCCAGCCGGCGACATTGGTCGCGACGCTCACGCCGGTGATCTCGTGGTCGATCCCCGAGATGACGAGGCCGTTGAAAGCGGTGTCGCTCCAAGGCGAGGGGTAGTTGAAGGTGACGTGGAACGAATTCGCTTCGGGGTTCACCGCGTAGGCGCCGAGCAGCGTGACGAGATCGGAGGTGCCGGCGACCACCTGCAGGGTGTGGGCTTCGTAGAGATTCGCCGCGTGGGGAAAGTAATGATCGATGCGGATCGTATCGCCGATGAGGGACGCCCGGGCGGCGGGGAGGGCGGCGGAAGCGACAATCAGGAACGGCAGCAGGGCGGAGCGAAGCGTCATGGGAGCGCGAGCCGACAATGTTATGCATTTGGGTGCAAGACTGCGGTCCGGGAAAGTGGCCCGGAAACCGGTTCGTGGCGCGGCGGCCGAGGTCGTCGTTCGTCACTTAGGCGGCGGCATTCGTCACAGCGGACGTGCATTGCAGCGAGTCGGCTGCCAAACCGGGCACATGGATCTCGCAGTCCTTTTTTTGCCGACCCGATTTTCCCTCCGTGGGCGGCGCGGCAGCGGGAAAACGGCGATGCGGGTGTTGCTTGTGGCGGCGATGTCGGTCGCGGCGGGGTGTGCGACGCAGCCGGCGGCGCGGGCGTGGGTGCCGCCGGTTTCGCGGGCGCCGTTGCCGTTGCCCGTGGCGCCGGGCCGGGAGTTGGCCGCGGCCGAGGCGGAAGCGGCGTTGGATCGGCGGGATTTTGCGTTGGTGGGTTCCGGCGGTTCGATGGAGCCGCTTTACCGCAGCGGCACGGCCATCGTGGTGCGCGAGGTGGGGTTTCGTTCGCTGGTAGCGGGGCAGGCGGTCGTTTACCGGCATCCGCGCGGCTACTATGTGGCCCATGTGCTGGTGGCGCCGGTGGCCGGAGGGTGGCTGGCGGCGGGGTTGGCCGCGACGGAGCCGGATGCGGTGAAGGTCACGCCGGCGAACTATGTCGGCGTCATCCGGGCGGCGTACGCCGCCACGCAGCCGACGATCCCCGCGCAGTGGGATCGCGAGGCGCGGACGGCCGGCGGGCGCTGAGGCGGGATCATGCAGTTGAGAGAGCTTGGCTGAGAGTTGAGAGCAAAACCGTCAGGTTGCTGGCTTCGGTGATGTTGTCCGTGGCCCGGTGGATCGATCTCTCAACCCTCAACTTTGAGCTCTCAACTGCATGATTCCCGCTGAGCCGGGATCCGAAGAGTTGAAAGTTGAAAGGTGAGGGTTGAAAGATCGGACCGGCTCGGAAAACCGAGCGGCGGCGCGCCGCAAAGCCAGGCCCGCGCTACGCAACATTCCGAAGGCGGGCTACGCAGGATCCGGCGTCGACGGCCCCGGCGGGGAGCGGTTGATTGCGGCGAAGTGGCCATGGCTTTTCCCCCTCGCTGCGATCCTGCGTCCGGACCCGGTCCGGGCCGCGGGAGCGCGGGCCGGCGAGGCCGGCGGGCGGGATTCACGCTGGTGGAAATACTCGTGACTGTGACGATCATCAGTGTGCTGGCCGCGCTGCTGGTGCCGACGGTCCAGAAGCTGCGGTTGCGGACGAAGACGTCCGTGATCATCGGCGATTTCCGGACCTTCGCGGCGGCTTTCGACACCTATGCGCAGGAGCACGGGACCTGGCCGGCGGAAGCGGCGGTCGGCACGATGCCGACGGGGATGGCGGATCGGCTCAATGCGACGGCGTGGCTGCGGCCGACGCCGATGGGCGGCCGCTACAATTGGGAAAACAACCAGCTGCACTTCGGCGTGCGGTACCGCGCGGCGATCGCCATCAGCGCGACGGGGGCGGCGCCGCTGCCGCTCGATGTGAACCAATTGCTGGACCTCGATCGCCGGGGCGACGACGGCAACCTGCTGGGCGGTTCGTTCCGGATCGGGTCGAGTCTCAATCCGCTCTTCGTGGTGCAACCGTGAGCAACGCGGCCTTCTATACGCTTGTGCTGAAGCAGCTGGCGCCCGACGCGGGCCGGGCCGGCGCGGAGTTTGCGGACCTGCGGCGGGAGGGGATCGGCGCCGCGGAGTTGCGCCGGGTGCTGGGGGCGTTGGCGAAGGTGGCGCCGACGGTGGAGTTTCCGCTGCGGCCGGAAATCCGGATTGCCGACGGGGCCCGGGAGTTTTTGGTGCAGGTGAAGGAAGGCCGGCTGCAGCTGGCGGGCTGGACGGTGCCGGCGGGATTTTCCGACGGGTCGGCGGACGGAATCTGGGCGGCGATCACCGGGGAGACGGCCGAGGTTGAACCGGCGGCGGCCGCGGGAGATTCCGGCGGCGGGGCGGGGCGCCGCAACCGGCCCGCGCTGGTGGCGAGCCTCGTGTTCCTGATCGTGGCGGCGAACGGTTTCACCGCGTGGTGGCTGGGTCAGCCGGCGCCGACGCTGCAACCGGCGTACCGGTTGCTCGAAGAAGATCCGGCGCGTCGGTTGCTCGAGCGGGTGGCCGGGGTTTACGAGACCGGGCGGGCGGAAGGCGACCGGCGGCTGCGCCTGGGGCGCGACGGCAACGCGATCTGGTCCAAGTACGGCGCCGCCGGGGCGCTCGGGGAGGAGACGGCGTTGACGGTGGCGGCCGCGGAAGCGGCGGGGTTGCCGGCGTTGCGGGTGCGCGACGGTTCGCTGATCGAAGTGCGGGATCCGCTCACGCTCGTCTATTTCGGGGATTCGTACCGCCGGGTGCAGCCGTAGCCGGGATCGGGCAGTTGAGAGTTGAGAGATGAGGGTTGAGCGATCGATCCGTCGAGGCACGGAATCCGCAACCGCAGCACGGTACGTTCGAAACCGAACGGTTTTGCTCTCAACTCTCAACCAAGCGCACTCAACTGCATGCGTTCGGCTTAAGGCGGGCGGTTCAAGGGGTGCCGCCGGCGAGGGAGAAATCGGCCCAGACGGAAACATCGCGCAACGCAGTCGCGGACTCGGGCCGGAGTCGTGCCAGGGCGGCGGCTTGGGCGACCCACGTCGCGCGTTGCATGGCGCCGAGGGTCGGCTGCTCGGCGGTGAGGAGCGGCGTGATCAGGCGGAGCGAAGCTTCGAGGTAGGGGCCGGCGAGGTCGGGCGAGTGACGCTGGCGGATCAGGGCGGCGGTGGCGGGAATTTCGGCGACGGCCTTTTGCCAGCCGAGGCCGGAGGCGCGCAGGAAGCGGCGCAGGTCCTCGCGGTGGCGGGCGAGGGTGCGTTCGGAAACAAAGTACACCTGCGAATAGGCGCGGAGGCCGTGGTGCCGGTATTCGAGGGCCTGCACGGCGTGGCCGGCGAGGCGGAGTTTGACGAGTTCGTCGACGAGGTAGCCCTGCTGGGCGTCGATTTTGCCCGCGAGCAAGGCTTCCGGGCCGTGCCCGGCGGCGACGGACACCGCGACGCGCTTCCGGTCGAGCCCGGCGGCCTGCAGCACCGTATCCAAAGCTTCATGACCGTCGTCGTGGATCGCGACGCGGCGGCCGGCCAAGTCGGCGGGCGTGCGGATGCCCGACGATTCCAGGCTGATCAGGCCGAGGGGCGAGGCCTGGAACATCGTGCCGATGGCGACGACGGGCAGGCCGCGGGCGCGGCCCGCGAGGAAGAGACCGCCTTCGCTGGAACCGATCATGCCGTCGGTCGCCGCGACGGTATCGACGAGCCGGTCGTAGGGCAACGGGCCGAGCGGGCGCAGCGCGACGTCGAGTCCTTCGGTGCGGTAGAGGCCCTCGGCGGCGGCGACGAGCAAGCCGGCGAATTGGGCGTTGAGGTGCCAGTCGAGCTGGACGACGAGGGGAGCGGGCGCCGGGGGAACGGGCGCGGGGGCCGGTTGGGCCGCCGCGCCGGCGGGCAGGAGACAAAGGGTGAGCAGGCGGCAGAGGAAAGCGGTCACGGGCCGGCGGGAGCAAATCCGATGCCGGCCCGGGGCGCGGGGGGCGATTCCAGCCGCGAGGCCGATCTGTCCTCCGGGGAAGGGCGTGGGGCGGCGACGATTTTCGGGCCCCGCCGGAATGATCGGACCGCAGGCGAGGTCGCTCCGGTTTGGCGCCCGTGGCGTGTGGCCGAGCCGGTCCGCGTCCAAGGGCGCGGGCGAGCCGCGCCCCTACCCAAACCGGAGCGCCGCGCCCTCAGGCGAGGGCGTCGCGGCAGTACTTGATCGCTTTCGCCAGCTCGGTCATGCGGTCGGAGCCGGCGGGGACCTTGTACTCGAATTCGATCGTGGCCTGGATGTTGAACTTGTTGTCCCGGATCAGGCGGAGGACCTCGACGATGGGGGTGTCGCCTTCGCCGAACGGCATGTTGACGCCGTTGTTGCGCTTCCGGTCCTTGATGTGGACGTGGGAGATGCGGGCGTGGTGGCGTTTGATGAATTCGACCGGGGACCCGTTCTCGCCGGCGACGTAGTGGCCGATGTCGAGGTTGGAACCGACGAATTTGGAAATTGAATACGGGGCCTCGTAGTTCGCGCCGGTGGTGGAGGCGTGGCCGTGGAGGGCGAGGAGGACGCCGTGGCGGTCGGCGAATCCGCCGACGCGTTCGTGGTCGGCCGGAACCTTCGAGATCTCGGTGGAGATCGCGCGGGCGCCGACGGCCTTGGCGAGGTTGAAAACGTAATCGAGCTCCGGCGCGCCCATCTTGAAGATGCCGTCGACCTTGATGACGTCGACGAAGACGCCGGCCGTTTCCCATTTTTGCCGGAAGGCGGCGGCCTGGGCCATCGGCACGGAGGCGCGCCAGTCGGAGAGTTTCTTGGCGTTGGCGGCGGCTGCGGCGGAGGCGACGACGGCGCCGCGGGCGGGCACGAGACCGGCGGGCAGGCCGAGGAAGGCTTCGATGGGCTGGGTGCGGAGTTCGACGGCGCTGAGGCCGAGCTTCACGCAGTTGGCGAGGATTTCATCGCCGGTGATCGGTGCGGAGCCGAAGGAGTAGGGGACGTTGAGACCGATGTGGACGCCGTTGACGCGGGAATTGGGTTTCGGAGCGGCGGCGCGGGCGAGCGGCGCGAAGGCGGAGAAGGCACCGGCCGCGGGGAGGGCGGCGAGGGCGAGTTTGGTGAAGTCGCGGCGGGAGTAGGTCGTCATGGGGGGAGAGCGGGGATCGGAAAAGGAGAAACGCGGGGAAAGAAGAAGGAAGAAACGGCGGACGGAGAAAGGCGGAAGGCGGAAGGGGAAAATCGGAAAATGGGGAAAGCGGAAAATGGGGAAACGAGGGATCGGAAAAGAAGAAACGTGGGGAAAGAAGAAGGAAGAAATGGCGGACGGAGAAAGGCGGAAGAGGGAAATCGGGAAATTGGGAAAGCGGGAAATTGGGAAACGGGGGGCGGAAGAGGAGAAACGCGGGGAAAGAAGAAGGAAGAAACGGCGGACGGAGAAAGGCGGAAGAGGGAAATCGGGAAATTGGGAAAGCGGGAAATTGGGAAACGGGGGATCGGAATAGTAGAAACGGGGAGGTGCGGACTACGCCGGCCGCAGCGGGGTGCGTTCGAAGGCGGACGGGTTTGCTCCCGATGCCCAACCAAGTCCGCGCGGCGGCGGGGTTCGGATCAGGCGCGGCGGCGGCGAACTTGCCAGAGGACGGCGGCGGCGCCGAGGGCGAGGAGGGCGTAGGTCGAGGGTTCGGGAATCGGCGTGAAGTTGGAGAGGACGACACTGTTGACGGCGAAGAGACTGCCGGCGCCGTAGTTGACGGTGAAGGTGGCGAGGCCGTCGGTGGTCATCAGGCGTTGGCCGTTGCCGATGTTGGCGAAGGCGCCGGTGAGGGAGGCGGACTCGAGGATGGCGAAGGTGTTGCCGGCGGAGAAGGCGCCGCCGAAGCCGTTGATGAAGGAGACGCTGAGATTGCCGGCGAGGGCGGCGGAGCCGCCGACGGAGATGACGTCGAAATCGTCGCCGGCGACGGTGCCGCCGAGCTCGATGAGCAGATTGCTGGTGGCGAGCAGCGTGAGGTTGCCGGAAAGGGAAAGGGAGCCGGCGGAGTTGCCGGGGGCGACGGTGCCGCCGGCGGTGACGGAGGGGGCGTTGATGGTGCCGGAGCCGGTGAGCGGGGAAGTGAAGACGAGGGGGGCGGAGAAGGTGGCGGAGGCGCCGTTGGCGAAATTCAAGGTGCCGGTGTTGGTGAAGGTGGAACCGAAGACCAAGGTGCCGGCGGTGACGTTGACGGTGCCGGAATTGAAGAACGGCACATTGATGTAGGAATTGCCGTTCGTGGATTTGAGGTAGGTGCCGGTGTTGTTGAAATCGAAGGTGCCGCCGAAGCCGGCGCCGGCGCCGGGATTGTGGATCGAGTAACCGGAGGAATTGCGGTCCTCGAAGGTGCCGTCGTTGGCGATGCCGCCGCCGTTGCCGCTGCGGAGATAGCCGTTGGTCCAGACCATCGAAGCGCCGGGGGCGATGGAGAGGAGGCGGCCGTTGAAGTCGTGGTTGACGGTGTTTTCGATGGTCAGGACGGTGCCGCTGCCGAGGACGGTGGTGCGGGTGAAGGTGGGGGCGTTCCAATTGCCGCCGCGCCAGGTGAAATTGGTGTTTTGGAGGGTGCCGTCGGCGACGAAGGTGCCGCCGGTCTGGAGGTAGGTGCCGAGACCGGAGAGCTGGGCGCCGGCGGCGAGGGTGTAGGTGAAGGTGTCGGCGAGCGTGACGGTGGAACCGGCGGCGACATTGACGACGGAGGTACTGCCGAAGGTGGCGCCGCCGCGGAGCGCGAGGTGGCCGTGGTTGATGTTCACCGTGCCTTGGTTCGTGAACGGGATATCGAAGTAGGACGTGCCGGCGACGTTGCGCACGTAGAGGCCTTCGTTGACGAAGGTGAAGGTGCCGCCGAAGGACGGATTGTAGACGGAGTAACTGGAGGTGTTGTTGTCGCGGAAGGTGCCTTGGTTGAGGAAGACGCTGCCGTTGCCGCCGCGGAGGTAGCCGGAATTCCAATCCACAAAGGTGCCGGGGGCGGCGGTGATGCCGCGGTAGTTGAAGTCGCGGAAGCCGCCGCCGCCGAGGGCGAGCGTGCCGCTGGAGAGGACGGTGGTGGAGCCGGGGGCGGAGGCGCTCCAGGAGCCGCCGTTCCAGGTGACGAGGCCGGAGAGGGTCTGGCTGCCGAGGAGTTGGCCGCCGTCCATCGTGAACGCGGCCAGGGCGAGGGTGCCGGGCAGGGTGAGATCGCCGCCGGAGAGGCGGAGGGTGCCGGAACCGGTGAGTTGGGAGGCGTTGGCAAACGTGATGCCGTTCTGGATCCGCAGGGTGGACCCGGCTGCGATCGAAACGGGGCCGGAACTGGCACTGCCGGCGCCGTTGAATTCCACGGTGCCGGACTGGATGTTGAGCGCGCCGGATTGGTTGACGGTGGCGTTGATGGCGGTGGTGCCCGAGCCGCCTGACTTGGTGAACGTACCCTGCTGGTTGAAGACCGTGGCGGTGCCGCCGTGATAGGTGCCGAGGAGGCTGTGGTCGCCGGTGACGGTGAGGGTGGCGCCGGAAGGGACGGTGAAGACGGAACCGGTGCCGCCCAGAATGCTGCCGCTGCTCCAGACCGAGTTGCCGTTGAGGGCGAGGGTGCGGCCGTTCACGAGGGAGAAGGTGCCGGTGAGGTTGGCGCCGGCGGTGGCGGCGAGGGTGCCGGTGCCGGTGAGGGTGCCGCCGGAGAGGTTGACGGGGCCGCCGACGGTGAGGTTGCCGCCGCCGAGGGTGCCGCCGGTGACGGCGAGCGTGGCGGCGGGGGCGGAGAGATCGGCGAAGGTGGCGGTGCCGGTCGAGAGGCGCAGAATGCCGGCGCCGGAAATCGTGACGGAGTTGCCGAAGGTGTGGGTGCCGCCGGTGAGCGACAGCGTGGCGCCGGGAGCGATCTGGAACGAGCCGGTGTGGGTGCCGCCGGCGCTCAGGTCGAGGGTGCCGGTCTGGACATTGACGGCGCCGGAGTTGTTGAAGATCGCCGAGAAATCGAGGGTGCCGACGGCGGTGTTGCGGAGGAACGTGCCAGCGTTGTTGACCACCGTGGTGGCCGCGCCGCCGCCGTAGTACGTGCCGAAGACGCTGGCGGTGTGGGAAGCGGTCAGGGTCACGCCGGCGAGGATGTCGATGACGGAGCCGCCGCCCGCATAGATATAGCCGCCCGACCAGGTGGAGTTGGCGCCGAGGGCGAGGGTGCGGCTTCCGTTGAGGCTGAAGCTGTTGGTGATCGCGACGCCGCCGTTGGCGCGGAGCGTGCCGGCGCCGGAGAGCGTGCCGCCGGAGAGGGCCATGGGGCCGCCGATCGTGAGGTTGCCGGCGCCGCCGAGCGTGCCGCCGGAGAGCGAAGCGGAACCGGACGTCGTGCCGTTGCCGGTGTAGGCGAGGGTGCCGTTGGACACCGTGAGGTTGGCGGCGGCGGGCAAGGTGCCGTTGAAGGCGGCGGTGCCGCCGGTGACGACGATGTTGGCGGCGGCGATCGGGGTGGTGTCGAAGGCGGCGGAGCCGGCGGTGACACGAAGGGTGCCGCCGCCGCCGATGGCCGCGGGTCCGGTGAAGGTGTGGGTGCCGCCGGTGAAGGCGAGGGTGGCGCCGGGGGAGATCGAGAAATTGCCGGTCTGGGAGCCGCCGCCGCCGAGTTCGAGGGTGCCGGACTGGACGTTGACGGTGCCGGAATTGTTGAAGGCGGCGGTGACGTCGAGGGTGCCGGTCGCGGTGTTGCGGGTGAATGTGCCGGCGTTGTTGATGACGGCGGTCGGGCCGTAGTAGGTGCCGTAGAAGTTGGCGTTGTGGCTGACGGTGAGCACGGAGGACGCCGGGAGGTCGAGCACGGCGCCGCCGCCGGCAAAGATGGAGCCGGCGGACCAGATCGAATTGCCGGCGAGCACGAGCGTGCGGGTGCCGTTGAAGCTGAAACTGTTGGTGATGGCGGTGCCGCCGTTGGCGGCGAAGGTGCCGCTGCCGGAGAGAGTCGTGCCGGCGAGGGCGACAGGGCCGGCGAAGGTGAGGTTGCCGGCGCCGGCGAGCGTGCCGCCGGTGAGCGTGGCTTGGCCGGATGAGGAACCGTTGCCGGTGAAGGCGAAGGTGCCGGCGGAGACGGTGAGGTTGGCGCCGGCGGGGAGATTGCCGGTGAAGGCGCCGGTGCCACCGGCGACGACGATGTTGGCGGCGGCGAACGGGATGTCGCCGAAATTGGCGGAGCCGGAGGAGATGCGGACGGCGCCGGTGCCGGCGACGGCGGCGGGAGCGGCGAAGGTGTGGGTGCCGCCGGTGAAGGCGAGGGTGGCGCCGGGAGAGATCAGGAACGTGCCGGTTTGGGCACCACCGCCGCCGAGTTCGAGGGTGCCGGTCTGGACATTGACGGTGCCGGAATTGTTGAAGACGGACGTGAGGTCGAGGGTGCCGGTGGCGGTGTTGCGGGTGAAGATGCCGGCGTTGTTGAAAACCGCGGCGGGGGAACCGTAGTACGTGCCGAAGAGATTGGCGTTGTGGGAGGCGATGAAGGTGGCGCCGGAGGGGACGTTGAGGGTGACGCCGGTGCCGGTGTAAATCGAGCCGCCGGACCAGGTGGAAGTGCCGGCGAAGTAAAGGGTGCGGGTGCCGTTGAGGCTGATGCTGTTGGTGATGGAGGCGCCGCTGTTGGCCTGGATGGTGCCGCTGCCGGTGAGGACGCCGCCGGAAAGCGCGAGCGGGCCGCCGAAGGTGAAGTTGCCGGTGCCGGTCAGGGACCCGCCGGAGAGGGTGCCGTTGCCCGAGGTGACGGTGTTGCCGGTGAAGGAGGCGCTGCCGCCGGAGACGGCGAAGTTGGCGCTGCCGGAATAGTCCCCGGTGAAGGCGGCGGCGCCGCCGGTGACGACGATGTTGGAGGAGGCGATGCTGGTATTGGCGAAGGAGACGGAGCCGTTGGCGACGCGGAGGGTGCCGGGGCCGGAGATGGCGGCGCCGGATTGGAAGGTGTGGGTGCCGCCGTCGAGGGTGAGCGTGGCGCCGGCGGAAATGGCGACGTTGCCGGTGTGGATACCGCCGCCGCCGAGGGCGAGGGTGCCGGTCTGGACGTTGATGGTGCCGGCGTTGTTGAAGACCGCGCCGACGTCGAGTCCGCCGGCGGAGGTCGAGCGGGTGAAGGTGCCGGCGTTGTTGATGACGGTGGGCGTGCCGCCGTAGTAGGTGGCGAAGACGGCGGCGTTGGCGGAGGCGTCGAGGGTGACGCCGGAGAGAATGTTCACGACGGAGCCGGAGCCGCCGTAAATCGAACCGTTGGTCCAGGTGGAATTGGCGCCGAGGGTGAGGGTGCGGGTGCCGTTAAAGCTGAAACTGTTGGTGAGGTTGGCGCCGCCGTTGGCGAGAAGGGTGCCGGCGCCGGTGAGGGTGGAGCCGGAGAGGACGAGGGGACCGCCGAGGGTGAGGTTGCCGGTGCCGGCGAAGGTGCCGGCGGACAAGTTGGCGCCGCCGGAGGTGACGGTGTCGCCGGAGAGCGTGAGAAGGCCGCCGGTGAGGGCGAAGGAGGCGGTGCCGGTCGTGCTGCCGGGGAGGATAGCGGAGCCGTTGCTGAGGCGGACCGTGCCGGAGCCTTCGAACAGGGCGCCGGGTTGGAACGTGTGGGTGCCGCCGGTGAGGGCGAGGGTGGCGCCGGAAGTGATATTGGCGGTGCCGGAATGGGTACCGCCGGCGCCGAGGTCGAGGGTGCCGGTGAGGACCTTGATGGTGCCGGTGTTGTTGAACACGGCGTCGACCGTGACGGTGCCGGAAGAAGTGGAGCGGGTGAAGGTGCCGGCGTTGTTGAGGACGGTGGTGGCGGCGCCGTAGTGGTTGCCGTAGAGCTGGGTGATGGCGGAGGCGTCGAGGGTGACGCCGGAGAGGATATTGAGGACGGAGCCGCCGCCGCCGTAGATCGTGCCGGCGGACCAGGTGGAATTGGCGCCGAGAGTGAGGGTGCGGCTGCCGTTGAAACTGAAGCTGTTGGTGATCGCGACGCCGCCGTTGGCGAGAACGGTGCCGGCGCCGGAAAGCGTGGTGCCGCCGAGGGTGAGGGGGCCGGCGAAAGTGAGGTTGCCGGCGCCGTTGAGCGTGCCGGCGGAGAAAGTGCCGCTGCCGGTGGTGGAGGTGTTGCCGGAGAAGGTGGCGGTGCCGCCGGCGATGACGATATTGGCGGAGCCGGTGTTGTTGCCGGAAAAGGTCGTGGTGCCGCCGGTGACGCGGAGATTGCCGGCGCCTTCGATGGTGGCGCCGGTGAGGAAGGCGTGGGTGCCGCCGGTGAGGGTGAGATTGGCGCCGGCGGTGATGTTGGCGGTGCCGGTGTGGGTGCCGCCGGCGCCGAGATCGAGGGTGCCGACGAGGACCTTGAGGGTACCGGCGTTGTTGAAGACGGCGTCGACGGTGGCGGTGCCGGAGGAGGTGGAGCGTACGAAGGTGCCGGCATTGTTGAGCACCGTGGTGGCGGCGCCGCCGCCGTAGTAAGTGCCGGCGAGGTGGGTATTGGCGGAGGCGTCGAGGGTGACGCCGGAGAGGATGTTGAGAACGGAGCTGTCGCCGGCGTAGAGGGTGCCGGCGGTCCAGGTGGAGTTGGCACCGAGGGTGAGGGTGCGGCTGCCGTTGAAACTGAAATTGTTGGTGAGGTTGGCGCCGCCGTTGGCGACCAAGGTGCCGGAGCCGGTGAGGGTGGTGCCGGCGAGAACGAGCGGGGCGCCGAGGGTGAGGTTGCCGGCGCCGCCAAGGATGCCGCCGGTGAAGGAGCCGCCGCCAGTGGTGGAAGTGGCGCCGTTGAAGGTGGCGGTGCCGCCGGTGATGACGATGTTGGCGGAGCCGGTATTGCTGCCGGAGAAAAGGGCGGAGCCGCCCGCGACGCGGAGATTGCCGGTGCCTTCGATGATGGCGCCGGACTGGAAGGTATGGGTGCCGCCGGTGAGGGAGAGGGTGGCGCCGGAAGTGATGTTGGCGGTGCCGGTGTGGGTGCCGCC
>JACCDS010304180.1_pt1 | contig 29688 bp, 21 predicted proteins | sample 7446441 | NCBI WGS metagenome assembly JACCDS01 (sample SAMN15323445, study PRJNA562643) | freshwater metagenome | isolation source: river surface water | place: USA:Blue River Watershed | collected 2017-08-17 | reverse complement strand
CAACGCTTTACAAACAGCCCCTTGTAAACGGGGCGCCTTTCAAAACGCTTTAGGACAAGGAAACGCCGTTTTTTTTTATTCGAAGTTGACTTTCCGTCAATGAAATCTAAAAAAAGTTGAGGCAATAACAACGTTTTACAAGCAGCCACTTGTAAACGGGGCACCTTTCAAAACGCTTGAGGACAAGGAAACGCGTTTTTTTTTAATTCGAAGTTGACTTTCTGTCAATGAGAATTAAAAAAAACTAGTTGACGCAGTCATCAAACGTTTTCAAAGGTGCCCCAAAAGTCGGCAAAGCCGTTTTTATTTCCTCCTATCCCACTTTTCGAGCGAGCTCGAAGTGGTACTACAAAAACTATCGGGAGTATAGCCCAAAAAGAAAAAGAGAATCGAAAAGGTACTAGACTTTTTGGGCTATGAACCCGAGGGGGCGCCAACAAACAAAACAAAAGTCGGCAAAGCCGTTTTTATTTCCTCCTATCCCACTTTTCGAGCGAGCTCGAAGTGGGATAGGAGGAAATAAAAAAACCGGCCTGAAGGCCGGTTACTTTTGTTTTGTTTGGGGTAAGTAATGGGATTCGAACCCACGACCCCCAGAACCACAATCTGGTGCTCTAACCGACTGAGCTATACCTACCGTTTAGGGCGACAAAATTAATCAATTTTTTTCTATCAATGAAAAAAATGATTTATCGCACCAAGGTCACATTACCCTTTCTAAAAGTTTCCTCGCCATTATAGCATTTGGCAGATAAATACCAGCCATATACACCAGCTTCTGCTTGTTTACCATTGTACCAACCATCCCACCCCACGTTCTTATCGGTGGTCTCAAACACTTTCTCACCCCAACGGTTATAAATAGCGAAGTAAATTTCATCTACCTTAATACCGCGCGCATATAATTTATCATTCACCCCGTCGTCATTGGGTGTAAAGGTATTAGGGACAAATACGTCCTTGCCCAAACATCCTTCGGTAAAGGCATCAACATGTACTTCTAAATTCTCAGTACATGGTCCTTTATTCGCAACTGCTGTGTAAGTAGTTGGTTTGTCTGGCTTTGCTGTTACCGTGTACCCAAAACCAGGCGTTGTTGCGCCCAATGGCAGCCATTGTACTGTAGCACCAGGATCACCCAGGTAACGCAAGGTTGTGCTATTGCCAACAATAATAATTACAGGGTCTGCTTTTGCAGTGACCGCAGCACTGCTCAAGCGCCACACCTCAACGCCGGTGGTTAAGAGAAATTGACAATTCTTTCCATTCACCAACACATCGGTCATTACCTCCACCGAATATTCGGTTGTTACCGTTGGCGACACCATAACCTGGGCTTGATTTGGGAAATCAACTGTATTGGCAGGCATCCAAGTATAGCTGATACCACCAGTGGCAGACAATTGTACCTTCGACCCTATACAAATGGCAAGTGAATTGGTAATCCCCACTTGAGGAGGCGCACCTACTACTATTTCCCTTGCACTGGTATCTGTACATCCAAACTCATTGGTACCCTGCAACACCACAACAAACTTTCCACCATTCGAATAAAAATTATATGGATTTTCAACAGTACGTGTAATAGCAGGTGCAAGGGTCCAACTCCATGCGCTTACATCGGGACTTGATTTATCATAAAAATACACCCCACCACCACAAGGGTTCATGCTATAATTGAACGAAGTTGTTGGCGTTGGATCCACTCGCAGATTGGTGGTCATCGACTTTGAGCAAACATAACCCGGAGAATCGTTGGCTATTGTTACAGTATAAATAGTCGAAATGGTAGGAGATGCAATTGGTGCGGCTATAGTAGCGTTGTTCAATGAATTGGCCGGCATCCAACTATAAGAGGTACCTCCAAGCGCATTCAACACCATTGAATTGCCATAACACAAGGTCCCTGAGGTCACTGCTGAAGGTTTAAAATTAAACACAGTTACAGTTTGTGTAACGGCCTTTTGACATCCGTACACATCCGTCACTAAAAGTGTGACAACATAGGTGCCATTTGTAGAATAGGTATAGGATGGCGCGTTGGCTTGCACATTGGATGAGCCATCGCCGAAATTCCAAGTATAGGGATTGGAAGAAAGATTACCACTCGAATTATTCTTAGTACTGACCGTATTACTACACGTCGAATAGTCCACCGTAAAAAGCGACAAAGGTAAGGGCCGAACATTTACTTGTGTTGTTAAAGTGCGTTGGCAGGTATACCCTGGCGATGTGTTGATTACCACTACCGAATAAATAGTACTTGATGACGGAGTAACCTGAATGTTTGCACTGGTCTGAGAACCAATGGACCACATGTAACTATTACCGCCAGAAGCTTGTAATTGCGCCGTACTGCCCTCACACACCGCAAGGGGTGGGGTTATGTTGGGCGTAAAATTAAAAATGGAAACGGTCTGAGTTTTAATAACCTTACAGCCACTGGCTGCTGTTAATGTAAACGTAATTTGATACACCCCGGTGTTTGCATAGGTATAACTGACAGATGACGTTGTGTAAATGCCAGAGCTATTGCCTAAGTCCCATGCGTAGGGTGAATTTCCTAATGATGCATTGTTCGTTTGTGATAAAGAAATGGTATTAGAACAAGGGGAGTAATTCGCAGCAATTGTTGCATCCGGCGAAGGATAAACCGTAACAAAAGTAATGGCAGAATCTTTTTTATTACAAGTAGCATTGTTACGAACCACCAAGGCAACGGTATAAGTTCCAGGCGTGGTGTAAGTCATTGTTGGCGACAAACTGGTTGATGTTACAACATTGTTACCAAGGTACCAAGTATAGGAAGAACCCGGACCGCTAGATGGTGTGCTATTAGTGAATGTAACGGTCACAGGTGAACATCCCGCCAACGTATTGGTCACAATGGTAGCAACCGTCATCACCAATTGAAAATCAAGTTTAATTACGCCGTTGTTACAATTGGTACTGTGGTTAGAGTTTCCAGGTGTGTTAGGCCAGGCACCAGATGTTACTGGAAAATCATCATTACCACCACAACCAGCACAAACCGATTGATAAATTCTACCTTGTGGATCAAAGCGCGAAGTGCCACCGTCTACGTGTTCTTGACTTGTACCGCCACCAAAGTAAGAGCCGTACTTAAGCGCTTTGGCATTCGAGTCAAGTCCCATAAAATAAAAATCATACCCCGTAGAAGTGCTTTGTGTCGCTTGAAACAAAGGCATACCAGTTAAAGGATTGTTTGTATTCAACAAACTACCGCCCCAACCAGAGAGATAAATATTATTGCATTTATCAACTGCAAAAGCAGAAGGTGAGATGTCAACATTATTCGTGTAATGACCAAACTTGGTGCATAGGTTCAATTGACTTAGCGTGCTATTAAACCGAGCAATAAACTGGTGCGTGCCAGCAACATTAAAGACAACTGTTTCGTTACTTGCAGCCAAAACCGGCACGCTACCTAACGATTGCCCATAGATATAAACGTTGTTGTACTTATCTGCTTGTATAAAATAAGCTTGATCGTAACTACTCGTACCAAAGTAAGTTCCATTTAAAACTGCATTCCCATTGGCATTTATGCGCAAAACAAAACCATCACATTTTCCACCTTGATACGATGATTGATACCCACCAGACATCAATCCAAAATTGCTACTACTTGTACCACCGGTGACATAAACTTCAAAATTATTCTTGACGATTATGCCATAACAAGCGTCATTACTGCTTCCACCCACATATGAACTATAAAGGAGATTCGAGAGATTCGGATCCAATTTGGCCACAATACCATCTTGTTTTCCACCCAACGTATTATCGAAACTATTCGCCGTAGGAAAATTAGACGAACGAGTACAGGATGCTATGTAGATGTTATTCGATAAATCCAATTGTATTTCACCACGGCATTGGTCGCCATAATTAAAAAACAACGAATCGTAATCAGGTTGAGTAACCACGATGGTCCCCGTGCTAGGCGGCGTTGCTGGTACAGCAAACTGAAGACTGTAGGAATCGGTGTGATTAACCCCATCATTTCCACTACCACCCAGGTAAGTAGACGCTAGCAAGGCGGTGCCATTTGCGTTCAATTTGGTGATGTATAGATCGGTTCCATTGTGGTACCGTTGTCCGTTGTAAACAAACATTAGAAAAGACCCCCCATTGAACGAATTATCGTAAGCACCCGTAGTCATAGGAAAGTCGCCACTACTTGTTACACCAAAAAAGCAGAGGTTGTTATTTTGATCCACGATCATACTATTCACGCTCTCTGTATAATTTCCACCGATGTATGTAGAGTAAATAAGGGTAGTGCCATTTGAACTGTACTTGGTAATAAATACATCCGAATTCCCGTAATAAGAAGTGCCATTAAACGAATTATCAAAAGCCCCTGTCGTAGTAGGATAGCCAGGGTCAAAAACCGTTCCGCCAGAATACAAATTACCTTGTGGATCAAAGGTGGCTGTCATACCAAAATTATCAGCAGTTGAACCAGACTGCGCGGCAAAAACGAGAACAGGATCTATAATTAACGTTTCCTTTTTATTGTAGCCAGATGGAAATTCGAACGTCAACACTTGATCTTTCAACACGTATCGGCAAGGCACTTCAACTACTTTGCCATCGATCATTTGATAAGCAAAAGGCTTGTATTCCAATCCTTCGTTTACTGTTAAGCCAATTTTCAACGCCCCTTTTTCTAATTTCAAATTGGTCACACCATCGTAACGGATGCGTATTAAAGACGCATCTGCTCCTGCCTTCACATGGAAATTATATTTTACCCCTTGAATAGCCGCTACTAGTTCGTAATCAATGCCTGGATAAATGTCATTCAAAAAAACCTGACGGTAGTTGTGCACATTTCCTCGCCATTTTGATGGATCGTTACTGAGGTAAAAATTCTCATAATCCACCCCTTCCTGTTGTTTAGCTACCTGCGAAATGCGATTGCACCCTTCAAATTTCACCTTGTAGGCATGGCTTTTAATCGTCAAATCCTTAATTGGCTGTTTCAACAAGCCCGATTTATGAATGGCCCTGTATTTCTTTTTATCATAAAAATTAAACGTCAATCCATCCCTCTCAACAAAGAGTAGACCACCATCTAATTGTGATTTAAAAAGAATTGGACTGGACCACTGACCTGCATTTTCAGTAAACTTAATTGCCGATTGGTGCGAGGGCGAGTTTGTAATTACTTTAAGGAGGGAATCTGAATGAGCTGTCGCTTTAAAAAGCGAACTCAGGGTAAGAACTATCAGAAAAATGAAGCGCATAACCAAATATACGATAAAACAACGCTAGTTCGGTAGGCTAAACCCGTCATTTTTAGTACCTTTGCACCGCCATGCCGAATCTTGTAGCCATTGTAGGAAGACCTAATGTAGGTAAATCGACCCTTTTTAACCGTTTAACCGAAACCCGCCAGGCGATCGTTGATGAAATTGCTGGGGTAACCCGCGACAGGCATTACGGCAAGGCTGAATGGTGTGGCGTAGCTTTTAGCTTGGTTGATACCGGTGGTTATATCCAAGGCAGTGAAGACACTTTTGAAAGCGAAATAAGAAAACAAGTCAAAATAGCCATTGAAGAATCGACCATGGTATTATTTGTGGTGGATGTGATGGAAGGAGTGACAGAGTTCGATAAGGAGGTTGCCCAATTAATTCGCAAAAGTAAACGCCCTGTGATTATGGTTGCTAATAAAGCCGATAACCATGAACTCAGTGCTTACTCTGCTGATTTTTATCAATTAGGACTAGGTGATGTTTATGCTATTTCTGCTATAAGTGGAGCTGGTACAGGTGATATGTTGGACAAATTGGTGGAAATGCTCCCCGTGCTGGAAGAAGAACCCGAAGAGGAACGCGTACCAAAGATTGCCATTATTGGGCGTCCAAATGTGGGTAAATCTTCGCTGGCCAACGCCTTGTTGGGTGAAGATCGCAATATAGTAACCCCTATCGCGGGTACCACACGCGATTCGATTCACAGTCGGTATAAAAAATTCGGTCACGACTTTTGGTTAATCGATACCGCGGGTATGCGTAAAAAAAGCAAGGTGCATGAAGACCTTGAATTTTACAGTGTCATGCGCACCATCAATGCCATTGAAAACAGTGATGTCTGTGTATTAATGATTGACGCGCAACAAGGTGTAGAATCGCAAGACCTCAGCATCCTTAGTTTGGTTGAAAAAAACCGAAAAGGGTTGGTAATTGTGGTTAACAAATGGGATCTAATAGAAAAAGAAACGAATACAGCCAAGAAGTTCGAGGACCAAATCCGTGAACGCATCGCCCCATTTCGTGATATTCCTATTCTCTTTACCTCTGTATCTGAAAAGCAGCGTATTATGAAAGTGGTTGAAACAGCCATGATGGTTTATACTAACATGGTGCGTCACATCCCTACCCGTCAGGTCAACGATGCCTTACTTCCTATAATCGAATCCACTCCCCCCCAATCAGTAAAAGGCAAGCACGTTAAGATTAAGTACATCACTCAATTAAAAAACGAGCCTCTTTTTATTTTTTATTGTAACCTCCCACAATACGTGCAGGAGTCGTACAAACGTTTTCTTGAGAATAAGATAAGAGAGTTGTGGGACTTTAATGGCGTTCCAGTGATTGTGAGTATACGTGCCAAAAACTAACTAGTTCATTGGCGCGTTTTTATCCAACCACGCCTTCATAATATTCATTTCTAAGGCCGACAATTTCCCTGTAGCGGGCATGAAGCTTGGACTTCCGTGAATCACACGTGCACGAATTCGGCCACCATCTGCAAGCTGTTTTATCATAACAGGTAACTCCACCCCACTTTGACGGGAGGCGGCATTATGACATCCACTAATGGCACAATTCTTTGTAACCAAGGGCAAAATGTGTTTTGTATAGGTAATTGTATCACCATTAACAATTGTTGGGTCAACTGTGCCTTTTTGCTTAGTGCAAGCAATAAAGAAGGTTACCGTCAATACTACAAATACATGCTTCATTAATTGTAAATATAGAAAATTGTGAAGTAAATGCAACCGACTGTTAAAAACCAGTTAATAGTCACATTGAGAAAATAGTTTATCTTGCTTTGATATATGAAACGAATTTTACCCCTCCTGATTCTATTTTTTGTAATTCCTTTTTTAACGAACGCTCAAAGCAGTTCGAAAGGAAAATCAATTAACGCTGCCGATGCAACCAAAATGATAGTGGTTAAACAAAAATACCTTGGTGGCGATTTTGTGGCGGCCCTTACAGGCTTTCGTGAGTTAGAATTATCGAATCCCGATAATAGCACCATTAAGTACTATGTGGGCATGTGTTTTTATAATATGGGTGACACCAAAAGTGCCCGTCAAATGTTCGATAAAGCTGTTCAGAGTAATAACGACATTCACCCAGACACCTACCTGATGCTCTGTAAGATGGAATTAGCAGACGAAAATCCTCAAGCAGCTAAGAGTAATATAGAAGCTTTCAAAAAACTGAATGTGAGTGATAAGGAATTGCTAAAGGAAGGTGCTTTATTAGAAGCCTATTGCAATAATGCTGAACGATTAATCAACCAACCTATTCCAGTGCGCGTTATTTCATTAGGAGAGGCGGTTAATAGTAAATACGACGATAAGAATCCATCCGTAACCGCCGATGGACATAAATTGTTTTTCACCACTCGTCGTCCTGAATCTGAAAACGCTGAAAAAGACGTCGAAGGTGATGGACGATACTTTGAGGCCATTTACCAGAGTGATATGGATTCCTCCGGAACACAAGGCCAGGCCCACAATGCAGGAGGTGGCATTAACACAAAAGGACATGATGCCTGTACCTCGGTATCGGGGGATGGTAAATCAATGATTGTTTATAGAAATGACCCTTACGACCGAGCAACCACTGGTGGCAATTTGTTTCAAAGCAAAATAATGAATGGTAAGTGGAAAAAACCCGAAGGATTCCCGAAACAGATTAACAGCACCTACTGGGAAGGCGGAGGTTGTTTAAGCGCCGACGGCAAACGGTTGTTTTTTTGTAGCGAACGTCCCGGTGGCGCTGGTAGAAGCGATATTTGGGTGGTAGAGAAAATTGACAAACACAATTGGGGGACACCCGTTAATGCTGGTACGGTAATCAACACACCATACGACGAAGCTGGATTGTACCTCGCTCCAGATGGCAAAACGTTGTTCTTCTGCAGCAATGGTCCCGGTAGCATGGGCGGATACGATGTGTTTAAAACAGTTTTCGAAAATGGTGTATTTTCCCAGCCAATTAATGTGGGTTATCCCATTAATTCTTGCGCACGAGAAGGACAAATTAGTTTGACAGCAGATAGCAGGTACCTTTATTTTTCGAGTGATCGTAAGAACGGAATTGGAGAAAACGACGTTTATAAAGTAGACATGCTCGATTATGCCATTCTTGAACCGGATGGTGTGCGTAAAAGGGCCGATTACGGCATTTTAAAAGGAACAGTTCGAGAAGGTTTCGAGGGCTATGGTATGTCAGGCGTTGAAATAATAGTGAAGGATCAAAGTGGGCACGAAGTACGTACTACACAAACAGGCGAAAGAGGCGAATACTACCTAACACTACCTGCTGGCAATTACACAGTAGTAGTGCATTTCAAGGGATATAAAGAAGCTTCAGAAACAGTTGAAATTAGAGTAGGAGAAAAACAGCCGTTGACAACAGAAAAGGGCTTTCTTTTATCCAAATAGTAGTTATCTTTGAGAAGTTGTTTAACAAAGATTTCCTTATGAGCTTTTGCACACTGGCGTTAAACTTCCTTAAAGCTCACACTACACTATAGGGGTATCTTCGTTTGATAGTCACAATGCATCAATTAATTTTATCTTTGCCTAGTGGAAATTGTAAAAGGTTCTGGTTTTATACCTGGTGAGTTATTAGCAACGATTAATTCACCTGATGACCTAAAAGGTCTAAACGATGAAGCATTGGTGCAACTTTGCACTGAACTCCGTCAATATATTATTGACCTTGTTTCGGTTAAAGGTGGGCATTTTGGTGCCTCCTTGGGCGTAGTTGAATTAACAGTAGCGTTACACAAAGTATTTAATACACCATACGATCAATTGGTATGGGATGTAGGTCATCAAGCCTATGGCCATAAGATTTTGACGGGACGAAGGGATGTTTTCCACACGAATCGCAAATACAAAGGCATTAGTGGATTCCCAAAGCGGAATGAAAGTATATACGATGCATTTGGTGTAGGTCACTCCTCTACTTCAATTAGTGCAGCTCTTGGAATGGCTGTGGCTTCACGTATAACTAATACGGTTGATAAACACCACATTGCTGTCATTGGCGACGGCGCCATGACGGCTGGACTAGCTTTTGAAGGTCTCAATCATGCTGGCGTAGAGAATGCGAATTTATTGGTCGTTCTCAATGATAATTGCATGAGCATCGATCCTAATGTTGGGGCATTGAAGGAATATCTCACCGACATTACAACGTCGCATACGTACAATAAGGCAAAGGATAAAGTGTGGGATTTGCTTGGTAAAATCAGCAAATTTGGTCCCAACGCTCAAGAAATAGCCAGCAAGGTAGAGAACGCTATTAAGACAAGTTTGCTTAAACAAAGCAACTTGTTTGAATCATTAAAATTCCGCTATTTTGGACCAGTTGATGGTCACGATGTGGTGCGTTTGACGCGTATTTTAGCTGATTTGAAAGATGTTCCGGGTCCTAAATTGCTTCATGTTCTCACCAAAAAAGGTAAGGGCTATAAATTTAGTGAAGAAGGAAATGAAACTCTATGGCATTCTCCAGGATTGTTTAATAAGGAAACAGGTGAAATCATTAAGGTAGTGCCTGGTCAACCGCAACCTCCCAAGTACCAAGATGTTTTTGGGCATACCATGGTGGAGTTAGCGGAAATGAATGAAAAGATTGTGGGTATAACTCCTGCTATGCCTTCGGGCTGTTCGCTCAATATAATGATGAAGGCCATGCCTGATCGTGCGTTTGACGTTGGCATTGCTGAGCAACATGCTGTTACTTTTAGTGCTGGTTTAGCTACACAAGGTTTAGTGCCCTATTGCAATATTTACTCTTCCTTTATGCAACGTGCGTATGATCAAGTAATACACGATGTTGCTCTTCAACACTTAAAAGTCATTTTCTGTTTAGATCGCGGGGGATTGGCTGGTGCTGATGGTCCAACCCATCACGGGGTATACGATTTGGCCTATTTCAGGTGTGTGCCTGATATGATTGTGAGCGCACCAATGAATGAGGAAGAACTGCGTAACCTCATGTATACAGCCCAACTTCCGGAGGTAAAAGGAGCATTTAGCATTCGCTACCCACGTGGAAATGGGGTAATGGTGAATTGGAAAACGCCCTTTAAGAAATTGGAAATTGGAAAAGGCCGCAAAATAAAGGATGGAAGTGAGGTAGCCATTTTGTCAATTGGACATCCCGGTAATTTGGTTACTGAAGCCATTGAATTAGTTAAAGCTGAAGGTATTGATCCGGCGCATTACGATATGCGGTTTGTTAAACCCATAGATGAGGCACTTCTACACGAAGTGTTATCAAAGTATTCAAAGGTCATAACCGTTGAAGATGGCACGGTAGTAGGCGGCTTGGGAAGTGCAGTTGCTGAATTCATTACTGAACATGCCTATGCAGCCAGACTTATCCGGTTAGGTATTCCTGATCGTTATGTTGAACATGGCGAACAACCGGAGTTATATGAAGAATGTGGATTTTCACCCGAAAAAATAGCTGAGAACATAAAATCACTCCAACAATTAAATATTAAGACAAAACAAGCGTAAAGAAGAATTTGTGGAAAAGTTAAAAGTTTCTGTCAAGCTTCACTGTCCAGCGAAGGACGTGTTCACAGGTTGGCTAAATGACAATGTGCATTCAATTTTTACAGGTGGGGAGAAAGCCATAACCAGTCCGAATGAAGGTGGAAAATTCAGCGTGTGCAATGGCTCGGTAACAGGCACGAATATTGAGATTTTCCCTCATAAAAAAATAATTCAGAAATGGCGCAACAGCGCCTTCGATCCTTCAGACGATGATTCATTAATTGAGTTGTTTTTTACTTTCAAGGATGATTATACCCTTCTTACCATCACCCACACCAACATTCCAGATGGAATGGGTGATGATTTGAAAAAAGAATGGAAATCAAAATACTTCTCGCACATGAAGAAGCATTTTGATAAAAAAGCCTAAGGTCGTTACATTTAGAAGTACTTAGTGCCAACAATTGTCGGCGCTGTTAGGAAAAGTATGTCCTTGTATTAAGGCCGGTACTTACTTTGAGAGACAATTTTAGCGGCATCCTTTTCCTTCATTAAATCATGAATTTTTATTTCTGGATGGCGTTTCATGTAACTGCGTACAATTTGCCAACCTACCCACATGGCTATACGAGGTGGACATTCGCGGCTGATAGCTGCAGTAAATGGACCTTCGCTAGTAAGTTCACGCACCGTGTTTAAATTGGTTTCATAGAGCCGGTTCTTGGCTGAAAAATAGCCCCATAGCTCTTTCTCATAGCGCTCAAGGTACTTCATTTGCGGTGCAGTGTAACCTATGACGATGCTATCTGCCTCATCTGGTAATAAGGCTTGAATAGCATAAAACAATTTGCCATAGAATATGGTGTAACTCAAAAGATTGTTCTCTGCATTGGCATTATCAAATTCTGTGAGCAACCATCCCCGAGCGATATCAGATAATATATAATGTTCGTTCATTTTTCGGGACTGATACAACGGGTACTGCAGCATTTTATAGAACTTGCAAGTATCTCCTAGGTACATATCGAGTCCCAGCAGAAAGGAGGTATCCATATAAGCAAAAGCATAATTCCAACCAGTGGTGGTTGTAAGTAATTGTTTTGGCAGTTTTTTATCAGGAAAATGGTAATTGAACCGCTTGATCATTTCCTCAACACCCGTTTGAATGTCGCCCATTACTTCTGGTGTGTACTTTGACTTTACTTGCTGATAACACTCTTTCACATCTTTGTCACGTACATAGTTTAAAACGGCTCTAGTATAGCCCGTATCTGCTATGCCCGGCTGGTGGATAAAGCTCATAACATAGTGATTGAAAACGGGACCATATTTTTGGCTCAATTTTTGAGTAACATCGTTGACATTAGCAGGATTTAATGCAAACAACTCGTTTTCAAGTCTTTGTATCTCAAATTTCGGTAATTCCACCTTTTCAACATTTACTTGTAAAGGATCATTGTTACAGGCTGTTATGAGCACAACAGAGGTGATAAAAAAGAGAAAACGTTTCATTATTTGCGCTGATTCAGAGATTATCTTTGTAAATGTAAATATACTTCAACTATGAAATTGTATTCTAAGGCACTCCTTGCACTTTTGTTACTGACAAAAACTGTTAATGTTGTTGCACAAAACAACACCACGAGTGATAACGATAAAGTGCGTTTTGGGTTACGTATTACCCCGCAACCATCGTGGTATACTACTAATGATAAGAACAACCTGGCTAACGGAGCCGTAATGGGCTTCGGTTTTGGTTTAAATTTAGAATTTAAGATTACCAACGTGGCGTATTTTTTGACGGGTATTGGCGGTGATTTTGAGGGAGGCAAGTATAAATTCAGAAATGAACCAGGTAGCTACGATGTTGTTTATTGGTTAGACAGGGACAATAACTATGTTCAACCAGCGCTTTCTCGTAAAAAGTCGAGTATTGTTTACGCCCTTGATAATAGAAGGGTTTCAACTACCTTTTTAAGTATTCCATTGCAACTTAAATTGCTTACTAGCGAATACAGTGGTGTTCGATACTATGGTTTGTTTGGTGGAGAACTCGGGATTAGAATCGCCATGAAGTCCAATGATCACTACCGTGAAACCCGTATTTACGAAACCGATTCTACCTATGTGGTAACAGGGAGTCACTTTACTGCCACCGGGTTAAATATCGGTGAAGAAGGCGCTTTCCCTGTGCGAATTGGTTTGAATGCCGGAATTGGTATGGAATACCGTTTAGGTGGAAGCACCACGTTATTTTCAAGCGTTTCCTTTTTTAGGAGTTTTGTTGGGGCACTTGATAACCCATCGCCCTATCTTTACTACCGATCAGAAATTGCTGATGGTAAGGAAACCTATCAGTTCGTGAAATCCAATTTAAGGCAAAATGCCATAAGAATATCAATAGGCTTAATGTTCTAATTAATTTCCGACATTTTTTATAAAAACGAGTCATTTTGACTCGTTTTTTTCATTTTTGACCTGTTTTTGGTTGAAAAACATGGTTTTTTAAATAAAAAATACCGTTACATTTGCCCCACTAACGTAAAACACATTATCATGAAATTGACTGAAATTCAGGATCTGATCAAATTCGTTTCCAAGAGTGGAGTAAGTGAAGTTGAGCTCGAAACGAAGGAAATCAAGATTGTTATTCGTACACCAAAATCTGCTGTCCCTGTTATGGTTCAACCAGCACAGGTTGTTCAAGCAGCTCCAGTTGCTGCTGCTCCTGCTGCTGTGGCGGCGCCAGCTGCACCAGTTGATAAAATGCCTGCAGCGCCTACTACCGATGAGTCAAAATATGTAACAATTAAGTCCCCAATGATTGGCACTTTCTACCGCTCTCCTGGTCCAGATAAATCAGCATTTGTAAATGTTGGAGATGACATTACGCCAGGCAAACCTGTTTGTATCATTGAGGCGATGAAATTATTCAATGAAATTGAAAGTGACGTAAAAGGTAAAATCGTGAAGGTTTTGGTAAATGATGCCTCGCCTGTAGAGTACGACCAACCATTGTTCTTGGTTGATCCATCCTAATCGGCTGAATCAATCGACCTATTAACCTTCAATTTAACTTTCATGTTTAAGAAGATATTAATTGCCAATCGCGGTGAAATTGCACTGCGTGTTATTAGAACGTGTCGTGAAATGGGAATAAAAACGGTAGCTGTTTATTCAACTGCCGACAAAGACTCGTTGCACGTCAAATTTGCAGATGAAGCTGTTTGTATTGGTCCCCCACCTAGCAGAGAAAGCTATCTGAACATGGCCAATATTATTGCTGCTGCTGAGATTACCAATGCAGACGCTATACATCCTGGTTACGGTTTTTTAAGTGAGAATGCCAAGTTCTCGGAGATTTGTCGCCAAAATAAGATTAAGTTCATCGGTGCATCCGCTGACATGATCAATAAAATGGGTGACAAGAGTAATGCCAAAGAAACCATGAAGGCAGCCGGTGTTCCATGTATTCCAGGTTCAGAAGGCTTACTTGAATCGGCTGATGAAGGCAAACGGTTGGCAGTAGCAATTGGCTACCCTGTCATCATTAAGGCAACAGCCGGTGGCGGTGGACGTGGGATGCGTATTATTTGGAAGGATGAAGACTTTCAAGCGGCGTGGGACAGTGCCACCCAAGAAGCCTCGGCAGCCTTTGGCAACGGCGCTCTTTACATGGAAAAGTACATTGAAGAGCCGCGCCATATCGAGATTCAAATCGTTGGCGACCAATATGGTAAAGCTTGCCATCTTAGCGAACGTGATTGCAGTATTCAACGACGCCACCAAAAACTGGTAGAAGAAACCCCATCACCATTTATGACCCCAGAACTGCGTGACGCTATGGGTGAAGCAGCTGTTAAGGCAGCTCTTTCGATAGCTTACGAAGGCGTGGGAACAGTAGAATTTTTAGTGGATAAACACCGGAATTTCTATTTCATGGAGATGAATACCCGTATTCAGGTAGAACATCCTATTACTGAAGAGGTTATTAATTATGACCTTATTCGCGAGCAAATTCTGGTAGCTGCTGGAGTACCTATTTCAGGCAAGAATTACTACCCCCAATTGCATGCCATTGAATGCCGTATAAACGCTGAAAATCCGTTTATGAATTTCACGCCTTCTCCAGGCGTGATTACAACCTTGCATACGCCTGGTGGTCATGGTATACGTGTAGACTCTCATGTTTACAGCGGTTACCGCATTCCGCCGAATTATGATAGTATGATCGGTAAACTCATTACGGTAGCTCAAACGCGCGAAGAAGCGATTGCCAAAATGCACAGAGCGTTGAGTGAGTATGTTATTGAGGGCGTTAAAACCACCATTCCATTCCACCTCAAATTAATGCAAAACGAACAATTTAAAGCCGGTGATTATACCACCAAGTTTCTTGAAACTTGGGATTTTAAGTCCTAATAAAAAAGGTGCAGTTAACACTGCACCTTTTTTTTTACATTTTTTCGGGGACTTGTATGCCCAACAAGCCCATTGCGCTAGCAATAACGTCGGCTGTTAAGCTCGAAATTTGAACACGCAGTTGACGAACATCTGAACGTTCTTCCTTTAAAATTGGGCATTCGTGGTAAAACCGGTTGTAGAATTTAGCAAGATCGTAAACATAATTTGCTACATCTGCAGGATTATAGGTAGCGCCTGCCATTTCAACCACAGCCGGGTACTCATATATCCACCGCAGTAAATCCCGCTCTGCAGAGTGCGACAGCTCTTTAGTAAAACTAATTGCTTGACCTTCCCCTGCCCTTCTTAAAACTGATTTAATCCGTGCGTGGGTGTATTGAATAAATGGTCCAGTATGCCCATTGAAATCGATACTTTCCTTAGGGTCAAACAGCATTTTTTTCTTTGGATCCACCTTTAAAATAAAATATTTCAAGGCGCCCAGTCCTATGAGTTGGTATAGTTCTTTTAGTTCATTTTCGTTGAAACCTTCTACTTTTCCTAATTCTTTTGTAGTTGCTTCGGCTGTAGCATGCATTTCTTCAATCAAGTCATCTGCGTCTACAACTGTGCCCTCCCTACTCTTCATTTTACCTTCCGGCAATTCTACCATGCCATAGCTCAAATGGTAACATTCCTTGGCCCAATCGTAGCCGAGTTTGGCGAGAATACTAAACAAGACTTTAAAGTGAAAATCCTGCTCGTTTCCAACCGTATAGATTAGCTGATTGAGGCCTTTAAATTCACGAAAGCGTTCAATCGCCGTTCCTAAATCCTGGGTTATATAAACGCTTGTTCCATCTGAACGCAGAACAATTTTCTCATCAAGGCCTTCGGTTGTTAGATCGATTGCAATACTGCCATTTTCCTTCTTGTAGAAAACGCCATTTTTCAATCCTTCTTGCACTAATTCTTTCCCTAAGAGGTAGGTATTACTTTCGTAATACATAACATCAAAATCAACACCTAGATTACGGTAAGTGACATTAAACCCATCGTAAACCCACCCATTCATGGTGGACCATAATTGGCGTGTATCTGCGTCACCCGACTCCCATTTAAGCAGCATTTCCTGAGCCTCGCGTATAAGGGGTGCTTGCTTTTTAGCTTCTTCTTCCGTAACTCCCTTTTCTACTAACTCTTTTACTTCTTTTTTAAAGGCCTTATCAAATTCAACGTAGTACTTGCCGACCAGGTGATCACCCTTCATTCCAGAGGAAGTTGGCGTTTCACCGGCTCCAAATTTTTGCCAGGCCAACATGCTTTTGCAAATATGAATCCCTCGGTCATTAACTAGATTTGCTTTTATGACTTTATGACCATTTGCTTTTAGTATTGCAGCCACAGAATATCCTAGAAGGTTATTTCGAATATGGCCCAGATGCAACGGTTTATTGGTATTCGGGGAAGAATATTCCAACATAATGGTTTTTCCAGAGGCCCCTTCCATTTTAAAACCAAAATGCCCCTGTTTATTGGCATGATGGAGGAAGTCGATCCAAAAAGAATCGTGGAGGGAAATATTTAAAAACCCCTTTACCACATTAAATCCACTGATAAAGGCACTGTTTTTGGCGATATGTTCCCCAATTTCAGTTGCTACCGCATCAGGCGATTTCCTTGCCGGCTTGGCATAGGGGAAGGTTACCAAGGTAAAATCCCCCTCAAATTCCTTTCTTGTTTTTTGAAAAACCGGCTCGGGACCACTCAGTTGATAAAGCTCTTGAATAGCTTTTTCAGTTAAGTCACGAAGCATTGACTGCGCTTGAATCATGCGCAAAAGTAATTGTTCTGAGTGAAAAGCGGGGTATTAAATCGTTACTTTTTAAGCGGGGTGACGACATTATTCACTTTTAAAGCCTTTACACCAGCCGCTTGTAAATGGTTATAGAACCATTCCTTGGTTACCCGTTTATTTAGAACGAGTTGAATTCCTTGAAAATCGCCTGTTTTTTGGGCCAGTTTACAGAGGGAAACGTCGGCGAGGCGAGAAAAATAGGAGATGACCTGCGCACTAAGCCGGTCATCTCCATGAAAATAAATTTCAAAAAAGTAAGTCTGAGTAGTACTAAAAAACACATCTTGTCGATCACCATCTGGCCCTTTAAAGACAGCTGTCCCCGAGGTTAAGTTTTGCTCCTGAGCAGAAGCAGTAAAGAGAGACAAAAGAAGGCAAAGCGCCAGGATGAGACGGTTCATAGTTTAATCAGCTGTTATAACGTAGTACTTATTGAATTCATTGAAAGCGGCAATAACCGTTTTAAGTTCGAAGGTGAACTTATCAAGGTCGTTCCAGATGGTTGGCTGATCTTTCATGTAATTCTTGAGGTCCTTCTTATAGAATTTGGTTGAGAATTTTTTAATATCCTTTAAACCAACATCTTCCCCTTCTGCGCGGGTGTCTTGAGCGAAGTAATCTGACACAATAGCTGGATTACCATCAATTTTACCTTCGTGTTTGTATTCGAACAAATTAAGGCGACCTGAGGCCAGGCGTTCGATAAAGATATCCTCCCCATCATTGTTATAAACGATATAATGGTGGTTGTCATACCCATATGCTTTGGCTTTTTTGCCATTAATTGGCATAAGTTTGCCACCCGCTTTGCCAAAGTTGAATTGGCGGTAAAGTTCAGTAGGGTCCTCTGGATTCACTTGAATTATACCCCGAACCGTATCGCCTTTCGCGCTGACGTAGTATCCTTCAGCAGTTACAGGCGCCATTTTAGGACCTTTTTTAGGTTGACAGATACCTGTCAGTGATGCTACAGTAAGCACTGCAGCGAGAATGTGCTTCATCATAATTTCTATTGCTTGACTATCTCCAAATATATCGAATCATGTGCCAAAAGCAAAACCGGGAGCAAATTTTAAGAAAAATTCACGCCCGGTTTGCCAAAAAATGTTTTAATCTGTTAATCTGGCTTACGTTCGAGTACTTCGTCGATCATGCCATATTCTTTTGCTTCACTCGCAATCATCCAATAATCACGGTCACTATCGGCCCATACTTTTTCATAGGTTTGTCCGCTGTGGTGAGCAATGATCTCGTATAATTCGCGCTTTAGTTTTTGAATTTCGCGAGCTGTGATTTCGATATCGCTAGCTTGACCTTCAGCCCCACCAAGCGGTTGGTGAATCATGACGCGGGCGTGTTTTAAAGCCGTACGTTTTCCCTTGGTACCGGCGCACTGCAATACTGCACCCATACTTGCGGCCATTCCGGTACAGATGGTTGCCACATCCGGTTTAATAATTTGCATGGTGTCATAGATACCTAATCCGGCATATACAGAGCCACCTGGCGAGTTGATGTAAATCTGAATGTCTTTTTTAGCATCCACACTTTCCAAGAAGAGCAATTGTGCCTGAACAATATTGGCTACTTGATCATTAATGCCTGTTCCAAGAAAAATAATGCGGTCCATCATAAGGCGCGAAAACACGTCCATTTGAGCCACATTTAAGGAACGTTCCTCAATAATGTAGGGAGTTAGGGAAGATTGTATACGGGAAGTATAATTATCATAAGTAAGACTGCTGATGCCTTGGTGTTTGATGGCATACTTGCGAAATTCATTGTTGTCGAACATACTTTTAGTTTTAGTTAAATTCAAATGTACCTGTTAAGCAGGTGATTTCAAATACCGTGCAAAAGAGTTTTGAATGGCAGATTGTCAGCAAAACCATTTATGACCAAATGGCCATCAAATGCTAAATAAATTGAAACTGAGTGGTTTAGAGTGAAAAAAATTAGGCATCTTTACAACCAGCTATGGATAGCCGTTATTGTATATACAACGGGCATCTTGTCAGTTTGTTCGAGCCCTTGCTGCCGTTTTCAAACCGCGCTTTCAGGTACGGTGATTCCTTGTTTGAATCGATTCGTCTCGCAAACAATAAGGTGATGTTTTTGCGTGACCACCTTAATCGAATGAAATTAGGCATGACCGTCTTGCGTATGAATGTTCCAGCAGAATTTAATACTGAAAACATTTATGCACAGATTATAGAATTACTCAAACACAATGTACACGCTCCTAACGCCCGCATACGACTAACCGTATTTCGAAATGGGGAAGGCTATTACACCCCTGAAACCAATGATATTTCGTACCTTATAGAGAGTGTTGAACTTGAAAACACCTATTCCCTTAATCACAAAGGTCTCTGGGTAGATTTGTATGCCGATATACGCAAGCCAGTGAATAAACTTTCAGGGATTAAGACTGGTAATGCTTTATTGTACACCATGGCGGGTCTTTCCAAGCAAAGCATGAAACTGGATGATTGCTTATTAGTGAATGAAACCGGAAATATATGTGAGGCCATTAGTAGTAACGTATTCATTGTTAAAAATGGCACACTATACACACCCCCTTTAAGCGAAGGGTGTGTATCGGGAGTGATGCGTAAACAGATTATGCAAATCGCCCACCAGAAAAAAATACTCACATTCGAAAGTCCAATTAGTAATTACACCTTACTGAATGGAGACGAAGTTTTTCTCACAAATAGTATACACGGTATAAGGTGGGTTGGGCAGTATAAGGATAAATTTTACACCAATAAATTAGCTTCCTTTTTTATTGATTGCTTGAATGCGTTGGCGGCATAAGCATTTCTGTAATCAGCGTCTTCAATTGTTCCGTTTGTCCTTTACGACTATATTTCAAAATTTCAGATTCTCGACGATCGGGCTGATGTCCTTCGAAAATTTTCAAAACAGCTTCACGTATTGCTTGTTTGTCATCAAAGTCACAGATGATGCCACAATTGGTTTCTTCAATAATTTTCGCCAAGTCCCCTCCTGTAGGTCCAATTGCCAAAACCGGCACACCAGCTGCCATGTATTCAAAAAATTTACCAGTTAAAATTCCCATTGCGTTTGGCGTGCGATTAACAGGAAGTAAAAGCACATGCGATTTTTGTTGCTCGGCAATTACTTCATTATGTGGTAAATAATTGACATAGCGCACATAGGGTTCCAGTTGATTCGCACCTAAAGCTTCCTTAACCGTTTGGTCAACTTTGCCAACCAACTTAATTTCAAGTTGCTCTGCAAAAACAGGATGGTTGTGAACCAATTCATTTAACACCTGCCATAAATCGTTTGCATTGCGATCCTTCACAAATGTACCGATGTGTGCAATAGAGAATTTTTTATCCTTTTCAACTGTTTTATCGAGCACGTCGGCTGTATCGAAACCATTTGGAATAACATGGAATTTGTTATTGTTTTTACCTCCCGCCTTTTTATACAAGTCCAATAATTGTAGGCTCATCCCCTGCCCTATACTCAACACCTTATCGGCATTTAATAAAACTGACGCTTCTAAATCATGGTGTTTTTTATCCGCCATTGGGGTAAGCATCAATTTATCATAAAAGTCTATTTGCGTCCAAGGATCGCGGAAATCGGCCAGCCATTTCAATTCTGGAAATTTTTTCTTTAATCCCAAGGCTATAAGATGCATGCTGTGTGGGGGGCCAGAGCTGATAACAACGCCAATTTTTTCCTTTTGAATTAACTCAGAAAGTTTTTGAATACTTGGTTTTATCCAAAATTTCCGTGCATCAGGAATAAAGAAATTACCCCTTATCCAGACGCTCAGCTTTTCTGTAAATCCAGTTTTCCTTCCTTCATTTAAGAAAGCCGCATTTATTTTATCGTCCTTTTTTCGACCAATAAACTTTTTATAAATGCTATACGGCTCCCAAATAGGCTGTTTGATTACTCGGGTTTCGAGTGGCACTTCCTTTAGTAAACTGTGATCTTCGACTGGCATTTCGCCATTTTCAGCAGTATACACAATAGGTTCAAGGCCACATTGGCGCATGTATTTTACAAACTTAAGCCACCGTTGTACGCCGGCACCACCACTTGGGGGCCAATAATAAGTAATTACCAGGACCTTTTGCACGGAGCAAAAGTACGAAGTTGATTCAGATATCGTTAACCGTGATTCAAATTGTATATTTACACCTCATGAAACTCTCGGTTGTTATACCGGCCTACAATGAAGGTCCAACGATTCACAAAATTCTCGATAAAGTTGTGGCCGTTCAACTACCTGCAGGTTGGGAAATTGAGTTGGTGATTGTAAATGATTGTTCAAAAGACCAAACTGCGGAGAAAGTCCGCAACTGGATACAACTTCACCCAAGCACAACGGTTTTATTTGTAGAACATGCCGTGAATCAAGGAAAAGGAGCTGCCTTGCATACAGGAATTGCAACTGCAAGTGGTGACTACCTTATTATTCAAGATGCTGATCTAGAATACGACCCAGAGGAATATACCTTAATGCTTAAACCCGTAATTATGGGAATGGCCGATGTTGTGTATGGTAGTCGATTTATTGGGAACCAACCACATCGCATTTTATTCTTCTGGCATTCAATTGGCAACAAAGTGTTAACCACCATGAGCAATGTGTTTACCAATCTCAATTTAACCGACATGGAAACCTGCTACAAATTATTCAGATCGGATCTAATAAAACAGGTGTCATTAAAGGAAAAACGCTTTGGGTTTGAACCAGAAGTTACCGCTAAAATTGCAAGGATACAAAACGTTCGCATTTATGAAGTAGGCATTTCTTATTATGGCAGGACGTATGCAGAAGGCAAGAAAATTGGCTGGAAGGATGGTTTTCGGGCTATTTGGTGCATTCTGAAGTATGGTCTTTTTCGAGCCAACTAATTTTTATTTGGTTTTAAAATAAAAATCACAAGAAGGTTTCAGAAGGAAATAAACTTTCTTACATTTACGGTGAATCTAATTTAGTAAGAATAGCACCGGCCTTAGAATTATCCCCCATCCGCATTAATTTATTCCCTTACGGGTTGCCGGTTTGGTTCAGAATGTTCAGCTCACGCTTTCCATAATTGGTTTCTGAAATGGCTTAGTAATTTCCCTCCTAAGACATTTCACATAACATAGGGGGAGTCAATTAAAATGAATAAAGGAACTGTAAAATTTTTCAATCAGACTAAAGGGTTTGGATTTATCAAGTTTGAAGACAGCGACAAGGAAATTTTTGTCCACGTTACTGGTCTCAACGACACGATAGCACAGAACGATAATGTCTCATTTGACATCAGCGAAGGCCGCAAAGGTCCAACTGCAGTGAACGTCAAGAAGATCTGATCAAGATTAGGAGCCGCTTAAGAAGCGGCTTTTTTTTTGCACTTTTCTTACGATTTTTTAATACATTAGTTGTTCTAAACAAATCGCCATGAAAATAACTTCACGTACTGCTGTTTTAAAAAGTGCATCACGAATGGTGCTTGCCATTTGTTCGCTTCTATTTACTTCAATTCAAGCCCAACAATCTTACACCTTCACCAATTGTGGTGCTACAGGTCGGTTTGGACCAACTCAAACCATGGTTACAACAGCCTACGCTGGGTCAAACCTAAGTTTAGTGGCTACTACAAGTGCGACTTCGGGGATCCAAACATGGACTGTGCCCTATACTGGCATGTTTAGGATTACCGCAATCGGCGCAAGTGGTGGTGATGCCACAGGAGGTCCTGCTCCGGGTAATGGAGCAATAATGAGGGGTGATTTCATGCTGAATTCTGGTGAAGTTATTCAAATTTTAGTAGGGCAAATGGGTCAAGATCGCCAGTACTCTGCAGGCGGCGGTGGTGCCACTTATGTTGTTAGAACACCCTATAATGCTACAACTGCTATACTTGTTGTTGCAGGCGGAGGAGGTGCATCAAGTGCCGACTTTGCAGGTCTCAGTGCTGTAACAGCTACCTGTGGCACGTTTGATGTCAGCTCTGGTCCTGCTCAATGCGCAGGTAGCGGTGGCCTTTCATTTACAGGCAATTCTGGCGGCGGTGGCGGCGGTTTTTTAACCGATGGTCAAGCAGGTGGCATTGGTGATGGTGGGAAAGCATATGTTAACGGTGGTTTCGGAGGTTCTTCTAATAATCAACAAACTGGCGGTTTTGGTGGTGGAGGCGGTCAAAACGGAACCGGCACCTATGCTGGCAGCGCCGGCGGCGGATTTTCAGGTGGCAATGGCGGAAATCGTGCCAATGCCCGTGAAGGCGGCGGTGGCGGTGGTTCCATCAATTTTGGAACGAATCAATTGAACAGTGTTTCAACTTCGACTGGACATGGAAGAGTAATCATCACTGAATTATGTAATATCTCGTTAACGAGTACCAATTTCGGAACCGTTCAACCTTCAATATGCTCAGGTACTAGTGTCACATTAACAACCAACGCTATCAGCAATTATTCATGGAGTACAAACCAAACTAGCAGTGTTATTGTTGTGACACCACTTTCAACAACTGTTTACTCCCTATTTGCAACAAGCTCATCAAATTGTAACGCAATGGCAACGGTAACAGTACTGGTGAGTCAAGCTGTTCCCGCTTTAACTGTTACCAGTAGTGGCTTGCAAGTTTGCCCGGGACAATCACTTTCACTTAATGCGGCTGGTGCGATTTCTTATTCATGGAGTGGCGGCATTACAAATGGTCAGTTATTTGCACCAGCAAGTTCAACCAATTATGTGGTTACAGGACAAAACGGCTGCGGCACTGCCACGGCTGGTGTGAATGTAACGGTATCACCCCTACCAATTTCAATTGCATCAACAGCATCTGCAGTTTGTCAAGGATCAACTGCCATAATAAGTACTACAGCAATAGCAACCAGTTACACTTGGTCACCAGGAGGACAAACAACGAGCAGTATCCTAGTTAGTCCACTTTCAACAACCATCTATACTGTTGCAGCAACAGATGGAACATGCAGTGGAACTAACACCATAAGCATAAGTTCCATAGCATCTCCAACACTCACAACTTCGACAACTAATACAAGTATTTGTCAAGGTGAGAGTGCCACGATTACTGTAAGTGGTGCGAGCACCTATACATGGGCAAGTGGAGCAACAACTGGCAATAGCTTAGTTGTCAGTCCGAATACAAACACCGTTTATCAAGTTTCTGGAACTAGCAATAATGGTTGTGGTGCGAGCACCCAACAAATAATTTTAGTTCAGTCATCACCCATCGTTAGTACCAGTGCTAATCCAACATTGGTATGTGCTTTTGGTAGTTCTACATTAAGTGCTCAATCATCAGGCAATACATTCACTTGGAGTGTTGGTGGTAACAATTCAAGCACCGCGGTAAGTCCGAGTGTGAGCTCTATCTATACCATCATTTGCGGACATGGGGCGAACATTTGCACTACCAGCGCCACAGTAGAAGTTGTGGTTCTACAAACGTCAGTTACACTTCCAACCAACACGATGACCTGTAAGGGGATTCCAGTAGTGATTACCTCACTAGGTGCAGACGAATATATTTGGAATGGTTTTCCATCAGGCACTCAAAATACCTATACAGCCACTGGAAACAACTCTGAGACGATTACACTTGTTGCCAACACCACTTCTAATAATGTCACTTGCCCTATTAACCATTCGATAGCTGTTTTGGTAAATCCAACTCCGACTATTATTGCAACTCCCAATCGATCGGTCATGTGCAAAGGCGAAACCAACACCATAACAGCCTCTGGTGCCATCACCTATACTTGGAATACAGCTACTACAGGTGCTAGCGCTATTGTTTCCCCTACTGCACTCACTACCTATACTGTAATAGGCACGGACGGCAATGGTTGTGAATCAAAAAGCACCGTTAATCTTTTTGTCAATGCTTGTACTGGAATTTCGGAATTAAATCAAATGGAGTTGACCTTGTACCCTAATCCATCCGATGGTAGTTACTTTATAAGCACTAACTATCCTACAGATGCCTTTCTATATAATGCCTCCGGCCTGTTGATTTTAACTTTTCACATTGATTCGTCCTATCAAATGGACATAAGCTACCTTGACTCCGGCATTTATTTCTTAGTAAGTACATCTGAAAAGGGTAACAAACAGACAAAGCTGGTGCTAAGCAAATAGTTCTTAAGGAAGCAAGATAACCGTGAGAATTAAAAAAGCCGCCCATGGGCGGCTTTTTTTTGAGAGACTTTTAGAGAGACCTTAAACAGTCATGATTTCCTTTTCTTTTTGCTCAATGTGTTTGTCGATTTTAACAACGTATGAATCCGTTAACGTTTGAATTTTTGCTTCAGCGTCCTTTGCTGCATCTTCAGGTAGGCCATCTTTCAACATCTTTTTAATATTTTCCATGGCCTCTTTACGTGCGTTACGCACACCTACTTTAGCATCTTCACCTAGCGATTTCGCTGCTTTAGAAAGCTCTTTACGACGTTCTTCTGTTAAAGCAGGAACCATAATTCGAATGATAACGCCATCGTTTTGAGGATTCAATCCCAAATTAGCCATTTGAATTGCCTTTTCAATAGGCGTAAGCATCGACTTTTCCCATGGTTGAATAATAAGCGTTCTTGCATCCTGTGTATTTACACTGGCGGTATTGCTGATAGGTACTTTGCTGCCATAATAGTCCACCATTACATTTTCAAGCATAACCGGATTGGCCTTGCCTGCTCTAACTTTTTGTAATTCTAATTCAAGGTGTGATATTGCTTTCTCCATTTGGGCTTTAGCACTATCTAGCACCGGCTTTACGTCTGTCATATATTAATTATTTACTTTTTCGGTGAGTGCGAAAATAGTGGCGAGTTTTGATACTACAAAATCGACCTCTTCGCGAGTATTAAATTTAGAAAAACTGAAGCGAACTGAAGGGCGCGACATGTCAGATCCAATGTTTCTCAAAACATGGCTACCTTGATTACTTCCACTACTGCAGGCGCTACCACCCGATGCTGCGATGCCGTTGATATCTAGGTTGAATAACAACATTTCAGCATCGGGATGTGCTGGAAAGCAACAATTCAACACGGTGTAGAGCGACTTTTCGTTGCTAGTTTCGCCATTAAAAGAAAGGCCAGGAACAGCATTTTCAAGTGCTTGTTTCATATAAGCTTTTAGTCCCATAATATGGTGCTGATGCTCTTCTAGTTCATTCATGCAAAGTTCCAAGGCCTTTGAAAGGCCAACAATACCAGCTACATTTTCGGTACCCCCACGCATGTTTCTTTCTTGTGCTCCCCCATGTATGAAGGGATTAATTTTTATATCGTTTCTGATATAAAGGAAACCAGTACCCTTAGGCCCATGGAACTTATGCGCTGCGCATGTAACAAAATGAACATTGATATCTTGCAGATTTAATGCATAATGACCCATTGTTTGAACCGTGTCACTATGAAAAATGGCATCGTATTTTTTGCAAATCTCCCCTACTTCTTTTAGAGGTAAAAGGGTTCCAATTTCATTGTTAGCATGCATTAATGAAACGAGGCTTCTTGGATTATTCTTGAGCAATTCTTCGAGATGCTCAAGGCTCACATTTCCTTTCGAATCAATATTCACCCAACTCACTTTTACTTTACCTGCCTTTTCCAGTTCTGATAGCGTATGTTCAACTGCATGGTGTTCGATTTTGCTACTGATTGCATGGGTTATGCCATATGTAGCAATTGTTTGCACGATGGCCATATTATCAGCCTCAGTGCCACCAGAAGTAAAAAAAATCTCAGCTGGCGTAACATTGAGTGACTTAGCTATTGACTTTCTAGCATTCTCTATAGCGGTTCTTGTTTTTCTACCGAAACCGTGAATTGAAGATGGGTTGCCAAACTCCTCATTAAAAAAGGGCAACATTGCTGCTAACACTTTTTCATCCATGCGGGTCGTAGCCGCATTATCAAAATATACTTTCATTCTGAATACAAATTAAAAGATAAAAGCGGGATTAACCCGCTTTATCTTTTCAAAAATTATTGTGAGATCACTCTATACGATTTGACTTTACTATCAGTTGTTAGAATTACCGAATAGACTCCTTTGGCGTATGCTTGAAGATTAATTTGATGTACCCCTTGTGGAACTGATCCTTCACTAATCAACTGACCCTTAAGGTCATAAACTTTATATTGCACTTGCGAATCCGACTGAATATTAAATAATCCATTTGAAGGATTAGGGTACAAGGCAAGAATGGCATTAGCACCATTTTCATTCAAATTGGTACAATCTTGTGACTCCAATGTATAGGATAACGTTGCCACACAGCCATTGCTGTCTGTTCCTTTAACCACATACACCGAAGTTGCCGTTTGAGTAACACTAACACTTGTGCTATTCGATTTCGGCGAAGTCCATGTATAAGTATTCGCACCAGATACGGTGAGCGTTACAGGCTCTCCAATACAGGCTACAGTTGGACCACTAATAGCTACTGGTGGTAATGGATTAACAGTGATATTAACTAATGATGTATCAGAACATGAACCGCTAGCAGCGATAACGGTGAACGTACTATTAGTTGTTAGCGAGCCATTGATTACAGCGGTTGTGTAAGAACCAGAAGTGGTATTCCATGTGTAAGTAGCACCACCATTCGCAATAAGAACATACGAACTGCCACTACAAATTGGTTTGTTGCCAGTTACAGTAACAGTAAGCGTATTCACAACATCAACTGTTGCGGTTACAGGGAGAGAAATGCAACCATCAGGACCACTTCCGATAATGGTATACGTAGAGCTGCTAGAAGGCGATACAATTGCCCCACCGCTGCTATAAGTGTACGAAACGGCACCTGTAGGCGCAAAAGTAAACGAGTTACCTGGGCAGATAGCACCACCAGCAACAGAGACCGTAGGAAGCATATTAACCGTGAGAGGTACCGTATAAGTATTAAAACAACCATTTGCTCCTTCACCAGTAAGCGTATAGGTTGTGTTGACCGTAGGAGATACGACCAAATCTGTCCCTGTTCCTACCGACCAAGTATAGCCAACTGCACCACTTGGTACAATAGTCGCTGTTTCACCGATACAAAGTGTTGTAACACCAGATGAAGAGAGAGTTGGAAGAGGATTCACGACCACAATAAACGGTGCCGGTGGAGTAACACAGCCATTACCATCTGTTCCGGTAACCGAGTACCCTGTTGTAACGTTCGGACTCATTGTTGTAGTGCCGCTAGAATAAGTATAGGTTACACCCCCCGTTACTGTTGGCGTAAACACATCGCCAAGACAAATAGTTCCGCTCAATGCGGTTAAGTTCGATAGAGGAACAACGGAAACGTTAACAATCGTTGCTGGGTTGCTGATGCATCCATTTGCACTCGATCCAAGAACCGTATAAGAGGTTGTTACACTTGGATTTACAAGTGCTGTACCGCCAGATATGGTGTAGGAAACGGCACCATTTGGAGATATGGTGTAGAAGGAGCCTGCACAAACCGTTCCGCTATTTACGGTTAATTGAGGTAGTGCATAAACAGTTACCGTTGAGATCGCTGGACCAGCAGACAAGCAACCCTCTGCAGATGCGCCAATAACAGAATACGAAGTGGTGATATTCGGAGAAACGGTGGCTGATCCGCTTGAGAAGGTATAGTTAGCAGCACCATTTGGTACAATTACAAACGAGAAGCCATCACAAATGGTTCCGCTGTTAACACTAAGAATTGGCAATGCATACACCGTTACTGTTGAAACAGCGGTATTGGAAGAAATACAGCCAACAGAGCTTGTGCCAGTGAGGCTATAACTAGTAGTGAAGGCCGGAGTGACAACAAAATTTCCACCCGTAATAGTATAGGTGGTAGCTCCAGAAGGTGTTAATGTGATGCTTTCGCCAGCACAAATTGTTCCACTGTTAATTGACACGACAGGCAATGCTTCAACTGTAACATTCGCCACGGCGCTTGTGGTAGAGGTACATCCAGCTGTGCTCGTTCCGCTTACGGTGTATGATGAAGTCACGGTTGGTGATACCAAGGCGGAGCCACCTGTTATCGTATAGGTCGATGCCCCGCCAGGGGTAAGAGTAAAGGTTTGACCATAACAGATCGAACCGCTATTCACAGAAATAACGGGACGAGCGAATACGGTTACAGTAGAAACAGCAGGACCTGCTGACAAGCAACCCGCAGTGCTAGTACCTGTTACAGAATAAGAAGTAGTCGTATTCGGAGAGACAGTTGCGCTTCCACCGGTTATTGTATAGGTGTTTGCACCCCCAGGCGTAATAACGAAACTATTACCATCACATATTGTTCCACTGTTGGCTGTTATTACAGGTAAAGCATATACGGTTACTGTCGACACTGCTGTGTTCGAACTAATACATCCAACAGCGCTCGTTCCGGTGACGCTATAATTAGTAGTAGATCCTGGAGAAACCGCAAATGAACCGCCTGTTATGGTGTAAGTGGAAGCTCCACTTGGAACGATATTAAACGTTTGACCATTACAAATTGTACAACTTGTAGCAGCTACAACAGGCAGTGCAATTACTGTAACGTTAGACACTGCTGGGCCAGCTGAAATACATCCCGCGGTGCTAGTACCAGTTACAGAATAGGAGGTGGTTGAGCCTGGAGATACGATT
>JACCDS012159835.1_pt1 | contig 29689 bp, 20 predicted proteins | sample 7446441 | NCBI WGS metagenome assembly JACCDS01 (sample SAMN15323445, study PRJNA562643) | freshwater metagenome | isolation source: river surface water | place: USA:Blue River Watershed | collected 2017-08-17 | reverse complement strand
CCCATGGTCGCCAGCCCCGTGTGGCGCACTGGAACTTGCACGCGCTGGGGCAGGCCTTGATGGCGGTGGTGGACGACGCAGATGCGGTCTTGAAAGTGCTCGACACCTATCCCGCCGCCTTCGAATCTGCATGGTTGCAGTCGATCCGGCGAAAACTGGGATGGCTCAGCGAGCACCCGGATGATTGGGCACTGGCACGCGATGTCCACACGTTGATGGCGGCTGAGCGCCACGACCACACGCTGTTTTGGCGCCGCCTGAGTCTGGGCGTGCGAGACTGGCAAGAAGGTTTGCCGTGGTCTGAGGCCATGCTACCCCTGACAGATCACCTGATAGATCGTCCGGGTTGGGACCAGTGGCTGCAAAGGTATCGGCATCGCAGCGAGACTGAAGGTCGCCCGGACCAGGGGCGGAGAATGTTGGGTGTCAACCCGAAATTTGTGTTGCGCAATCACTTGGCCGAGTTGGCCATACGATCGGCCCAACAAGGCGACCCGAGCGGCGTGCGAGATTTGCTGACGGTATTGCAAACCCCCTATGATGAACACCCTGCCCACGCCGAGTGGGCCGAACAACCGCCCGAATGGGCCAAACACATCGAAATCAGTTGCTCATCATGAACCCTCTGCCCCAAACCGATGACGAGTGGAAAGACTGGCTGCGCCAGCAAGGCGCAGAGCCTCTGGCTTTTGAAGTCACTCGTCGCGCTGCCACCGAACGACCTTTCACGGGAAAGTACGAAGACCACTGGCAATCGGGTCACTACCGTTGCATATGCTGTGGCGCCTTGTTGTTTGAATCTGGCACCAAATTCGATGCAGGATGCGGATGGCCCAGCTTTTGGCAAGCTGCCGAGCCTGGCGCAATCAAAGAAGTGGTGGACCGAAGCCACGGCATGGTGCGCACTGAAACCCGATGCGCCCGGTGCGACGCCCACCTGGGCCATGTGTTCCCCGACGGTCCTGCACCCACGGGGTTGCGCTACTGCATGAATTCAGCTGCATTGCAGTTCAAGGACACACCATGAAACTGCTGATCGACTTCTTTCCCATCGTCCTGTTTTTTGTTGCCTTCAAGCTGTTTGACATTTATGTCGCCACAGGCGTTGCCATTGCCGCCACCTTGGTGCAGATCGGCTGGTTGCGGGTGAAAAACGGACGCATCGAACCGATGCAATGGCTCAGCCTGGGGGTGATCGTCGTGTTTGGCGGGGCAACCCTGCTGGCGCACGATGAAACCTTCATCAAGTGGAAACCCACGGTCTTGTATGCCGCCATGGCCTTGGCCTTGTGGGGCGGTTGGTGGATCCTGCAGCGCAACTTCATCCGCACCCTCATGCAGTCGCAACTGAGCTTGCCCGATGCCGCCTGGCAAACCCTGATGCACGCTTGGGCGGGATTTTTCAGCTTCATGGCGGTGTTGAACCTCTGGGTCGCCTATCAGTTTGATACCGACACCTGGGTCAGCTTCAAGCTGTTTGGCGGTCTGGGTCTGATGGTGGTGTTTGTGCTGTTACAAGCTCTTTACCTGGGGCGGCACATGAAAGACGATCAAGCATGAGCGTGAGCGCCGATCAGATCCGCCAAGCCCTGCAAGACCGTCTGCAGCCCCTGACTCTGGAGGTGGTTGATGAAAGCGCCGAGCATGCCGGACACGCCGGGTCCAACGGCAGTGCCTTGGGCACCCATTTCAGGGTCCGCATTGGCGGCCCCTCTTTCAGCTCACTGACCCGCGTGGCACGCCATCGGCTTGTGTATGATGCGGTGCAACACCTGATCGACCAAGGCATACACGCCTTGGCCATTGATTGGTTGCCCCAAACCAACCCCCAGTCCACTGAATGATTGACCCAAGGATAGCCATGAACAAGACCCTTTCCACCAGCCTTCTGACCCTCGGCCTGGTGGCGTTTTCTGCCCCTGTTTGGGCCCAAAACATCGCCATCGTCAACGGAAAAGCCGTCCCCAAGTCCCGCGTCGAAGCACTGTCTCAGCAGTTGGCCCGCTCAGGTCGCCCAGTGACCCCGGACATTGAAGCCCAGATCAAGGAAGAAGTCATTGCCCGCGAAATTTTCATGCAAGAAGCCCAAAAACGTGGGCTGGATGCCTCGGAAGATTTCAGAGGTCAAATGGAATTGGCCAGACAAACCATTTTGATCCGCGAACTGTTTGCCGACGAGCAAAAGAAAAACCCGGTCACCGAAGCCGACATCAAAGGCGAATACGACAAATTTCTGGCGGCCAATGCAGGCAAGGAATACCGTGCTCGCCACATCCTGGTTGAAAAAGAAGAGCAGGCCAAGGCCATCATCGCCAGCCTGAAAAAAGGAGCCAAATTTGAAGACCTGGCCAAAAAGCAATCCAAGGATCCAGGCTCTGGAGCCAACGGCGGCGACCTGGATTGGGCTTCACCCGGTAATTTCGTCAAGGAATTCTCTGACGCGATGGTCGCCCTGAACAAAGGCCAGGTCACGCAGGCTCCGGTCAAGAGCCAGTTCGGTTTTCACGTGATTCGACTCGATGACGTGCGCGAAGCCCAATTGCCCAAGTTTGAAGAGGTCAAAGCCCAAATCGGTCAGCAATTGCAACAACAGCGATTGGCTAATTTCCAACAAGAGATTCGCTCCAAAGCCAAGGTCGAGTGACCTTCAGGCAGGGCTGAATCTGCCCCTTCGCCCTACAATCGGGTCATGACCCTCATGGCCCACCATCTTGAACTGCTGGCACCCGCGCGCGATGCCGAAATCGGCATCGCCGCCATCCATCACGGGGCAGATGCCGTCTACATCGGTGCTCCGGCTTTTGGGGCACGGGCCTCCGCAGGCAATTCTTTGCGCGACATCGAGCGTCTGTGCCAGGTGGCCCATCGCTTTCACAGCCGCATCTTCATCACCCTCAACACCATTTTGCGCGACGATGAGCTTGAAGATGCACGCCGCCTGGCCTGGGACGTCTACCGTGCCGGTGCCGATGTGCTGATCATCCAGGACATGGGCTTGCTCGAACTCGACTTGCCTCCCATCCAGCTCCATGCCAGCACCCAGACCGACATCCGCACCCCTGAAAAAGCCCGATTTTTGCAAGATGTGGGCTTCTCCCAAATGGTGTTGGCCCGTGAGTTGACCTTGCAGGAAATCGCCGCCATCCGTGCTGCAACCGATCCTGAGCGCCTGACCCTGGAATTTTTCATCCATGGTGCCTTGTGCGTGGCCTACAGCGGACAGTGCTTCATCAGCCATGCTCATACCGGGCGCAGCGCCAACCGGGGGGACTGTTCGCAAGCATGTCGCCTGCCCTACGAAGTCCGTGATGCCCAAGGTCGCATTGTGGCCCACGACAAGCACGTGCTCTCGCTCAAAGATAACAATCAAAGCGCCAACCTGGCCGCATTGGTGGATGCGGGAGTGCGCAGTTTCAAAATCGAAGGCCGCTATAAGGACATGGCCTATGTCAAAAACATCACTGCGCACTACAGGATGTTGTTCGACGAGCTGCTGGAGCAACGCCCCGAACTGACCCGTTCATCCCATGGTCAGTGCACCTTCAGCTTCACCCCTGACCCGGACCAGAATTTCAATCGGGAATTCACAGACTACTTCGTTCAGGGCCGCAAAGACGACATCGGGGCTTTTGACAGTCCGAAAAATCCCGGACGTCCGATCGGATGGGTTGAAAAGGTCGCCGCCGATCATCTGGTGTTGCGCACCCATGATGCGCAAACCAGGCTGCACAACGGAGATGGCTTGTGCTACCTGAGCCTGCAAAACGAATTGGTGGGTTTGCCCATCAACCGCGCCGAATCCACAGGCTCTCCAGACCTGTGGCGGCTGTACCCCAAAGACCCCCTGAGCCATTACGCCGACTTGCGGGTCGACTTGCAGGTCAATCGCAACCGGGACATGGACTGGGTGCGGCAACTTGAAAAGAAATCGTCCGAGCGTCGCATCGGTGCTTGGATCAACCTGAGCGAAACCGCCACCGGATTGCGCCTGCAACTGACCGATGAAGTCGGTCACGAGGGAACCGCCAGCATCGATGTGCCCTGGCAGGCCCCCTCCGACACAAGCCAAGGACATGACAAGCTGCAAGCCGGCCTGAGCCGACTGGGCGATACCGATTTTGAACCGATTGCAGTTCAGATCCAACTGCCCCGCCCCTGGTTTGTTCCGCCATCGCAACTGAATCGTTTGCGCCGTGAAGCCGTGGCCGACCTGGAGCGACAGCGGGCCCGGGCACTGACCCCGCTGCCGCGTGCAGTGCCCCTGGAGCCCCCGGTTCCCTACCCCGAAGACACGCTGACTTATCTGGCCAATGTCTACAACCACAAAGCGCATGATTTTTATGCTCGCCATGGCGTCAAAGTGATTGCAGCCGCCTACGAAAGCCATGAGGAAACCGGTGAAGTGAGCCTGATGATCACCAAGCATTGCGTGCGCTATTCGCTCAGCCTGTGCCCGAAGCAGGCTAAAGGAGTGACCGGGGTACAAGGCACGGTGCGGGCCGAGCCCATGCAACTGATCAACGGCAAAGAAAAATTAACCCTGAAGTTTGACTGCAAGCCCTGCGAAATGCACGTGGTCGGCAAAATCAAACGCAGTGTGCTGCACGCCGTTCCTGCTGCCCCGATCCAGTTTTACAAAACCCGTCCCGCCACGCAGACTTGATCCCTCTTCGGGTTTCAGCCAACCCAGCGCCGCGCATTGCGCCACAGCCGCATCCACGGGCTGAATTCTGACGCGGCCCCGGAGGTCCAACTCATCTGGATGTTTCGAAACACCCGCTCGGGGTGCGGCATCATGGCCGTGAAGCGCCCATCGGGCGTGGTAACGGCAGTCAAGCCCCCGGGGCTGCCATTGGGGTTGTGCGGGTAGCGCTCTGTGGCTTGCCCATCGGGCCCGACAAAACGCATCGCCGCCAACACCTGGTCAGACCGTCCCTGGACCTCGAAATTGGCATAGCCTTCGCCATGCGACACCACAATCGGCAGCACACTGCCCGCCATGCCTTGGAAAAACAGGCTGGGGGAGTCCACCACCTCGACCTGGCTCAGCCGGGCCTCGAATCGTTCGCTTTGATTGGTCGTAAAGCGCGGCCAAGCCTGGGCGCCAGGAATGATGGTTGCCAATTCGGCAAACATCTGGCAACCATTGCAAACCCCGAGACCAAAGGTGTCAGATCGTCCAAAGAAAGCCTGGAATTGATCCCGCAGCGCCGGATTGAAAGTGATGCTGCGTCCCCAGCCCACTCCGGCCCCGAGGGTGTCGCCATAACTGAAACCGCCACAAGCCACCAAGCCCTTGAAATCACTCAGGCGAGCCCGTCCCGATTGCAGGTCACTCATGTGAACATCGTGGGGCTCAAAGCCCGCCAGATGAAAGGCATAAGCCATCTCGAGATGCGAATTCACGCCCTGCTCGCGCAATACCGCCACTTTGGGGCGTGCCCCATGGACATAGGGCGCCGCCACATCTTCGAGAGGATCGAACGTGGGCTGCACCCGCAAACCCGGGTCCTCCACCTGACCTATGGCGTCGTGTTCGCTGTCGGCGCAAGCCGGATGATCGCGCAATTGACAGATTTTCCAACTGGTGCTGTCCCAGACCTGGTGCAGGTCGCGCAACTCTGCGCTGAAAATCTGCTTGGCATCACGCCAAATGCTGATTTGGCCCTTGCCCGCCTGAGTCGTGGATGCCATGGGGCGGGTCTTTCCGATGTAATGGCTGTGGCGCGACAAACCATGCTCGCGCAGCACGCGCATGACCTCATCGCGTTCGGACGTGCGAACCTGTATCACCACCCCCAACTCTTCATTGAACAGTGCCCGCAGGGTCAGGTCGTCGCGACGGGCACTGACTTGGCTTGCCCAGTTTTTGCTGTCTCCGTACTCGGCGCGACTGTCGCCAATGCCATCGCCCTCAGTCACCAGCATGTCCACATTCAGGGCCACGCCCACGTGACCGGCAAAGGCCATCTCGCTGACGGTGGCCAGGAGTCCGCCGTCACTGCGATCGTGATACGCCAACACTCGGCCTTGCTGGCGCAACGCTTGCAAAGCCCGCGCCAAGGCGACCAATTGTTGGGGTTGATCCAAATCGGGCACCTGATCGTGGCTGGGGCGACCCAGTTGGTTCTGCCATTGCTCAAGCACACTGCCTCCCATGCGGCAGCGCCCTTGCCCAAGGTCGATCAGGATCAGGGTGGTGTCGGCTTCTTGGGCATCGAGTTGCGGGGTCCAGGTACCCCGCACATCGTTCAGGCTGACAAAGCCGCTGATGATGAGGCTGACCGGCGAAGTGACCTGCCGGCGCTCGGTCCCGGCTGTCCACTGAGTGCGCATCGACAAACTGTCTTTACCCACCGGGATCGACAGTCCCAGTTGGGGGCACAGCTCTAGCCCCACGGCTCGCACCGTGTCATACAGGGCCGCATCTTCGCCTGCTTCGCCACAGGCGGCCATCCAATTGGCCGACAGTTTGACGCGATTCAATTCGATCGGCGCCGCCAACAAATTGGTCAGGCACTCGGCCACAGCCATGCGACCGCTGGCTGGAGCGTCAATGGCTGCCAAAGGCGTGCGCTCACCCATGGCCATGGCCTCACCGGCAAATCCCTGAAAATCGGCCAAGGTCACCGCCACATCGGCCACCGGGACTTGCCAGGGGCCCACCATCTGGTCGCGATGGGTCAGACCACCCACGGTGCGATCGCCGATGGTGATCAAAAACCTTTTGCTGGCTACGGTCGGAGCGCTGAGAACGGCAATCACCGCGTCTTGCAGAGTCACCCCTGTCAGGTCCATCGGGCGCGTCTGACGCACCACGCGCCGGACATCCCGATGCATGCGCGGCGGCTTGCCCAGCAAAACATCCATGGGCATGTCCACGGGTGTGTCTTGCCCCGGGTCTTCCAGACGCAAATGCCGCTCATTGGTGACAACCCCGACGACGGCAACAGGGCAGCGCTCACGTTGACACAGGGACTCGAACACAGGCAGATCTTCAGGGGCGATGCCCAGCACATAGCGTTCCTGGCTCTCGTTGCACCAAATCTCCTTGGGAGCCATGCCACTTTCTTCCAGCGGAACCTGACGCAAGTTAAAAATAGCGCCCATGCCGGCATCGTTGACCAACTCAGGGAAGGCGTTGGACAACCCGCCCGCACCGACATCATGAATGGCACGGATCGGATTGGCTTCATCCAGCGCCCAACAGTGGTTGATGACTTCCTGGGCTCGCCGCTCCATTTCGGGGTTTCCACGCTGCACCGAATCAAAATCGAGCTCGGCGGCGTTAGCCCCGCTGGCCAGCGAGCTGGCGGCCCCTCCCCCCATGCCGATGCGCAGGCCCGGCCCGCCCAATTGAATCAGCAGTGATCCGGCAGGGAGGTCGAGTTTGTGCGTCTGATCGGCCGAAATTTGCCCCAATCCGCCAGCGATCATGATGGGTTTGTGATAACCCCGTTGAACGGTGTCGACACGCTGCTCGTACTCGCGGAAATAGCCGCACAGGTTGGGACGCCCAAACTCGTTATTGAATGCGGCCCCACCCAGGGGGCCATCGATCATGATCTCGAGCGGACTGGCCATATGCCCAGGCTTGCCATGGGGCTGATCGCTCAAGCCGCCCCAAAGGCGCGACACACTAAAGCCCGTCAGTCCCGCTTTGGGGCGGGCCCCACGACCGGTGGCACCTTCGTCGCGGATTTCACCCCCTGCGCCGGTCGAGGCGCCGGGATGAGGCGAGATGGCGGTGGGGTGATTATGAGTCTCCACTTTCATCAAGATATGGTGCAAAGCCGCTTCCGTCACATAGGGCGCACCGTGCGCATTGCGGCGGGCCACAAAGCGCTCAATCAACCGGCCTTCCATCACCGATGCGTTGTCGGCATAGGCCACCACGGTGTGCTGCGGGTGCGTCTGATGGGTGTGACGGATCATGCCAAAGAGAGAGTGGCTTTGGGCCTGGCCATCGATGGTGAACTGGGCATTGAAGATTTTGTGCCGGCAATGTTCGCTGTTGGCCTGGGCAAACATCATCAACTCGACGTCGGTGGGATCGCGACCCAGTTGGGTGAAGGCTTGCACCAGGTAGTCGATTTCGTCGTCGGCCAATGCCAAACCCCAATCGGTATTAGCCTGGACCAGGGCACGGCGGCCGTGTGCCAAGACCTCGACCCGGGCCATCGGCTGAGCATCTTGGGCCCGAAACAATTGCCGCAAATCATCCTGATCGGAAAGCACCGATTCGGTCATCCGATCGTGCAAGCACGCAACCAAATCACGCCAGGGTGGTGTCAGCGCCGCCGGAGCAGCCCCCCTAAAAATCAGGGTCCATGCGTGGGCGCGTTCGATCCGGCGAATCGGCAGGCCGCAATTGCGAGCGATGTCTGTGGCCTTCGAAGCCCAAGGCGACAACGTACCCAAACGGGGAGTCACCCAGCAAAACACGGGGCCTTGAGGGGGGACGGCTTTAACCTGACCGACCTGAAGCAATCGCGACAGGGTGTCTTGCTGATCAGGGCTGGGGGATTGGGCCCAATCAATGGCATAAACCGGGTGAGACTGCACACCCGCCACAGCGGCGTTTTGGGCATGCAGGCGGTTCAAAAGCTGTTGAGCCCGAAAGGGGCTGAGGGCGCTGGCTCCCTCGATCAGAGTAAGGTGGGAAATCACTCAGGGATTCTAATGTCGCGCTCCACGCCGACTGTATACATGGGAGATAATTGCGCCATGTCCATACAAATCAAAGATGAACAAGGCATCGCAGGGATGCGCCTGGCTGGTCGGTTGGCCGCCGAGGTGCTTGACTACCTCGAGCCCCACATCAAGCCCGGGATCACCACCAACCAAATTGATCAACTGGCACACGACTACATGGTTCAAGTCCAGGGCTGCGTGCCGGCGCCCCTGAATTACGCGCCCAACGGCTACAAGCCCTACCCCAAGTCCATCTGCACCTCGATCAACCATCAGGTTTGCCATGGTATCCCTAGCGACAAAGCGCTGAAAAAAGGCGACATCGTCAACATCGATATCACCGTGATCAAAAACGGTTGGCACGGCGACACGAGTCGCATGTTTGTGGTGGGCGAAGCATCCATTGCCGCCAAACGCCTGTGCCAGATCACTTTTGAAGCCATGTGGCACGGCATTTTGCAGGTCAAACCTGGCGCCCGGCTGGGCGACATCGGCTGGGCCATTCAGAAGTTCGCTGAAGGCAATGGCTATTCGGTGGTACGCGAGTTTTGCGGTCATGGCATTGGCCGGGGGTTTCATGAAGAACCCCAGGTCTTGCACTATGGCCGTCCAGGCACCCTCGACGAATTGGTGCCGGGCATGATTTTCACCATTGAGCCCATGATCAACGCCGGCCGGCGTGACATCAAAGAACTGGGGGATGGCTGGACCATCGTCACCCGAGACCATTCGCTCTCGGCCCAGTGGGAGCATACAGTGCTGGTCACCCCCACCGGATTTGAAGTACTCACCCTGAGCGCCGGCAGCCCTGCGCTGCCAGCCTTTGTGACCACCACCGCCTGCTAACCCCCATGAGCACCCCCACTCCTTTCCGGCAGCGCAAAAAGGAGTTGCTCGAACAGTTCGAGGCTTCGACCCGACGCTCATCATCACGTGCCGTCCGTGGCGCCTTGCAAAAACTGTGCAAGCTCACCGACAGCGCCATCCTGGATCTTTGGCACGCCAACGGCCTGCAAGCCCCTTTGGCCTTGCTGGCCGTCGGTGGCTACGGGCGTGGCGAGTTGTTTCCGCACTCCGATGTCGATGTGCTCGTCTTGTTGCCCGACGACTGTGGTTTGGATCAAGATCCTGAACTGCGTGATCGGGTCGAGTCCTTCATTGGTCAATGTTGGGACACCGGACTGGAAATCGGATCCAGCGTGCGCACCTTGTCCCAGTGCTTGCAAGAGTCGGCTGCTGACATCACCATCCAAACCTCTTTGCTCGAAGCCCGCCATCTGGCCGGCAGTCTTGAACTGTTTGAACAGTTCAGCCAACGGTACCGGCAGAGCATGGATCCGAAGGCGTTTTATGTGGCCAAGACGCTGGAGATGAATCAGCGTCACACCAAATTTGAAAATACCCCTTATTCGCTCGAACCCAACTGCAAAGAATCTCCGGGTGGTTTGCGCGACCTGCAAATCTTGCTGTGGGTGGCCAAAGCGGCCCGACTGGGCCGTTCGTGGTCTGATTTGGCGCGCCAGGGCGTGATCACCGACCATGAAGCACGACAGTTGCAGCGCAATGAGGCCCTGCTTTCGCGCATTCGCATCCGGCTGCATTTAGCCGCAGGCCGTCGGGAAGATCGCCTTGTGTTTGATTTGCAAGCCCAAGTGGCCAAATCACTCGGCATGGGTCTGACCCCTGCAGGTGATTTTCATGCCCGACTTGGCAGCGAGCAACTCATGCGCGATTATTACTGGGCCGCCAAAGCTGTTGCGCAGCTCAATCAGATTGTGCTGATGAACATTCAGGAGCAATTGCGGCCTGAGGATGGCCTTCAGATCGAACCCATCAATGCCCGCTTTCAGCAACGAGCGGGTCAACTTGACCTGGTGGATGATCAAGTCTATCGGCAGCATCCCGAAGCCATATTGGAAACCTTTTGGCTGGTGCAGACGACGGGCTTGCCCAACCTGTCGGCGCGCACCCTGCGGGCTTTGTACAACGCACGCTCTGTGATGGATGCCCGATTTCGGCGCGACCCGGCCAACCGCAGCATGTTCCTGCGCATCCTGCAAACCCCCGTCGGCATCACCCGCACCCTGCGCCTGATGAACCAGACCTCGGTGTTGGGGCGCTATTTATGGGTCTTTCGGCGCATCGTGGGGCAAATGCAGCATGACCTGTTTCATGTCTATACCGTCGATCAGCACATCCTGATGGTATTGCGCAATGTGCGACGGTTTTTCATGCCTGAGCATGCCCACGAATACCCTTTTTGCTCGCAATTGGCTGGGGGCTGGGACCGTCCCTGGCTGCTCTACGTGGCGGCGCTCTTTCATGACATCGCCAAGGGGCGGGGGGGGGACCACTCCAAGTTGGGCCGCAACGAGGTGTTGACGTTTTGTCGCCAACACGGTGTGCCCGCTGGCGACGCCCAACTGATTGAGTTTTTGGTCGGCGAACACCTGACCATGAGCCATGTGGCCCAAAAACAAGACCTCAGCGACCCGGATGTGATTCGCCAGTTTGCCGCCAAGGTGGGCAATGAACGGCGGTTGACGGCCCTGTATCTGTTGACGGTGGCCGACATCCGTGGCACCAGCCCCAAAGTCTGGAACGCCTGGAAGGGCAAGTTGCTTGAAGATCTGTACAAAGCCACCCTGCGCGTCTTGGGGGGCCGTGCGCCCGACGCCGATGCCGAAGTCGAGTCACGCAAACGCGATGCCCTGACTGAATTGGCTCGCATGGCCCTGCCGCACGAAGCCCACAAGACCTTTTGGAATACCCTGGATGTGGGTTATTTCATGCGTCATGAAGCCGGCGACATCGCTTGGCACACCCGACATGCATCCAAGCATCTGGCGGATGCGCACCAGCGCGGCGTGGCGCCAGCGCCGCTGGTCAGGGCTCGGATGTCACCTTGGGGCGAAGGGCTGCAAGTCATGGTCTACACTGCTGACCAAGCCGACCTGTTCGCCCGCATCTGCGGTTATTTTGATCAGTCCGGGTTCAGCATCCTCGACGCCAGGGTGCACACTGCAAGCAATGGCTATGCCCTGGACACCTTCCAGCTGATAGCCACCCACATGACCGATCACTACCGGGAACTCATCACCATGGTCGAATCGGGTTTGGCGCTCACCCTGGAGCGCGCCGGTCCCCTGCCCCCGCCCAGCCGAGGCAGGGTCTCGCGCCGCGTCAAAAGCTTTCCGGTCACGCCCAGGGTCAGCCTGCAACCCGATGAAAAAGCTCAGCACTGGTTGCTCAGTGTCACCGCCAGCGACCGCAACGGTTTGCTCTATTGTGTCGCGCAGGTTCTGGCACGACATCAGATCAACCTGAAGTTGGCCAAAGTGAGCACGTTGGGCGAGCGGGTCGAGGACACCTTTTTGATCGACGGCCCGGGTTTGCAGCAAAACCGACGCCAAATCGAGATTGAAACCGAATTACTGGCTGCCCTTCAGGGTTGAATTGGCGGCAACAAATCGCGCAAGCCCTGCTCATCGAGCACAGGCACCCCCAACTCACGGGCTTTATCGAGTTTGCTGCCCGCTTCGACTCCGGCAATGACACCGGTGGTTTTTTTACTCACGCTGCCGGCCACTTTGGCCCCGGCTCGTTCCAACATCTCCTTGGCCTCATCGCGCGACAACGTCGGCAGAGTCCCTGTCAAGACATAGGTGTGCCCTGCCAAAGGCAACGGGGTGGAAGCAGCCGGAATCTGATCAGGCCAATGCACACCACAAGCACGCAATTGCTCAATCACCTCGATGTGGTGCGGTTGCCTGAAAAACTGGTGCACGCTTTGGGCGACCACAGGCCCCACATCGGGCACCTGCATCAAATCTTCGGGCTGCGCAGCCACCAGAGCGTCGAGGTTGCCGAAATGCCGCGCCAAATCGCGTGCCGTGGCTTCACCCACATGCCGTATGCCCAATCCCAACAAAAAACGGGGCAAGGTGGTCGATTTGGATTTCTCCAGGCTGGCGAGCACATTTTTGGCTGACTTGTCAGCCATGCGATCCAGGGCCGTCAAACTCGTCAGGCCCAATCGGTATAAATCCGGCAAGGTCTTGACCACCCCCAGGTCGACCAATTGATCGACCAATTTATCACCCAGATCCTCGATATCCATCGCCCGGCGATGGGCAAAATGCAAGATGGCTTGTTTGCGCTGCGCTGGACAATACAGGCCCCCGGTGCAACGCCAATCGACCTCGCCATCTTCGCGGGCGATCTCAGTGTGGCAAACCGGACAGCGGCCTTGCAATCTCTGGTACATGTCAAACGGCTCAGATTTCAAGGCCGGATCGCGTTGCTCGGTCACTACCGATACCACCTCGGGGATGACATCTCCTGCCCGCCTCACCACCACCGTATCACCGGGACGCACATCTTTGCGGCGTGCCTCGTCTTCGTTGTGCAAGGTCGCATTGGTCACGGTGACGCCGCCCACAAATACCGGAGCCAACTTGGCCACCGGGGTCAACTTGCCGGTGCGCCCCACCTGGATGTCGATGTCGATCACCCGGGTCAGTTGCTCTTGAGCCGGATACTTGTGCGCCACCGCCCAGCGCGGCTCACGAGTCAAAAACCCCAACTGTGCCTGCCAGTCCAGTCGATTGACCTTGTAGACCACGCCGTCGATGTCAAAAGGCAATTGGTCACGGATCAGCCCCATGCGGACATGAAAATCGGCCAGGCCTGTCGCCCCCAAGACCCTTTCAGCCTGGGCAGCCACCGGCAAGCCCCAGGCTTTGAGCGCTTGCAAAATGTCCCAATGGCTCTCCCAGGGCAAGTCGCCCTGAGCCGGCCCAACGACTTCGCCCAGGCCATAGGCAAAAAACCGCAACGGGCGCTGAGCTGCAATGCTCGAATCCAACTGACGCACGGCGCCGGCAGCGGCGTTGCGGGGATTGACGAAAGTTTTTTCGTTTTTCTGACCGTCGGCAATGCGCTGACGCTGGCGCTCATTGAGCGCTTCAAAATCATCGCGTCGCATATAAACCTCGCCACGCACTTCGAGCACCGGCGGAATGGGCAAGTCATCAGACCTCAATTTCAGGGGGATCGACCCAATGGTGCGGATGTTGCTGGTGACATCCTCACCGATTTCGCCATCGCCGCGTGTGGCGGCCTGAACCAGCAACCCGTTTTCGTAGCGCAAGCTCATGGCCAGGCCATCGAACTTGAGTTCGGCCACATATTCGACCGGGGCATCGGCATCCCCCAACCCCAATTCCTTGCGAATTCGGGCATCAAAGGCTTGCGCACCTTGTGCTGTGGTGTCGGTTTCAGTTCGAATGCTCAACATCGGACGCGCATGTCGCACAGTTGCAAAAGCTTCAAGCGCCTTACCCCCCACCCTTTGGGTCGGCGAATCGGCATCGCGCAACTCGGGATGCGCCGTCTCCAGAGCCAACAATTCGGCCATCAGACGGTCGTATTCGGCGTCAGGAATGCTCGGTTCATCGAGCACATAGTAGCGGTGGGCATGGGTTTCGAGCATGGCTCGCAATGCTTTCGCCCGGTCATGCGCCGATGACGGCGAGGGTGCACCCAGCAAATCCATCTGACTCATGTCGATCAGACTCAACTGAACAGGCGTCGCGCCTGCGGACTGCCTGCAGATAGATCCCGCGCGTCGAGGGTGTCGTAGAGTTTTTCGAGATCGCGAGAAATGGACTGCAAGGCGGCATCGGACAAAGGCTTGCCATCGTCATCGGTGATGTGCCCGTCCATGGTTCGCGCCAATTCATTGGCAACCTGACACAATCTGGGAAATGGGGCCTGTTGGCGATCAACTTGGGGTACGTCCAGCGTCAACACCACCTTGCGAATGGCCGCCTGGGTCGGATCATCGGCCAAGGCGGCTTGCGGGTCATAGCTCAGTCCCAAGATAGGGGGCAAGCCGTTTTCCGGTGCGGCAATCACCATCCGGCCGGGGATAGCGCCTGCGACAAAACCCAGGCGGGCGGCATTTTGCTGCACAAAGCCCGGACTCCAAGGCAAGTCACGGGCGCGCAGCGTGAAACTGAGTTGGGCATCGTGCTGGGTGGCAAATTGATCGAGCTCTCGCCCGCGCGCAACTTCTTGCAGCATCTCGGGAAATTCAGGAGTCCCCTCGACCGCATCGGCAAACTGACGGGTTTTCACGATGTACTCGGAAAACTCAATTTCATTGAGCGGCCCCATGCGATTGGCCAGTTGCAGCCCGGCCTGAAAAGCACTGTATCGCTGGCCCGCACGCACCTGCTCCCAATCACCGCTGTCGACATGTAAACCCTCGATGGTGAAGAGCTTGGTGCCGACGCGCCGGGTGGGTGGCATGGCTGCCAAAGCAGCATCACCGCTCACGGGCGATTCGAGCTCGATCAAGCTCAGCACATCGATCAAAGCGTCTTGCAGTGGCGCCTTGTTCTGTTGAGTCAACAAGGGTGGCACCTCGAAAGCATCGTCCGTCAGTGTGGGCAGTGCGGAAGGTTCAGCGCTTTGAGCAGGGTCATCGAAAACAGGCTCCCGGGCTGAGGCGGCATCGACCGGATCGGCCTGACGGGGGGTATTTTTGCGCGACGACCAAGCACTGTGTGCCACCAAACCCGCCAAAACAACGCCACCGGCGATCGCCAGGGCCACTTGCAACGTGCTCATGTGTGCCAATCTCCCGCGTTCAGATGCTTTGTGCCATGGATACCGCCGACTCCATGTCAACGGCCACGATGCGAGAAACGCCTTGTTCTTGCATGGTCACCCCGATGAGTTGCTCCGCCATCTCCATGGCGATTTTGTTGTGCGAAATGAACAGGAACTGGGTTTCCTTGGCCATGCTGCTGACCAGTTTTGCGTAACGTTCGGTGTTGGCATCGTCGAGCGGCGCATCCACCTCATCGAGCAAACAAAATGGCGCGGGATTGAGCTGAAAAATCGCAAACACCAATGCAATCGCAGTCAGCGCCTTTTCACCACCAGACAGCAGGTGAATGGTCTGATTCTTTTTGCCCGGCGGCTGCGCCATGACCTGAACACCCGAGTCCAGGATTTCCTCACCAGTCATCACCAATTTGGCATGACCACCGCCAAACAACTCGGGGAACATGCGCCCAAAATGCTGGTTAACCGTCTCGAATGTGCTGCCCAACAATTCGCGGGTTTCCCCATCAATTTTGCGGATGGCATCATGGAGGGTCTGCATGGCCTCTGACAAGTCAGCGAGTTGCGCATCGAGAAAGGTCTTGCGCTCACGGGCACTGGCCAACTCGTCCAAAGCTGCCAGGTTCACCGCTCCCAATGAGGTGATCTCCCGCTGCAGCCGATCGATCTCGGATGACAGCCCCGCGAGACGCACACCTTGCTCGGTGATGCTGCGCCCGATATCGGCCAAATCTGCGCCCGCATCGACCAGAAACCGGTCGTATTGCTCCAGACCCAAGCGGGCGGCCTGCTCTTTGAGTTGCAATTCGGTGATGCGCTGACGCATGGGCTCGAGCTCGCGCTCGAAGCCTAAACGACGCTCATCGCTGGCCCGCAACTTGGCCGTGAGGTCTTCGTAGTCATTGCGCCGATGGGCCAGGGCTTGTTCACGCTCGGCCTTTAATTCCAGGGCGGCCTGCAATCCCGCTTTGGCGGCAGCGTCGCTCAGTCGCTCGAGTTCTTGTCGCAAGCGCAATTCTTCTTCATCCAAGCCGATCAGTTGTTGTGCGGCCGTATCGGCGTTGCGGCGCAGTTCGGACTCGCGTGCGACCTGGGTACGGCGACTGAAATCGGCCTCCTGCGCTTGGCGTTCGAGTGCCCTGATTTGTTCCCGCCCGTCGTCGAGCCGGCGTTGCGCTTCAAGCACCTGCTCATCGAGCAAGGCATGCCGCTCCTGGCTGTCGGCCAATTGCATGTCCAATGACTCAAAGCGAGCCTCGGCGGCCAACCGGCGTTGCTGCAAGTCGTCGAGTTGGGCCGTGACCTCAGACCAGTCCGATTGCAGCTGACTGGCACGCAAACGGGTCTGTTCGGCCAACTGGGTCAGCCGGTTGAATTCCAACTCCAATTCGTGCGAGCGGGCCTGTTGCTCCTGAGCGTCGCGACGCCGACCGACCAACTGTTGACTGGCTTGGGCATAGGCGGATTCGGCGCGCGCCAGAGCCACCCGGGCCTCTTCATGGATCAACGATTGCGCCCGCAGTTGCTTGTCAAGGCTTTCAATGTCTTGTGCTCTGGCCAGCATGCCGGCCTGCTCACTGTCTTGGGCGTAAAAATGCAGGGCATATCGACTGACCGCATGTCCCTGAGCCGTGTAGATGACTTCAGAAGGTTGCAGGCCATCTCGCTGAGCCAGGGCTTGCTCCAGGCTGTTGGCGGTGTAGCAGCCACTGAGCCAATCTTGCAGCAAGCCTTGCAAGCCTGTATCGCCCAGTTGCAGCAAATCAAACAGCCGCGGCAAACTGCCAGTGTTCTGAGTCAGGGGCGCCTGGGGCAAGGCTTAGAACGACAACTTAGCCGGCGGTGCATCCTGGCCCAGCGACTTCACCACATCCAGTCGACTGACCTCGAGGGCATTGAGCCGCTCGCGCAAAGCAGACTCCAGCGCGCTTTCCCACCCGCTCTGGATGTGAATTTTGCTCCACAAGGCCTGCAGGCCTTCGAGCCCGTGTTTTTGCAGCCAAGGTTGTAACTTGCCATCCACTTTGAGCTTGTCTTGCAAGGCGCGCAGCGCTTCCAGGCGGGCATTCAGATCGGCTTGCCGGGCACTTTCCTGGTTCAGGGTGTCTTGAGCCAGTCGACGTTGCTCGTCCAGTTCTGGCAGCTCAATTTCGAGCGTTTGTAAGGCGGCGGCGGCCTGGTCACTGGAAAGGCGCACCTCATCCCATTGGTGCTGCAACTGGGTCATGCGCGCCTCGTCGGGGGCGTTGAGCGACCGCCGATCCTGATCCAGCCGCTCCTGACGGGCAGCCAACTGACGCGACTGCTCTTCGATAGCCCTTTGTTCGGCGGCCAAGACCTGAATTTGTTGTTGCACATCCTGCACCGCACTGCGCTGCTGGTTGGCACGGGATTGAGCCTGCTGCAGCGTCTGCTCGAGCTGAGGCAACTGTTGCTGCGCTTCTTCAACCTGCGCCTCAAGCAAAGCCTGTTGCTCAGCCAGTTGGTCGGCATTGGCCGCCAATTGCTCCAATTCTTGCTCGCTGGCTGCACGGTTGTCCTGCCACATATGCCGTTGGGCGGTCAGTTGCTCAAGCCGGGCCTGAGAACGCTGTCGCCCCTCCACCACATAACGGATCTCGGCTTCGAGACGCCCGACCTCGGCGTTGGCCTCGTACATCAGGCCCTGGGCCTGATTGACCTGATCACCAGCCGCATAGTGAGCTTGTCGAATGGTCTCGAGTTCGGATTCAATGCGACGCAAATCTGCAATGCGCCCCTCAAGGTCCGTGGCGGCCTGGGCAGCTTGGGTGGCCAGGGCAACCTGATCGACTTCGGCTTCCTGGCGCTTCAAAAACCACAGCTGTTGCTGTTTGAGTTGAACCTGCTTGTGCAGGGCATGGTAGTGCTGAGCAACCTTGGCCTTTGTTTCGTGTTTGTCCAGGTTGGCATTGAGCTCGCGCAAGATGTCCTCGACCCGGGTCAGATTTTCCCGTGTATCGGACAAACGGTTTTCAGTCTCACGGCGACGTTCTTTGTACTTGGACACACCCGCAGCTTCTTCCAGGAACAGGCGCAACTCTTCCGGCTTGGATTCGATGATGCGGCTGATCGTGCCCTGTCCAATGATGGCGTAGGCGCGTGGGCCCAGGCCCGTTCCCAAGAATACGTCTTGGACATCACGCCTGCGAACCGGCTGATTGTTGATGTAATAACTGCTGGTGCCATCTCGGGTCAAGACCCGCTTGACAGCGATTTCGGTGTATTGGCTCCATTGACCACCGGCCCGGTGATCGGCATTGTCGAACACCAGCTCGACGCTGGAGCGGCTGGCGGCTTTGCGGGTGGTGGTGCCATTAAAAATGACATCTTGCATCGACTCGCCACGCAATTCACTGGCTCGGCTCTCACCCAGCACCCAGCGCACTGCGTCCATGATGTTGGATTTGCCGCATCCGTTGGGCCCCACCACACCGACCAATTGACCGGGCAGCATGAAGTTGGTGGGCTCTGCAAATGACTTGAACCCCGACAGTTTGATCGAACTCAGGCGCACCAGAGATCCTTATTTGAATACTAAAGAATTCATGCGAAACATCTTTGTGTCACGCAGGCTTAACTATACCTTTGAAGCCATGCCCTGACCTCGGCCAGCCATCCGTGCAATTCCACCAGCAAGGCACTGGCCAGCGGCAAACCTTGTTCCAGGTCGTCCCGGCGGCAAACATCATCGGCGGCAGAGATCCGGGCCAGCAGAGGCGCAGCCCCGAACATACCCGCCATGCCTTTGAAAGCATGCAAATGACGATGCAAGGCTTGGCCACCCGTGACCGGCGTGCTCAAGGCCGATTCAAGCGCCCGCAACTCGGTATCCAAGTCGTCGGCCAAAGTCATCATCAGCGGATGCAAGTCTGCGGGATCCAGCCCACAGTCGAACATCCGATCCAGGTCAAGGTGTGATGCAGGTAGGGAAGGTTTCACAAAAGGGATAATACCTGCATGAACCCTTTGCTCTCCCGATTACAACCTTATCCATTTGAGCGCCTGCGACAGTTGTTTGCCGGTATCACACCCAATGCGGCCATGCGTCCGATCAGCTTGGGCATCGGGGAGCCGCGCCATGCCACCCCCGGGTTTGTCAAAGACGCCTTATTGAGCGCTTTTGGGGCCCTGGCCGCTTACCCCCCCACCGCCGGTGATCCGGCCTTGCGCCAAGCCTGCGCCGGCTGGTTACAGCGCCGTTACGGGCTTGCACTGGACCCGACCAGCCAAATTTTGCCGGTCAATGGCTCCCGCGAGGCCTTATTCGCCTTGGTGCAAACCGTCATCGATCCCAGGCCCGACGCGGCGGGTCAGCGACCCGTGGTGGTGTCCCCCAACCCCTTCTACCAAATCTACGAGGGCGCAGCCCTGCTGGCCGGTGCCGACACCTTTTATGCCCCCAGTGACCCGGCGCGCAACTTCGCCATCGACTGGGACAGCGTCCCCGAAGAAGTCTGGCGACGCACCCAATTGGTCTTTGTTTGCTCACCCGGCAACCCCACTGGCGCGGTCATGCCGCTGGAAGAGTGGAAAAAGATCTTTGAGCTCAGTGACCGCCATGGTTTTGTGATCGCCTCTGACGAGTGCTACAGCGAGATTTATTTTCGGGATGAGCCCCCGCTGGGCGGGCTGGAAGCAGCCCAGCGACTGGGTCGGAGCGACTTTCACAACCTGATCGCCTTCACCTCCTTGTCCAAGCGCAGCAATGTGCCCGGCATGCGCAGCGGCTTTGTCGCCGGGGATGCGAAGCTGATCCAGCCTTTTTTGCTCTACCGCACCTACCACGGCAGCGCCATGAGTGGTATGGTGCAGGCCGCCAGCATCGCCGCTTGGAGCGACGAAGCCCACGTGATCGAAAACCGGGCCCTATACCGACAAAAATTTGCCGAAGTCACCCCAGTCATCCAATCGGCACTGGACGTCCGCTTGCCCGATGCCGGCTTTTACTTGTGGGCCGCCGTGCCCGGAGGCGATGACACCCGCTTCGCACGGGATTTGTACGCCCAATACAATATCACCGTCTTGCCAGGCAGTTTTTTGGCCCGCGAATCCATGGGCTCTAACCCAGGCCGTGGCCGGATTCGCATGGCCCTGGTGGCCGAAACAGCCGAGTGCCTCGAGGCGGCCCACCGCATCGTCCAATTTGTTCAATCCAACCCCACCCACTGACCATGAGCCAAATCGAAACCCTGATCAACAACGCCTGGGAGCAACGCGCCCAACTCTCGCCGTCTTCAGCCCCTCAAGAAGTCCTTGAAGCGGTTGAACACGTCATCTCCGAGCTCAATGGCGGGCGCTTGCGCGTGGCCACCCGAACAGGCGTCGGCCAGTGGGATACACACCAGTGGATCAAAAAGGCCGTGCTGCTGAGCTTTCGCCTCAAGGACAACGACGTCATCAAAGCCGGTGACCTGGGTTTTTACGACAAGGTTCAAACCAAGTTTGCGCACCTCGACCCCGAAGCCATGAAAAAGAGCGGTGTACGCGTGGTGCCTCCGGCAGTGGCGCGCCGAGGCAGCTACATCGCCAAGGGCGCCATTTTGATGCCCAGCTATGTGAACATCGGTGCCTATGTCGATGAAGGCACCATGGTCGACACCTGGGCCACCGTGGGCTCGTGTGCCCAAATCGGTAAAAACGTTCACCTGTCGGGTGGCGTGGGCATCGGTGGCGTGCTCGAACCCCTGCAAGCCAACCCGACCATCATCGAAGACAACTGCTTCATCGGAGCTCGCTCTGAAATCGTCGAAGGCGTGATCGTCGAGGAAAATTCGGTCATCTCCATGGGGGTCTACATCGGCCAAAGCACCAAAATCTACGACCGTGCCACCGGCCAGGTCAGCTATGGCCGGGTTCCTGCAGGTTCCGTGGTCGTTTCGGGCAACCTGCCCAGTGCCGATGGCAAGTACAGCCTGTATTGCGCAGTGATTGTCAAGCGCGTTGACGCCCAGACCCGCGCCAAAACCAGTCTGAACGACCTGTTGCGCGACTGAGATTGGCCATGTCCGAAGCCCTTTCGCTGACCGAAGCACTGATCGCCCGCCCCTCGGTCACTCCCGATGATGCGGGTTGCCTCGATGTGTTGGGTCAGCGCCTGGCCCGCATGGGGTTTTTGAATGAGCGTCTGGACAGCGGCCCTGACACTTTCCGTGTCAGCAACTTGTGGTCTTGTCGTCAGGCGTCCCCTCAAGCCCCTGTGCTGGTTTTTGCAGGACACACCGATGTCGTGCCCACCGGGCCGATCGAGAAATGGTCCAGCGACCCCTTCACCCCGACGCACCGCGAGGGCAAACTGTATGGGCGCGGAGCCAGCGACATGAAAACATCGATCGCCGCCATGGTCGTGGCGGTCGAAGAGTTTTTGACCAGTTGCCCCCAACCTGCGTTCTCCATCGGCTTTTTGCTCACCAGCGATGAAGAGGGGCCAGCGGTCGATGGCACCACCGTGGTTTGTCAGGCACTCAAAGCCCGCGGACAACGCCTGGATTGGTGCATCGTCGGCGAGCCTACCTCGGTCGAGCGCACCGGCGACATGATCAAAAATGGCCGGCGTGGCACCCTGAGCGGCAAGTTGCGCGTCAAAGGCATCCAGGGCCACATTGCCTATCCTCAATTGGCCCGCAATCCCGTGCACGACCTTGCACCCGTCCTGGCCGAATGGGTCGCTACCACCTGGGACCGGGGCAACGAATATTTTCCGCCAACCAGTTGGCAAGTTTCCAACATCCATGCGGGCACGGGTGCGGGTAATGTGATTCCCGGCGAATGCGTGGTGGACTTCAACTTTCGCTTTTGCACCGAGTCCACCGTAGAGAGCCTGAAGGCCAGAATCACAGAAGTGCTGGACAGGCATGGCGTGAACTACGACCTGGACTGGGTGTTGGGCGGGATGCCTTTTTTGACGCCCAAGGGCGACTTCGTCGAAGTGGTCCAGGGCGCCATTGCCGATGTGCAAGGCATCGAGACCGAACTGTCCACGACGGGTGGCACCAGCGATGGCCGCTTCATTGCCTCCATTTGCCCGCAGGTGATCGAATTAGGCCCCCCCAATGCCAGCATCCACAAAATCGATGAGCACGTGGCCCTGACCGACATCGAATCCCTGAAAAACATCTACCGCCGCATTCTTGAGCGCCTTCAGCAGCTTCACGCGGCCTCATGAGCACACCTCCCCTCAATCTGTCGCAAGCCATCGACCATGTCAGCCACCAACTCGAGCAATCGGGTGTAGCCCTGGGTCAAGGCACCCTGTCCTGGCGTGATGAAGCTGCTTGGCTGGTCTTGTGGGCACTGGGCCTGCCCCTCGATACCGAGGATGCCGCCTTGAACGCTGCGCTCGACCCCGGGCAGTGGTCGCAAGTGTTGCAACTGACCCAACGTCGCATCGAAAGCCGTCTGCCCATGGCCTACCTCAGTGGCGAGGCTTGGTTGCAAGGGGTTCCGTTCTCGGTTGACCCCAGGGCCATCATCCCGCGCAGCCTGATCGCCGAGGTACTTGCCGAAGGCTGGCTCGATCGGTGGGTGACCGAGCCTCAAGCCGATGTGCTCGATTTGTGCACCGGTAACGGCAGTCTGGCCGTCTTGAGTGCCATGGCTTGGCCGTGGGCGCATATCGATGCCCTCGATGTGTCCGCAGAAGCATTGGAAGTGGCCGCCATCAACCTGAAGCGTCACGGCTTGCAAGATCGCATCACCCTGATCTCCAGCAATGGGCTGGCTCGAGCCAACGGCCCCTATGACCTGGTGGTCTGCAACCCTCCTTATGTCAACCAACACAGCATGCAAGCCCTGCCGCCGGAATTTCGCCATGAGCCTGTCGTGGCCTTGGCTGGCGGTGCTGATGGCATGGACTTCATCCGGCCCATGTTGTCGCAATTGCCCCGATGCCTGAAACCCAACGGGGCACTGGTGCTTGAAATCGGGCACGAAATCGAACATTTTTTAAAAGCTTTTCCCAAACTACCCGTGCTGTGGCTACCCACCAGCGCTGGCGATGAGCAGGTGCTGTTGATCGAGGCCTGCGCCTTGGGGAGACCGACCGAATGATCGTTCTTGAAGGGATCGAACTTCGCCGCGGCGCCCGCATCTTGCTGACCGACGCCAGTGTCACCCTCCACCCGGGTGAAAAAATAGGCTTGGTCGGTCGAAATGGGGCGGGCAAATCTAGCCTCTTTGCGTTGTTGGCCGGACGACTGCATGAAGACCAGGGGCAGTTCAGCGTGCCCTCTGCCTGGCAACGGGCAGAGGTTGAACAACACATGCCCGAAACCGACCAAGGGGCAACCGATTTTGTGTTGGCTGGCGACCAACGCCTTCTGGATGCCCAAGCCGCATTGGCGCATGCCGAACAAACCGGCGATGGAGAACACATTGCCCTGGCTCACGCCCATTTGCACGACGTCGGCGCTTTCGATGCCAAGGCCAGGGCCCAAAGCCTGATCCTGGGCTTGGGCTTTGCGCTCGATGCCCTGGACCGACCGGTCAACAGCTTTTCTGGCGGCTGGCGCATGCGTTTACAGTTGGCGCGAGCACTGATGTGCCCTTCGGACCTGTTGTTGCTCGATGAACCCACCAACCACCTGGACCTAGATGCCCTGGTCTGGCTTGAGGGGTGGCTTCAGCGTTACCCGGGAACGCTCATCGTGATCAGCCACGACCGCGAGTTTTTGGACGCTGTGACCCGTGTCACCTTGAGCATTGATCAAGGCCGATTGACCCGCTACAACGGTGCCTACAGCGGTTACGAACAGTGGCAAGCGGAGCAACTCACATTGCAACAAGCGGCATTTGAAAAACAGCAAGACAAAATCGCTCACTTGCAAAAATTCATTGATCGCTTCAAAGCCAAAGCAACCAAAGCCAAACAGGCTCAAAGCCGAGTCAAGGCATTGGAGCGGATGGAAAAATTGGCTCCTGTTCTGGCTCAGGCCGACTTCCAGTTTGACTTCCGCCCCCCTGCCGCAATGCCCAATCCGATGCTGGCCTTGCGAACGGCACAAATTGGCTACCCCGGACAAAGCACCGGGCCGGTCACGATCCTGCAGGCGGTCAACCTGTCGGTTTTACCGGGGCAACGCATCGGCGTGCTGGGGGCCAACGGCCAAGGCAAATCGACCTTGGTCAAAACCTTGGTCGGTCAGCTCAGCGTCCTAGATGGCACACGCACCGAAGGCAAAGGGTTGGCCGTGGGATATTTTGCCCAGCAAGAGCTTGATGTGCTCACACTCGACGATACGCCACTGGGTCACATGATCCGGCTGGCGCGACAAGTCAGTCCACAAGCCCGCGAGCAGGAACTGCGGAATTTCTTAGGAGGCTTTCGATTCCCGGATGAACTGGCGCGGCAAAGCGTAGGCACGCTCAGTGGCGGCGAGCGGGCGCGTCTTGTGCTGGCCATGCTGGTATGGCAAAAACCCAACTTGCTCTTGTTGGACGAACCTACCAACCATCTGGATCTGGCCACGCGCGAAGCCTTGGCTATGGCCCTGAATTCATTCGAAGGCAGCGTGCTGCTGGTCAGTCATGACCGCGCTTTGCTGCGATCGGTTTGCGATGAATTCTGGTTGGTCAGTCGCGGAGTTGTGTCGCCATTCGATGGCGATCTGGATGACTATCAAAAGCACTTGCTCGACGAAGCCAAACGGCAGCGCGAACTGGTGCGTGAGACCCGACAGCCCGAAGTGGCAGTTGCCAACTCGGAAGACCTCAGTCCCAAACTGCAGCGCCAGCAAGCCGCACAACGCCGACAGGCCATGGCAGAACAAACTCGCCCCTGGCGCAAGGAACTGGAAAAAATAGATGCCCAGTTGCCCCGCCTGAATCAGGACCGGGAGGCCCTGTTGTCGATGGCGATGACCCCAGACTCGATTCAGGACATGGCTGAGTGGGGGCGTCGGTGCAAGGCACTGGACGAGCAGATCAGTGCGCTCGAAGAACGATGGTTGGAGTTGTCAGAATGGATTGAGGCGGCGTCTCAATGACCTATGAATGTGCCCATGAATAACACCACGCCATACTTTGCACATATTGACGGGCTGAGGGCCGTCGCCGTACTGATGGTCGTTTTTTTTCACGCCTTTCCGAGTTTGTTGCCTGGCGGATTCATTGGCGTGGATGTATTTTTTGTCATCAGCGGATTTTTGATCACAAAAATCATCATTCCAGATATCCAGCAAAATAAATTCAGCGTCTGGACATTTTTTGCCAGAAGAACACTTCGCATTTTCCCAGCCTTGATGCTTGTATTGATCACGGGGTGGTGCATCGGATGGTTTGCCCTGACATCGAACGAATACTCCAAATACGGTAAATACATGGCCGGCGGAGCCGTTTTTCTGGATAACTTCATGTTTTGGCGGGATGCCGGCTACTTTGACAGTAAACACGATACCAAGCCACTCTTACACCTTTGGTCCTTGGGCGTAGAGGAACAGTTTTATCTGGTTTGGCCCTGGCTGTTGCTGGCTTTTGCCAGGACGAGGTATCTGATTCAGTGCACGCTTTTACTGGTGGGGCTCTCATTTGCGTACAACATTTATCTTTCCAGTACCAATCCGATCGGGGATTTTTACTCACCTGTGACCCGCTTTTGGGAACTGGGATCAGGTGCCGTTTTGGCTTTGATCATGCACCAAAGCGGATCCAACTGGAAAACACTTCTTTCGAAAAATCTCACCCTATGGCTGTCGATGCTGGGATTGATCGTGTTGTTCACCGGGATGTTTTGGATCGATTCATCGGTTGCTTTCCCTGGCTATTGGTCGGGCTTGCCTGTGCTGGCCACTTTATTGCTGATTGTTTTTGGCGCTGGCAAGCATTGGATTTCAGGCGGATTGCAGCATCCCCTCATGGTTCACATCGGATTGATCAGTTTCCCCGTTTATCTTTGGCACTGGCCCTTGTTGTCTTTCGCAAGAATTTTCAACGGCAGCACCCCGAGTGCATGGATCCGAATCGAGATGGTGTTGCTTGCGTTTGTTCTTGCAGAAATGACTTATCGATTCATTGAAAAACCGATTCGCCAAACACCGCCGAACCGGCTCAAAATCTCCGCCTTGTTGCTGCTGATGGTTGGAGCTTTTGCATTGGGGCATTGGGTGAGCATCAAGCATGGGCTTTCATGGCGAAACCACGACAAGCTCAAAGCCGATCCTGTCACGATGGTCGTTGGTGCGGATCGCGATCAGTTGTTGCGAGAATGTTTATTGACCGAAGAGGAACGGCGCAAGGCAAGCTATTGCCTCAGCAACCAAGCGGATCCTCAAGATCCGATCTGGCTGGTGATTGGCGACAGCAAAGCTGAAGCCATCTATTACGGACTTGTGCGCGAGTCGATTTCAAAAATCCGATGGATCCTGATTGGCGGCACCACGCCACCCCATCCTTCGCCCTGGGCTGAAGACGCCTTTAGACGCTGGGCCAACGACCCTCAAATTGCCGGATTCGTTTTCGCAAGCGCATGGCGTGGCCACACCGCCACGATAGAGGACACCGATCGACCCGTGAAAGATCCGGATGCGCAAAAAATAGATCAATGGTTCCGTCAGTATGAGTCGGTCATCGCTCCATTGTTGAGCCAAAAGAAACAGGTCGTGATTTTCAAGGACCACCCCACATTGCCCGACCCCAATGACTGCATTGAAGGCCAGATGATCCAGACGCCAGTGCTTGCCAGTTTGTTACATCGACACGCCAACCCCCTTTGCAGCCAACAACTCAGCGATCATTTGCGTTGGACATCCTCTTTTGACCAAATGGTGGTAAAACTGTCAGACAAGTATCCCCATCTCAAAATATTTAATCCTGCGACCGATCTCTGCGATGTACAAACCGATCGATGCGAGATCCATCAGGGGAACAAATTCTTGTACAGCTACGGTGACCATCTTTCCGACCACTCGAATTCACTTTTGGCAAAAAAAATGAACTCGTTTGGCTATTTCAAACCGTGATCATTGTGGGTAGAAATCACCTCATACGCGTTCATTGAACGCATCAAATAATTAGAGGTGTGCTGGAGAGATAGAAAATTCGGGAAAAAAATTCCCCGCCAGATTTTTGATCGATGGCGGGGATATAGGGTAAGGATATGATTTGACTGGTAGGACGTACAAGATTCGAACTTGTGACCAACGGATTAAAAGTCCGCTGCTCTACCAACTGAGCTAACGTCCCCCATGGCAAGATGTGAATTGCATATCTTGCTAAGCCTCTAATTATAGCGCAATTTTCACGACTTTTGCAATCCTGGTTGAGCCAATTTTTCCATGATCCATCCTGCAGCACAAAACCCGAAAGTCGCAGTCACGCTGACCAGGGATCCATAACCACTGCAATTGAGCGTGGCATCACAACTGTCGCCCATGGATGAAGGGGAGACCGGCTCAGTGCTGTACACATATGACCACTTCATGGGTCGTCCTTGTTGCGGCGCCCCGGCCTTGCGCAAACGCTGACGGACCTGAGCCAGCAAAGGATCGTGCGTAATCCGTGATAAATCGTCGATGGCAACCCGATGTGCAGCCGATTTGCCCCCGGCCGCTCCCACTCCGATGAATGTCAGCCCTTGCTGGCGAGCCCAAAGCGCCAAAGCCACCTTCGCCTTGACCTGATCACAAGCATCGATGAGGGCATGGGGTTGTGATCCCACCCCCCCAATGAGATCTTCGATGTTTTCGGCTGTTACCCATTCCTCAATGGCGTTGACTCGACACAAGGGGTTGATCTGGGCGATCCGATCTTTCAAGGCCAACACCTTGGCCTGTCCCAGCGTCGCATCCAAGGCCTGGATCTGTCGATTGATGTTGGACTCGGCCACCTGATCGAGGTCGATCAAGGTCAGTTGGCTGATGCCTGATCGCGCCAAGGCCTCGACCGTCCAAGACCCTACACCGCCGACACCGACGACCACCACATGTGCGCTGCGCACCCGCTGCGCCCGATCGCCCCACAGGCGATCAAGGCCAGAGAAACGGCGTTGCAAATCCGCCGTATCAATCATGACTTAGACCTGTTGCTCGAGGCGCCAAATCTGATAGCGCATGGCCACGAGGGCACCCACCACGATGAAGGCCAGCGCCGTGAAGGCGTTCAAAGCCAGGGTCGACATGCCACTGAGTCCTTGTCCAATGGTACAGCCCAAAGCCGTGACGCCCCCTACCCCCATGAGAACGGCACCCAGCAGGTGGTTACCCAGGTCTTCCACACTGCCAAATCCTTCCCAGCGAAAAGTGTGCGTGAACAATGAACTGACAAATGAGCCCACGATGACGCCCACACCAATCATCACGCCCAGTGTCAAGACTTTGGATTTGTCGCTGTAGAACATCAGCCAATCCAGCACATAGGCCATGGGGGCGACAAAACTCAGGGACTCCATGCGACCGCTGTTGGTCGCGACATAAACTTGCTCGAGGGTCTTGGGATGCTCGTCGACAAAACCCACATACCCTGTCAACCACCACATGGCCACAATGATGCCGCCGCAGCCCAAGCCGGCCAGCAAATTATTGAGATTCCAAAAGTCGGTATGTCGCAACACCGCCAACATCAAAACCAGCCCCAGCACCAACCCGACCCAGGGCGCAAATGCGACTGCATCCTGCCCGAGCCAAGAGGCCATCAAATGACCCAAACTGGCTTGAGGCTCCAGCCCCACAAACACCTGGTCAACCGTGGCATTGCGCCATACCGCCGTGATCCCTCGCAAAGTGGCAAACGCACTGATGCCCATGACCGCAAAAACCACCCAGGCCTTCAAATTGCCCGTGCCCACCCGAATCAGGGTCTTGTTGCCGCAACCCGAGGCCAACACCATGCCCACGCCAAACATCAACCCGCCGGCGCTGGTGGACAACCAGCTCCAGCGAGGCGTGGCATACAGTGCATCAGCGGGTTGAATCAGCCCCCCCATGCTGAGCAAGGCAAACCCGACCATCCCCACCCCCATGGCCAAGATCCACTGACGGGCGCGCGACCAGTCGCCCATGTTGACCACATCACTGATCGCCCCCATGGTGCAAAAGTGTGTCGACTGTGCAATGGCACCAAACAAAAAAGCCAAGCCAAAAGCGGCCCATAGCACAGTGAGGTTCAATGACTGAAAAGTCTGGTCATCCACAACATACCTCGCACACGGCGTTTATTTGAGCTTGCTCAGCCGCTCCTTGGCGGCGGAGGCCGCTTCAGAGGCTGGGTGAGCCTTCATCAGTTCATCCAAGGTTTTGCGAGCCGATTTAATGTCTTTGAGCTCGATTTGACAATTGGCAATCGCCAGCCAGGACTCAGGCACACGGCTGTGATCTGGGGCCGACTGAATCAACTGTTGAAACGAAGCGAT
>JACCDS010092087.1_pt1 | contig 29703 bp, 22 predicted proteins | sample 7446441 | NCBI WGS metagenome assembly JACCDS01 (sample SAMN15323445, study PRJNA562643) | freshwater metagenome | isolation source: river surface water | place: USA:Blue River Watershed | collected 2017-08-17 | reverse complement strand
TGCCCTACAAAATGACCCCGCCGCCGCCGGCGATTACGAGCGATGAAGCGAGTTTCTTCTTCGTGGTTCTCGGCATGATGGTCTCGCTGATTTCCGTCGCCGCCGCTGCGATGGGACTGCTGCTGGTTTCCTGACGCTGGACGATCGCCGTCATCCGCGTTGCCGGGTGACGGCTACCCCGTTGACGATACCGGCGCGCATGGCCGTGGCCATGGCTTGAACACTGGCCAATGCGCGGCGCATCAATCAGAGCGCTGCTTCGTCACCCCTCTGACTGGGCCAAAGCTTCGGTGCTGCAGGCGCAGATCGCCATGCGAGCTCTGTGCCGCGTCCGATATCTGCGCCTGAATGGCGACCTCGTTCACGCAGTTCGTCATGCAGTCGGTGTTCCTGACATCCGGTGTTCCCTTTGCGCTGGACAGCCCATGCGAGCGCGTCATGCCTTCGCGGTTGGGCATCAGCGCCTGCACCTCGCGGATGGTGGTCGGATCCAGCACGAAATCGTCTGCGACGATGTCCGACAAATTCAGAATGTAGGCCACCACCGCATAAGTCTCATCAACACTCAGGCTCTTCGGCGCTGTCCACGGCATCGCGCGATAAACGTAGTCCCAGAGCGTGCTGACGGTGGGCAGTTTCATCATCGTCGAACGGAATGCCTGGTTCGGATCCTGCAGTGATTTGACGCGTCCGCGTTTGATGTCGGCCGACGTGGTGCCGCCGGTCACCGGTGATGAAAAATCGCTGATCTCACCGAAGGTACCGTGGCAGGAGGCGCACTTGGCATCCCAGATTCGCTGTCCCTGAGACACGGTCCCCCGGCCCTGCGGCAGGCCGACAAAATCGGGTCGTACGTCGATGTCCCAGGCGCGTAGCTCGGCCGGTGTGGCCGGCCGGCCGACCGGGTAGGGGTCGCCGGCCAGCGTGGTGCCGGTACCGCCGATCAGCAAGGCCGCGAGCAGGTAGTCAATAGGCTTGAACATTCCGCACCTCCCCGTTGGCGCTGACTTGCCATGACTGAATCGCATTGTTGTGATAAATCGAACGACTGCCGCGAATTTCCCTCAGCTGATTGATCTTCGGTTGCACGTAGCCAGATTCATCGATGGCGCGCGATTGCAGAATCGCTTCCTCACCCTGCCATACCCAGTCGATGTTAAAGCGCGTCAGGGCTTTGGAATGAATCGGGCCATCGATTCTCGCGGTGCGCCAGTTGCGTCCGCCGTCGAAAGACACATCGACGCGCTTGATCTTGCCGCGTCCCGACCAGGCCAGTCCGGTCACATTGAAGCGCCCCGGTGACAGCAGCATCTGCCCGCCGGAAGGCGAGGTAATCACCGATTTGCACTCCTGCACCCAGGTGTACTGCCGGTGGCTGCCATCGGGCATCAGGTCAATGTACTGCACCGACTCATCTTTCGTGCCGTACGGCTGGTCGCCGACTTCAATGCGCCTTAGCCACTTGACCCACGACACACCCTGTACGCCGGGCACGACCAGTCGAAGCGGATAACCATTTTCCGGTCGCAGCATTTCGCCATTCATGGCCCACGCGACCATCACTTCATCCATCGCCATCTCGATCGGAATCGTGCGGCTCAGACTGGCGCCGTCCGCGCCTTCGGCGAGAATGAAACGTGCCTGCCGGTCATCGATGCCGCAGTCTTCGAGCAGCGTTCGCAATGAAATACCCGTGTACTCGGCGCAGGACAGCATGCCGTGCGTGTACTGCACCGTTGGCACCGTGGGGTGGCCCCATTCCATCGCCGTGTTGGCACCGCATTCCAGAAAATGAATCCTGGATTCATGGGGCAGGCGCATCAGGTCATCGAGGGTATAGACCTTCGGTGTCTTGACCAGGCCATTGATCATCAGCCGATGGTTTTGCGGATCGATGTCATGCCAGCCCTGATGATGCCGCTCGAAATGCAGGCCATTCGGCGTGATGATGCCGAACAGGCTTTGCAGCGGCGTAAATGACACCGAGGCTTCGCGGGTTCGGGTCAGCCCCGGCGATTCGCGGCGCAACACCGAGGTCTCGAAGCTGGATGGCAAGCCATAGCCCGATTGCGCGACCGGCCGACCCAGCGACGTCGAATGCGTCGGCAGCGACAAGATGTTCGGATCGCCCTCTGCGGCTGCCATCGCATTGGCGCCCAGCGTTGTTCCGGCCAGCGCAAGCAGGAAATTCTTCGACAGGAATTGGCGCCGCTGCGCGTCGAAGCCGTGGGTCTGGATGGCTTGCGCCAGCCCGGGATCCAGCCAGTTTTCCGGGGCCTTGTTCAGGCGGCCATTGCCGTTGTTATTTTTCATATCGTTATTTTTTGGCGATCACCTGCGCCAGTGCGATCCGATGCTCATCCAGATTGCGTCGCTGGTTCTGCGCCATCACCTGAAAATCAGCACCGAGCAGCACATGAAAGCCCAGCGGCGGCAAACCGTCATTGCGAATTTTTTCGGCCAGCTTGGTAAACCACGTGCGCGCAAGCTCGGTCACGTCCGACCACAGGGCGATGCTGAACCCGGATTGTTCCAGCAGCTCGCGCAATGCGTCCGGCGTGACGAGGAAGCTGGATTCCTGCGTGCGTGCCCACGGCACCGGGAAGATGACCGGCCCCGACGGGCCGGCCAGCACATCATGCAGCGCCAGCGTGCCGCCCGGCTTCAGCACGCGAAACATCTCCCGGTACAGCGCCGCTTTGTCGGGAATGTTCATGGCGACATGCTCGCTCCAGACCACATCAAATGACGCATCGGGGAAGGGCAGTTTCGTTGCGTCGCCCTGCTGGTAGCTGACCAGTTCGTCCAGCCCTACCCGGTGCGACAGCATGGCCGCGGTACGACAGTACTCCTCCGTCAGGTCAATGCCGGTCACGCGGCAGCCAAATTTCTGTGCGAGGCAGCGCGAGGTGCCGCCAATGCCGCTGCCGACATCCAGCACGTGCATCGTTTTGTCGATGCCGGCGGCCTCGGCCAGTTCAAGCGTTGCCGCTCTTCCCCGGATATGGAAGGCGTCGATGGGGGCCAGATCTTCCGGGGTCAGATGGTCGATGTGTTTACCCGCCTTTTCCAGCGCCGCGAGGATCAATGTGCCGAGCGCTGGCCGTGCGTAATGGGCCTGCACGGTGTCATTTAACGCGTTGGACGTGGACATGAATGACTCCTTTCTCGCACCCATCAAGCTTTACCGGCAATGACCGGCATGGCGATCTGCATGACCATGAGCGCTGCGCAGACTATGGGACAGTACCGCCCGGAAATCAAGAATCCAGAATCCGGAATTCAGACTCTGGAATCCAGATCGCCGAAGCGCTCGCCACCCAGGCGGCAGCCTTCGTGCCCGCGTGCTGATCGCCGTTGGGCAGGTATCAGGCGGAGTCTTGCGTTTGCTCCTGACCGGTGCTCAACGCGCCGCGACGAAGCTGGTCGCGCTCGATCGATTCAAACAAGGCCTGGAAATTGCCTTCGCCGAAACCCTCGTCAGCGCGCCGCTCGATGAACTCGAAAAACACCGGCCCCAGCAAGGTCTCGCTGAAGATCTGCAGCAGCAGGCGTGGCGGGTTGCAGCGCGTCGATCCATCCAGCAGAATGCCGCGGGTCTGCAAATGCCCGACGGGCAGCCCATGACCCGGCAGGCGTTCCATCAGGTACAGCGGCGCACCGCCGATTCCCTTGATCGCGGGCAGACGCAATTCCATGGGTCCGGTGGGTATCTCAATGGGCTGCGCGCCGAGTTCCAGTGCCCGGGCATAGGCGCGGTGCGAGTCGCGCACCCGGAAAGCCATCGCACACGGACCCGGTCCATGTTCTGCCGCAAAGTAGCCTGCCAGGCTTCGCGGCTCCCGATTGATGATGAAATTGATATCGCCCTGCCGGTACAGCACAACGTCTTTTGAGCGATGCCGCGCGACGCAGTCGAAACCCAGTTGTTCAAACAGCGGCTCAAGCAGGTTGGGCACGGGTGAAGCGAATTCGACGAACTCGAAGCCGCAAAGGCCCATCGGATTGTCAAACAAATCGGCCATGAAAATCTCCAAAGATGCAGGGCTGCGCACAGGCGAAGCCCGGTCTGCGTGACCATCGGCACGCATGACGATTGAACGAAGTAGCGAGGGAAGGAGAAATCAGGCCCGGAACGGCGGCGCAGCCGAGCGCCCCCGGGTACTGCGGGAGAGGTGAATGCCAACGATGAGCATTGAGATCGACATCGCGCCGTGATCACGGAAGCCTTGCAGGCTTGTCAAACACGCCGGCGCGGAGACGTCAGACGGCGAATGCTCGAAGCCTGACGTCCGTGGGTGCAGGTGCCGGAATCGTTCAGTGCCCGGTTTGCACTGACATCATCGCCGCAAGCCGCGCATCAAATGCCTGTGCCGGTGAAGGCGCATCGCCCGTCCATGCGTTGATCTTCACCCGACAGGAGTGGGCCGCACAGCCCTGACCCAGACGCGACGAGCGCACGTCCGGCGTGAGGATGTTCGCATTGCCGGACAGCTCAGGCGCGTCGCCATCCGCAGCTGGCAGGTACCAAGCGCCGGTCGGCAGGGCGACGACCCCCGGCATGATCGCGTCACTGACGCGCACCACCGCGAGACAGGCACCGCGATCGTTGAACACGCGCGCCAGCATGCCTTCCTTCAGATGCAGCGCTCGCGCATCGTCCGGGTGTATCCGCAGTTGCTCGCGTCCGTCGGGCATCCGCGCTGCACTGGGGCCGGCATGAATCAACTGGCTGTGCAGCCGTCCTTCGGGCTGCGGCGAGAGCAGATGAAACCAGCCGGCGGCTCGCGCTGCGTCATCCAGCCACTCCTTGTCGGGCAGCCACATCGGGTGCGGCGGGCAATCGTCATAGGCCCAGCGGGCCAGCCGTGCGCTGGCGAGTTCGATGCGGCCGCTCTCCGTCTGCAGCGGGTGGGCGACCGGATCGGCGCGGTAGTCTGACAGATACACGTGATCCTTCAGTGTCGGCACCTCGGTCGCGCCCGCTTCCCAGAACGCGTCGAATGACGGCAGGGTCACGCCGAAGCGCGCCTGCGTATCCGCGCGCGTGGCGTCATACACATGACGCAGCCATGCCATTTCATCGCGGCCCTCAGTGAACTGCTCGCCCACGCCGAGCCGGTTTGCCAGGCCGGAAAAGATGTCGAAATCGGCGCGCGCATCGCCCAGCGGCGCAATGGCGCGCTTCATGGCGACGATCATGTCGCTGCGGCGATTGCCCGCAAGGTCGTTGCGTTCGATCGAGGTGGTGGCCGGCAGCACAATGTCGGCGCGCAGCGCCGTCGCAGTCCACATCGGGTCTTGCACGACGACGGTCTCGGGCTGTGTGCGCCAGGCCTGGTCGAGTCGCTGCAAATCCTGATGATGGTGGAAGGGATTGCCGCCCGCCCAGTAGACCAGGCGCGTGTCGGGATAGCGGCGTTCAATGCCTTCGTAAGTGAAGCTGCCGCCGGGCTGCTCGAGCATCTCAGTGATGCGCGATACCGGAATGAAGCTGTCGAGCGAATTCGACAAAGCCGAGATCGCCGGCGACCGTCCGGTGTTGGCCATGATGCCGACGCCCCCCAGCGAGCCATAGCCATAGCCGACGCCGCCGCCCGGCAAGCCGATTTGCCCGATTACGGCGGCCAGCCCCAGCGCTGCCCAGAACGGCTGTTCGCCATGGCGTGCCCGTTGCAGACTCCAGCTGACCGCCAGCAGGCTGCGCGTCGAAGGCAACACCGTGGCAAGCGCACGAATGCGCTGCGCATCAATGCCAGTGATGCGCGCGGCCCAGTCAGCATCTTTGACGACGCCATCATCGTCGCCACGCAGATGCCGCAGGAAGGTCTCGCTGCCGGCGCAATGGGTGTGCAGAAAATCAGCCGCGTGCTGACCGCGCGCGACGATCTCGCTGGCCAGCGCCAGCATCAGAGCGGTATCGGTATTGGGGCGGATCGGCCACCACTCCGCATCCATCCAGTCCGGCAGGTCGTCACGCTGCGGCGAAATATGAATCACGCGCGTGCCGCGTGTGCGGATTGCGCGCAGATGCTCTTCCAGCAGATGCCGCGCGAGGCCGCCCGATTCGTTCTGCGCCGTGCGCGGCGACATTGCGCCAAACACCACCAGCGTCTCGGTGTGTTTCGCGATGTTATCGAGCGAGGTTTGCAGGCCCTGGCACGCGTCCGCACTGCCCAGCACATGCCGCAGGATGACGGGGCCGGCCGCAATCGAATAGGTATCGACATGGCCGGTGTAGCCGCCGACCAGATTCATCATCCGGCGCAGCAGTGTTGGCGCATGATGAAAACGGCCAGCGCTGGTCCAGCCGTAGGAGCCGGCAAACACGGCGCGATTGCCATGGTGATCGATCACGCGGCGGATTTCGCCAGCGACCAGACCCAGCGCCTCATCCCAGCTGATCGGCACGAAGGCATCGGTGCCACGGCCGGCGCGTTCTCCGCGCGTGGTTGGCCGGCCGGCGCGTGCAGCGGCCAGCCAGGACTCGCGCGCCATCGGTTGCCGGATACGCCGGTACGCGTCACCCCATGCCGCCACCGACTCGATGATCGATGACGGATTCGGATCGCCGGCAAAGGGCTCGACGCCGACGATCTGGCCGTCATTCACCAGCAGGGTGTAGGCGCCCCAGTGGCTGCAGTGGGGAATTCGTTGAAGAGCTGTCATGTTGAAGAACTTTCAGGCGCTGCAATGATGGCCGATGGAACGTGCCCATCGCGGGTTTGTGAAGTGGATGGCAATTAAACGCGCATATCGTTTATATCGTCCATATCGTCCATATCGTCCATATCGTACCTATCTTTCATAACGTACATGACATTCGTCAGCGCCATGATGGCGGTCGGTAATGTGAGTGCCGGGCTGATCCTGGTCAGTGGATCCTTCACTTGGGCAACGGTCGCGGCGCGGCCAATGGGCCTGAAAAATTGATCGTTCATAAGCATGAGCCCGGTACCACCCAGCTCACCGCAAGCTTCTCTGCAATGTGCCGCCAACCCAGTGAACCTTCCTGCATCATCGGCGGATGAACAAGCGCAGGGGCAGGAGGAAACATGGGGCGAGAGCACATCGTGACGGGAACGTCGGTCAAGATCATCCGGCAGGTGTTGCTGGCGCTGAGGGCCGACGGCGCAGGGCGATGCGTCGTGATTGGTGACACGGCGACGCAGGAATTGAGTCGTACGCTGCTCTGCGACGAGATTCACGTCATCAGCATCTGCCGTGCGGATGAGCCACCCGACGATGCGCGCTTCGTGCAGCTGGTGAATCATTACGCTGCCCTGGAAAACGATGCCATGCTCATTCCGGCTGACGTCGAGGGGGCGCGCATGGTCGCGCGCAACCGAGCGGCGCTGCGCATGCGCGTGACGCCGTTCAGTCCACCCGAGCTGCTGGACGTACTCAATGACAAATGGCGCTTCTTTCAGTTTTGCCGCGAGCATGATTTGCCGGTGCCGGCCACCCGCCTGCTCGGCAACAAGGACGCCATTGACTTCGCCGCGCTGGCTAGCGAGCTCGGCCTGCCGCTGATCATCAAGCCGATCGACAAGGCGGGATCGGAGGGGGTGGTGCTGATTGCCGACGCGTCCGATTTTCATCGTCGCATCCGCGATAACCCGGCCTATGCGTACGGGCGCCTGATCGCGCAGCGCTACGTCGATGGCATTGACCTGTGCTTCAACTTTCTCGCGGTGGACGGCCTCATCGTCGCGCAATCGACGCAGCGCCGAATGCGCAACCTCGTGAAGTTTCTGGAGAACGCTGAACTTGGCGAGCTCGGCCGCCGGCTGGCCCGCGCCAGTCAGTATCACGGCGTGATGTGTATCGATGCGCGCCAGGAGCACATCACCGGAAAGGTCTATCTGATTGAATCCAATCCGCGCTTTTGGGCTTCCCTGGGGGCGTCGGCCTGGTGCGGTCTGAATTTTGTGACTGAGGCGGCCAAGGCCCAGGCAACGCCGCTCCATGTGAAGACGTCTCACGCAGCGATGTCTCACGTAGCGGCGCGTCACATAGCGGCGCGTCACATAGCGCTGTCCCATGCAGCAACTCCTGACCCGGAAAAATCCGGACCGATCTCGTTATCCAGTGGCGAATTCAATGAGCGTCACTCGCTGATGCGCCCCGGTGCCTGGCCAAGGCTGCTGCTGGATACCGGTCGCAAGGGACGGTTTCTGCGCGCGTGGCTGCTGGATCTGCCGGTGTTGTGCGATGCGTTTGGCCGCTTGGGGCAGGCCTTGCGACGAAAGCTGGTGCTCAATCGCGTGAGCCGTCCCGGCACGGTCACATCGACAGCGCCGGTTGTTGCGGGGGTGGTACAGCCGGAGCAGGAGCCGCCGACGGTCAGAACATTCACCGGACCGGCGCACAGCACACTGGCGGTCGCTGAGTTCGGCAAGCCAGACAGGTAGCGCTCATTCAGGCAGGCGTTGTCGGTCGCATGCGCCGGTATCCCGGCATGTCGACGTCGGTACAGCATCGCCTGTCTCCCTGAAAGATTGCACCGATTTAACAAAAATAATCGGTATTACCAGCGCAGATAAATTTACCGGCGACGGCAAAGCAGCCCGCTGAAGCAGCCCTGTTCTTTCATCGAGCGTCGCGCAGTGCTTGCGGGCGGGCGACAGCGATGCGATGGTCTTCCGACTGGCGTTGCGTTGCGTTGAGTAAATACCTGATAATTTTTATAAATCGATAATGTTTATTTCATAAATATTATCGTTGCATGACATTGGGTCAAACGATCATTTATTGTTTTAAAACAAATAAACATCGTCGGAATTAAATCGGTCAAGGAATTAGAGTTGACATTGCATAGTCAATCGGACAACTTTAATTATAAAAATAAAACTTTATTTCCTTACTGCAAGGCTCATGTGATCACACCCAAGATCGTCCGACAGTTCGCCGCCCTGCTTCCTTCGAGCCACCTGATGAAGTCCCGTGCGCTCTGGCCCTGGCTGGTCGCTTGGTTAATCTTGATCTCTGCCGCCATCGTCATCACCGGGCTGGTGGCGAACTACGTCGCCAACGAGCACCGCCGGGCAGGATCTGAACTGCTGCGGCAGCGTCTGGTGGCGCGCGTGAATACCTACGGGCGGCAACTGGAAGATCTGACCGACCGTATTGATCAGATGGGGCAGGCGCTGATTGACGAATGGCGTCGTCATCCGGAGCGTATTGATTTCGACAAGACGCTGGTCGGCATTTTCCCGAGAGGCAAACCGCTGTATGTCGCCATCTACGATGCCAATGCGCGAAAGCTCATGACATCGTTCAAGCCTCGCCTGAGCGAGCAGGCCAGCCTTGAATTTTTTTTGCAGCATCCACCCAGCCACGACGATGAGTGGCATATCACGCCGTCCGAGTTTTCACCGGTGATTGGACGCGACATGCTGCGCATGTCGCGCCGGCTGACGACGGCCGATGGCAAGTTTGCCGGCATGCTGTGCGTGGGGATTCCGCCGGATTTCCTGTCGGCGTTCGAGGATGACACGACCCTCGGGCGGAGCGACTTTGTCAGCGTGCGCCTGCTCGACGGCCCCCTGCTGACGGCCAAGGGCGGCGCAGGACAGTTGCAGGGGTCACTGTTCCGCAGGGATCCGCATTTTGACGCACCGACCGGCGTACGGCTCGAACCGAAACAGCGCTTTGTCGATGGCATCGTGCGATGGGTCGCGTGGCGCCAGCATTCGGTGATGCCGCTGATGGCGGTGGTTGCCGTTGCCGTCGACGACGCCATGGCGGAGGTTGAGGCGACGACATTGGTGTACTACGGCGCGGCCTCCGTGATCATTTTCGTGCTCTTGCTGCTGTGTCTGGGCGTTTTGATTGCTGCGGGCAAGCTGGCCGAGCGCCGGCAGGCGGACGAGGAGATCCGGCAGGTCTATCGTGCGGCGACGGATGCCGCCAATGAAGGTTTCTACATGTTGCGCCCCATCTGGTGCGACGCGGGCCGCCTGAAGGATTTCCGCTTTGAGGATGCAAATGTCTGCGGCGGTCTGCTGCTGGGCCTGGATCGCGCGCAGGTGTTGAAGCGGCAGGCGAGCGAAGTACTGATGCCGCTGGTATTCGCTGACCTGCGTGAACTCGTCCAACGTGCGCTGGATCATCAGGTGGCGGATGACGAGCGGCGCATCGTGGCCGAAGCCCGGCTGCCTTCCAAGTGGTTGTCCCGGCGTGCCGTGCGCGTGGGTACGGGCGTGGCACTGACGCTGCGCGATATCTCGGACAGCAAGGCTCATGAGGAAGAATTGCTGCAGCTCGCCCATCGCGACGTACTGACCGGTTTGCCGAACCGCTTGTGGCTGCATCGCTATCTGCCGACCGCCATTCGACGCGCGCGCCGCGCGCACAAGCAGCTGGCTGTCTTGTTCGTCGACCTCGATCATTTCAAGACGGTGAATGACACGCTCGGCCATGACGTAGGCGACGATCTGTTAAAGCAGGTCACCGAGCAGCTGCGTGCGACGCTGCGCGCCAGCGACCACATGGTGCGCTTGGGCGGTGACGAATTTCTGGTGGTGATTGAGAAGGTCGATGATCCGGAGATCATTGATGCGTTGGCCTTGAAGATCATCGGCAACCTGAACCAGTACGTCGCGCGCAAGGAAACGCCGCTGAACATGGTCAGCGCATCGATCGGCATCAGCCTGTATCCGCGCGACGGCGAGCTGCCCGATGAGTTGCTCAAGCATGCCGACATTGCGATGTATCAATCGAAAAGTCTCGGACGTTCGCGTCATCACTGGTATTCGCCGGAATTGTCATCGCAGCTGAATGAGCGCTTGCGCCTCGAGCAGTCCTTGCGCAACGCGGTCGAGCGCGACGAGCTCGATCTCGTTTATCAGCCGAAATACGCAGCACGATCGGGACGGATGTGCGGCGCCGAGGCGCTGTTGCGATGGCAGCACCCGGAGCTGGGGCTGGTCATGCCCGCATCCTTTGTCGGACTGGCCGAGCACACCGGGCTGATCGTGCTGGTCGGCGAACAGGTCATCCGCCGCACCGTGATGCAAATGGCTGCATGGCAGGAAGCCGGCCTGCCCGCGCTGAGCGTGGCCATCAATGTATCGCCGGAACAGCTGCGCCGCACCGATGTGGCCAGCTACCTGGCTCAGCAGCTCGATGCCTGTCAGGTCGCGGCCAGCCTGATTGATATCGAGATCACCGAGTCGGCCATGGTGGAGCAGAGCGACGCCGTCCAGAGCCAGCTCGCGCAGTTGCGGGCGCTGGGCGTGCGGCTGGTGATTGATGATTTCGGCGCGGGCTATTCCTCGCTGTCGCAATTGCAGCGTCTCGACGCCGATGTGCTGAAAATGGACCGCGCTCTGGTGTCGCGTCTGGTTGCCGGTTCGGATGCCGAGGCGCTCTGCCGGGGCATTATCTGGATGGCCTCCGCGCTGGGCCTGAAGGTGGTGGCAGAAGGCGTGGAGACGGCCGAGCAGTTGCGGATCCTGCGCCGGATCGGCTGCGACGAGCTGCAGGGATACCTGCTGTCCGTGCCGTTGACGGCCGACGAGCTCGCGCAGTTGCTGTGGGAGGGATTGCAAACGTCTGATGCGCCGCCTCGGTTTTCAATTTCCTAACGGAGCCCGGGTCTTGGATATGCCGTCTGCCCGCCGCGCCGGCGATGCGTGATGCTGGCTTCCGTGGGTTCACTGTGCTAGCTTTTGTACCGGAAATCGGTGGGAGGGCGGTCCTGTCCGCATCCCGGAAAAAAGCAAGGGGGGAAACATGAACAGCCTGTCAGGAACAATGGTCACCCGTCTGACTGCCATCGCCATGATGCTCGGGTCCATGGCCATCGCGAACGCTGCAGAGAAGACACCCGTAGATAAGGCGACCACGGACACGGCGCCCATCGTGCTGGCGCAGGCCGCCACGGAATGCAAGGGCTGCGGTGAAGTCACTGCGGTGCGTGCCGTTGAGGTCGAAGGCAAGGGATCCGGCGTCGGCATCGGTGTCGGCGCGGTGGTCGGCGGCATCCTCGGCAATAAAGTCGGTGGCGGTACCGGCCGCACCATTGCCACGGTCGGCGGCGCAGTCGCCGGCGGTTATGCCGGCAATGAGATCGAGAAGCGGGTCAAGAAAGACACCCAGTACGAGGTCGTCGTGCGCCTGCAGAGCGGCAAATCGCGCGTGTTCCGGTTCGAGCAGAAGCCGCACTGGGAAGTGGGCGATCTGGTGAAGGTCGTCAACGGCACGCTCGTCGAGCGCGACGAATGATCCTGCGGCCATAGCAGCACGATGCACCGGCCCTGAGGTTTACAAAGAGGCTGGGTGGATCCGGCCATCTGGTCCTCGGCGCTTTTCATCGCGCCCGGACGTTCTATTTTTTGAAACTGTGTTCCTGTCGGGTCGGCAGGTCGGCTGCAGGCTGGCGTCTGGGCATGCCGGCTTGCCCACGCCGGTCAAGGTGGCCTGCGCCGCCGTTGTCGTCAGAGCGCAGGTGCTTTCCTACGTAAAAGCAAAGTATTTCGTTGGGTTATTTTTATAACGAAATGCTTTAGCATGCGTGCAAGCAGTTACATTTTTTGGATCCGACCGGCGGGACGCCTTGGCGCGTCCCCAGGGGCGGTATCTCTTGATCCAGATTTCCGGCGATGATCATGACGACAGCGCCGGTTCCGTGCCGGTGCGCCCTCACGAGTGTGCCAGGTTTACCCTGCGTTCCATTGACCTCGTGCTCCTGACGTGCAGCTTCTGACCGTTCATTCTTGGTGGATCGCCCTGAGGCAGCGCAATGTCATGCGCTGGGTGGCGGCATGGCTATTGCTGTTTGCCGCCATGATCGGCATCGGCTGGGTGATCGTCGAGCATATGGTCGACGACCATCGCGATGCAGGCGTCGCACTGGTCGAAGCGAAGGTGCAGTCGCGCGTCAAGTCTTATGGCCGCCAGATGGATGACCTGATCCAGCGTCTGGACAGTGTCGGTCAGTTGCTGGTGGTGGAATGGGCATCTCGCCCGAAGGCGATCGATTTCAATCTCATACTCGTCGGGATCTACCCTGAGGGCAAGCCACTGTATGTCGCGTTTCTGGATCCGCAGGGACAGGTGCAGGCGGCTTCATTTTTGCCACGCGCGTCGAACGCGAGCCGCAGCCGCTTTTTTCAGTATCACCGCGAGCATTGCTGCGACGGCTGGCAAGTCACGCCCGTCGAGCACTCCGATCTGGTGGGCGGGGAGATCCTGCACATGTCGCGCGGCTTGCGCGACGTGAATGGCAATTTCGCCGGCGTTCTGATGTTTGGCCTGACGCCAGATCTGTTGACGGCTTTTGACGGCGACTCGGAAATCGGCCCGCTCGATTTCGTGAATGTGCAACTGGTAGACGGCTCGGTGCTGACCAGCAAGCTCGGCAACGGCCCGGGACCGCAGCTGTTCTATCGGCAGGCGCCCCATTTTCCCAACGTGTATGGCGTTCGGCTGGAGCCAGGGACGTCCTTCCATGATGGTCGGGCGCGCTTCGTCGCGTGGCGCAGGCATGCGTTCCTGCCGCTCATGGCGGTGGCGTCGGTGACTGCCGCGGATGCCTTGGCGGACGTGGAATCGGAGGTACGACTCTATCGCGGCGCGGCGGTGGCGATGACGGTCTTGCTGCTGCTGTTTTGTGGGGCGGGCGTCGCGCTGGCAGGAAATCTGGCGATGCGCCGTATCGCCGAGGAAGAGATCCGCAAGGTCTACCGGACCGCAACAGACGCAGCGAATGAAGGTTTTTACATGCTGCGACCGCTGCGTGACGAGCAGGGCGAGGTGACGGACGTTCAGTTCGAGGACGTCAATGAAAGCGGCGCGGCATTGCTGGGCCGGGACCGGCATGCATTGCAGGGCAAACCAGCCGGTCTGGTATTGGCGCCGATCGTCTGGAACGATTTGCTGGCCTTCGTCCGGCGCGCCCTGCAGTATCAGCGCGTCGAAGACGAGTACCGCGTGGTGGCCGCGGCCGGCTTGCCTTCGCGATGGCTGCATCGGCATGCCGTTGCGATCGGCCAGGGCGTGGCGCTGGCATTGCGCGATATCTCGGACGTCAAGGCGCATCAGGAAGAGCTGGTCGAGCTGGCGCATCGCGACAACCTGGTGGGCTTGCCGAACCGGCTGTGGTTCCAGCACTTCATGCCGGCAGCGATTCAGCGCGCCACCCGCTCGCACAAGCCGCTGGCGCTGATGTTCATTGACCTCGATGACTTCAAGACCGTCAATGACACGCTCGGGCACGATGTCGGCGATCGCGTCCTGCGCGAGGTGGCGCTGCAGCTGCGCGCCAGCCTGCGCGGCAGCGACCAGTTGATCCGCCTGGGCGGCGATGAATTCCTGGTCATTATTGAAAACATCGATCATGTGGCCGACCTCGACCATCTGGGTCGGAAACTGATCGATGCTGTCGAGCAGGAGTTTCGCCCGAATGACGATGCGCTCGGAAATATCAGCGCGTCGATCGGTATCAGTGTCTTTCCGAACGATGGCGAATCGGCTGAAGACCTGCTCAAGCATGCCGACATTGCGATGTACCAGGCCAAGGCGCGCGGTCGCGGGCAGGCATGTCGTTACCTGCCGGAGTTTTCGTCGAAGCTGGCCGAGCGGGTCAGCAGCGAGCAGGCCCTGCGACAGGCTGTCGAGAACGATGACCTGCTGGTGCATTTCCAGCCCAAGGTACGGCTGGATACCGGCCTCCTCAGCGGCGCCGAAGCGCTGGTGCGATGGAATGATCCGGAGCGAGGCTTGCTGATGCCGGAGTCTTTCATCAGCATGGCCGAGGACATCGGCTTGATCGTGCCGATCGGCGAAGGCGTGATTCGTCGCGTGTTATCGCAGATGGCGCGCTGGCGCGATGCCGGCCTGCCTGAACTGCGGGTGGCCATCAATGTGTCGCCGCAGCAGTTGCGGCGTGCCGATGTGGCAGGTTACCTGCAGCAGCAGCTGGCGCTGTATGGCGTGGCCGCGGCACTGATCGATATCGAGATTACCGAGTCGGCGATGGTCGAGCAGACAGCCGGCGTGCAGCGTCAGTTGCAGCGCCTGCGCGAGCTGGGCGTGCGAATGGTGATTGATGATTTCGGCACGGGTTATTCGTCGCTGGCGCAATTGCAGCGGCTGGATGTGGATGCGATCAAGCTGGACCGCGAGATGGTGCAGCCGCTCGAGCCGGGCAGCAATGCCGAGTCGCTCTGCCGTGCGATTGTCTGGATGGCTTCGGCGCTGCATCTGGATGTGGTCGCCGAGGGCGTCGAGACGCAACAGCAGCTGCAGGTGCTGGCCGATGCCGGTTGCCGCGAGATTCAGGGTTTTCTGTTCGCCGGCCCCTTGCCGTCGGAGGAGTTCGAGCGGATGCTGCGTCGTCCGACCCCGGCGTCACCCGACTGGCTGGTCCGCACCAATGAGCCCGCCTTCGACGACCGCGCCAAGGTCAGCGGCCTGGAATCAGCGATGTGATGTTGACGAGGTGACGTCAACGTGAGTTCAGCGCGGCGACATCAGCGAGCTAAGGTCAACGAGCTAACCTCAGCGAGCTAACTTCAGCGAGCTGACATCAATGGCGTGATCGTTGCCTCGACGGCCTCGGTGGCATTGCGCATCCACACCTCGCCATCCTGAATCGTTACCTGCAATTGCATCGTGCGCTCGCACAGTCGCTCAAGCTGTTCCGCGACCGTGGCATCGATCTGATACACCGACAGGTTGCCGGCGCGCGTGAGTTTGTTCGCGATCTGCTTCCACCAGATGTCGGCACTGCTGCCGTACACATACACCCGCACCTCGCTGGCGCGGCCGCAGGCCTTCAGGATGCGGCGCTCTTCGGGCTGGCCCACTTCGATCCATTGCTCGACGGCGCCGGTCAGGTCTTTGCGCCACAGGTCGGGTTCGTCCGTATCAGAGATGCCTTTGCCAAACTCGAGACGTTCATGCGCATTCAGCGCGAACACGAGCACGCGCGTCATCATGCGCTGCAAGGTCTCGGAAGGATGGCAGGCAATGTTGAGCGCATGGTCGGCGTAGTAGTGCCGGTCCATGTCGGCGACTTGCAGCTGCACTTTGTAAATCACGGATTTGATGGCCATGGGGGTAGTCGGTGCCGGGCGCACACCTGACGAAGAAAAGCCGCGAGTGTACCGCGCGCCGCGCTGCGCGTTCGTTTCCGCACATCATCAATACGCGAGATAATCGTGCGGCCTGGCAGCCAACGCTTTCGTCACTGCCGTGGCGCTTGCCCGGTGCGTGCCGGGTTCGACAGGAGTCCCATGAAAACCTTTGCCCCGTTGATTCAGTGCCGCCGCATGCCCGGCATCGTGCTGGCATGGCTGCTGACCGGCTTGCTGACCGCCTTGCCCTGGGCCGTCAGCGTGCATGCACAGGACAAGGAGGTGCTGAAGGAGGCGCCGCGCGAGCCTGTAAAGGAGCCGGTCAGTGTGGGCACCGGTTTTTTCGTGTCGAACGCCGGGCACATCGTCACGGCGTATCACGTCATTCGCGGCAAATCGCAGGTGCTGATCGGCCCGGTCGATCGCAAGCTCTGGCGCGTGGCGACGGTGCTGAAGATTGACGAGACGAACGACCTCGCGCTGCTGCAGGCACGGCTGGAGCGACCGCCGCTGTCGATCGCCCCGTGGAGCGAGGTACCGGTTGGTCTGGAGGCGCTGGTGATTGGCTATCCGCAGCCGGTGGTGCAGGGACTGTCGAAAAAAATCACGCAGGGCATCGTCAATGGCGAGCGCAGCGAATCCGGCGAGAACGCGCAGTTTCAGCTGAGCGCCGAGGTCCAGCGCGGCAACTCGGGCGGACCGGTATTGTCGCCGGACGGTCTCGTGATCGGCGTGGTGCGGGCCAAGTTGAATGCCTTGTCGCTGGCACAAAAAACCGGCGACATCGCGCAGAACGTCAACTACGGTCTGAAGTCATCGCGGCTGATTGAGTTCCTGCAGTCGGCCGGCGTGCCGGTGCAGATACAGAAACCCAACCTCGCGCTGCAGCCGCGCCCCTATGAGACCTTCCGCAAGGCCGAAGCCTCGATCGTGGCGGTCGTCGCCAGAAACCCTGACGCCACGCCAGCGGCAGGGCCTGACGGGCGCGGCACGCCAAAGGATGTGCAGATCCAGGAAAAGAGCGGCAACTGAGCGCGGCCGCGCGAGCCGTTGCGACGGCTAGCGCGGATCGACGTGCGTCATCATGTTCAGCACCGGATGCCGCTCGATCACGCGGCGCCGAGCTTCGACAGCGATCCGGTGACCCTGCTCAACGGTCAGGGTGCCGTCGACCTCGAGATGCGCATCGACCAGCAGCAGGTCGCCGGTGCGCCGGGTGCGCAGATCGTGCACGCCGAGAATGCCGGGCGTGCCGAGAATTTCTTCGCGGATGCGTTCAGTTTCTTCTGCCGTGGCGGCACGATCCGTCAGGTCGTGCAGCGCTTCCCACAAGAAGCTCCAGCCAGTCTTGCCGACCATGAAGCCCACAATGGCGGCGGCGATCGGATCGAAGAAGGGCAGCCCGAACAGATTGCCGACAATGCCGATGGCCACCACCAGCGAGGAAGCGGCGTCTGAGCGCGCATGCCACGCATTGGCCACCAGCAGCTTCGAGCGGACCCGTTCGGCAACGGCCAGCATGTACCGGAACAGTAGCTCCTTCGCCAGCAGCGAGCCAAGCGCCACCCACAGCGCAGCCGGTGCAATCGTCGCCACACCTTGCGGCGAGCTGATCTTCATCGCGGCACTCCACGCCATGCCGGCGCCGACTACGAACAGCAGCAGGCCCAGCACCAGGCTGGCGGCATTCTCATAGCGCTGATGGCCGTAATGATGGTCTTCGTCGGCTTCCTTGCGGCTATGGCGCAGCGCCAGCAGAACGACCACATCCGACGCGAGGTCGGACAGCGAATGAACACTGTCGGCGATCAGGCCCTGCGAGTGCGTGAGCCAGCCGGCCACGGCCTGAGCCATCGCCAGCAGCACGTTGACGGCCACGCTGACCCAAGTGCTGCGCTGCGCGGCGTTCTCGGCTTGCGGCGACACGGGCTCGTCATCGAGATCGTCGTCGAGATCATTCAGGTCATTCATGTCGTTCGGCGCATTCATCGGAGGGGACATCGGGCAGGGAGGGGCAAAGCGAACCGTTATGAATTTTAAAGCAGGGTGGCAGCGTGAAGGCTGGCGCAGATCATTCCACAAAAGAAAAACGCACCGCGAACGGTGCGTCAAACTGGCAACTTGCCGGGACTTGCGAGGAGTCGGAACGGATCAGTGAATCAGTATTCGTATTCAAGCTGCATGCGGAAGGTGTTGCCGCGGTAGGCCATGTCATCGATGCGATTGCGACCGACCAGATAGGCAGCGTTGTACTTGATGGCCTGATGCGAATCGATGGCCAGCTTGCCGAAGATGGCCGGGCCGATACGGTGGCCTTGCTGGCGCGTGTTGGCCCAGTTGTTCCAGCGGCCGAGGTCGCCGAAGGCCTGGAAGCCGAACGCGAATTCCCTCTGCACGCGGTAACGAACCTGCACCTGATAGTACGAGGTGGTGTGGCTTGGCTCATCGCTGCGGTAATTGCGCTCGAACAGGAAGTTGGCGATCCACTCGGTTTTGCCAAAGTCCGCCTGGAACAGCGGACCCCACTTCACTTCATAGCCTTCCGAGCGGTCTTGCGGACGCTCGACCTCCACGAGGAAGCCAACGTCCACCGGGAAGCGGCCGGTCTCGGTCAGCTGAAAACGGTTTTCCCATTCGATCGCATCAAACTCGGTCGAGCTGCCTGCGGGTCGGTTGTACTTCACGTAGACCTCAGTGAACCAGTGTTCATTGACGCCATAACCGAGGCCGATCGACGCGGACGAGCGATCCTTCGAGCTGTCGCGCATGTCGCGCGTGCCAAACTTGAAGTCGATCTCGCGTTCACCCGCTTCGACGCGGGCCGGGTAAATATATTCATCGGGTGCGGCGTGCGCGATGCCGGCACTCAGCGATGCGGCTGCCAGTGCGCAGCCCATCAGAAGATTGGTTTTCATGCTCTCGGATGATGTCTTTATTGGATTTATATTTGCTGCCTGCGCGATCCATGGGATCGCGCAGGTGACCTTCGTTGCCCTGCGTTGCGCAAGTGCTGCGCCACTGATTGCTTCCCCCCGCCTCCTTGCCGTCAGCCGGCCCTCAGTGCCGGTCGCGCAGCCATTTGCTGGCGCTTGACCAGCGAGGCTGCCGACAGGATCACGGCCAGTGTGGCCACATAGAACAGCATCTGCATCGCGCTCGGGCTCGGCTCATAGCCCACCAGCGCATGCAGGATGCGACCGGCTAGCGAGTCTGCCGACAGGATCGACGACGTATCCCACAGCGGCGTCACCAGCGACGGCAGCCAGTCCGCCTGAATCAGGAAGCGCGCCATCTGGCCGGCAAGGCCTGCCGCCAGCAGCACCAGCATCCAGCCGGTGACGGTAAAGAACCATTTCAGTGGAATGCGCATCAGGCCGAAATACATCACCATGCCCAGCGCTGCGCCGCCCACCAGGCCGAGCGCACCGCCGCCGGCGATGTCGGCCAGGCTGCTGCCATCGCCGCTGGCCATGCCATGCAGGAAGAGCACGCTTTCCGCGCCTTCGCGCAACACCGTCAGTGCAATCAGTATGGCGATGGCAGACAGTCCGCGCGTGCCGTCGCTGACTTCGGCGCCGACGCGCTTCGCGTCACGCGCCAGCTCCGCGCCGTGCGTCGACATCCACACGTGATGCCAGCCAAGCATCAGCACGGCGACACCGAGCACGCCGGCGTTGAACAATTCCTGACCGCTGCCATCGGCCAGGTTGGCGATGGTCTCGGTCAGTCCGGCGAGAATGCCCGAACCGATCACGCCCGCCAGCACGCCGACGCTGATCATCAAGGTACGTCGGCTTACGTCGCGCGTCGCGGCGGCAACGATGCTGATAACCAGCGCCGCTTCCAGCGTCTCGCGGAAAATGATCAGTGCGGCGCCGAACATGGCTTACTCCGCGATGACCACGCCCTTGGCGGTGGCCTGGTTGAACTCACCCATGAACGGGTACTTGCCCGGCTTCAGCGGGCCGATCCAGATGGCGGCTTTCGAGCGCGGCGCGATGATTTTTTCGCGGTTCAGCTCGTGGCTTTCGAATTCTTCCGGAGTCGAATCCTGATTCTCAACGATCAGCTTGACTTTCTGGCCAGCGGGCACGCGAACCTCGGAAGGTGAAAACTTGTGGTCCTTGATCGTGATGGTGAATTCATTGTCGGCGGCCATGGCGAAGGCCGGCAGCAGCGCGAGCAGGGCAACAGATAGGAGTCGAGTCGTCATGGTAGGTGTGGTCCGGAAAGAGAGTCAGGAAACTTGACGATTTAATGATAATTATTCTCATTTATTTGGTCAAGTGCCTGTCAATCGCTTCCGGCCGCACGGTGCGATGACGGGGCGAGCCATCGCCGTTGCTTCGACGTCATGAGCGGCGCGGCCGCCGCTGGGATTCAGGTCATGCCGCGACTTCCATCGCATATTCGTCGACGATCAGATCGATCATGCGGCGTGCATAGCCAGGCAGCTGATCGATATTTTTCACGCAGATCGACAATTGACGCTGCGCCCAGGCATCCGACAGCGGCACGTGCTGCACGCGCATGCGCTTGCCATAGCGCAGCGCTACGGATTCGGGCATCACCGCAATCGCTGCATTCACCTCAACGATGCGGCAAGCGCTCTCGAAGTGGGCCACGCGCGTGCGCACGGCCAGGCTTGCATGCGCTTCGATCGCCATGGCCGACAGCAGCTGGGAGATGGCGCAGTCTTCGGTCAGGCAGACATGCTCGTGCTTGAGCGCCTGCACGAAATCGATTTTCTTCAGCTTGGCCAGCGGATGTTTCGGCGAGAACACCGCCACCAGCCGGTCATGCCGATAAGGAATTAGCTGCACATCGCGGCCCTTGGTCTCGCAGGAGACAATGCCGATGTCCGCGGCACCTTCACTCACCGCGCGCACGATTTCTTCGCAGGTACGCTCACGCATCTCGATATCGATGTCGGGATGCGCGGCCAGATAGGCCGGCAACAATAGCGGAATGTCTTCATTGATCGCGATCGTCTCGGCGTGCAGCCGCAGCGTGCCCTTGACCCCGCGCGTGAATTGATGAAGCTCGCCGCACAGGCGGTCGAGTTGCTGCTGCACGTCGCGCGCCGACTGCAGCACGACGCGTCCCGCCGGTGTCAGCGTCAGGCCCTGCGCCGTCCGGTGAAACAGCTTCAGCCCCAGACTCTCCTCGAACCGCTTCAGCCGCGAGCTGGCCGCCGGCAGTGACAGGCAGGCACGCTCCGCACCCGCTGTCAGGCTGTTGGCTTCAGCGATATGAATCACCAGCCGCATGTCGGTGAAATCGAAATGCATCGCCACCTTGTCTTCCCCTGTCTTCTCTTGGTGCCCCGATGTCCCCCGTGCCGAAGCTGGCGCGGCAGGGCAACTGACGCGTTGCCCAGGCACTCGTGCGTTATTCGTTATTCCATTTATTTCATGCCGGCATGGATGGTGGTTCGTTAAACCGTTCTTTTAACGAAAAACAAATCCGATATCCGGATCGACACGCTACGCCAATTTGTGCGGCAGATGCTGCTTAACTAATTCGTTTGGCAGGCGGGGGGTGACATAAACTGCGTTTGCAGCAACGCTTTTAAGCGTTTTATTTGGTTATCTTTTGCCTCGCGGGGGAAATTATGCTGATTGCCTGTTTTTTGGGCAGCGAGCCAGTGGTCGCCAAAATATTGCACCAAGGCAATATCGTTTCCCTGTGGAATTTCACCTAAAATAGCGAAATTTCCGACTGAGGCCGGCGACCGACGCCTGCCGCACCATGAATCCAGCCTCGCGCCGTTTGTACGCCAAGCAACTCTGCATCCGATCCGGAGCAGATGGGGCGCGTGCCATCGTCTTTACGGCAGGGCTCGTCAACGGCACTCGTTCCGGGCTCCCCTGAGTTGATGGGCATTCTTTTCCTCCTTCGCCAAGCCATGCGCGGTGCTGCGGAATTCATCGCCGCACCAGCTGCGTCGCCAGGCTTGCCGAGGCCGGCTTGCGGCATATCGTCGCTGCGCACTGCGCTGCAGCGCTGGCGGGTCTGGCTGGCCGCAGGCTTGCTGTTGCCCGCTGCCGCGATGGCCGGTGAGCCGGTGACGCTGCAACTGAAGTGGAAGCACGGTTTCCAGTTTGCCGGCTACTACGCCGCTGCCGCGCAGGGTTATTACGAGGAAGCCGGACTCGACGTCAACATCGTCGAGCTGCAGCAGAACATCAACACGGTCTCGCAAGTGGTCAATGGCCACGCCAATTTCGGCATCGGCAGCAGCAGCCTGCTGGTAGCGCGCGCGGAGGGCAAGCCGGTGGTCGCGCTGGCGGCCATTTTCCAGCACTCGCCGCTGGTGCTGGTGTCCCGCAATGATCTGCGCACGCCCAAGGATCTGATCGGTAAGAAAATCATGATCGAGCCACTCGCCGATGAGTTGCTTGCCTACCTGACGCAGTCCGGCGTGCCGCCCGAGCAGCTAACGCTGGTGCCGCACAATTTCAACGTGCAGTCCCTGATAAGCGGCGACGTGGACGCGATGAGCGTTTACATGTCGGATGAAATCGACGCGCTCAACAAGGCGCAGTTCAACTACCAGATTCACTCGCCGGTCTCGGCCGGCATCGGCTTTTATGCCGACGTGCTGTTCACGTCAGCCAATGAGATCAGGAATCATCCGGACCGCGTCGCAAAGTTTCGTGCGGCCAGCCTGCGCGGATGGCAATACGCGATGAATCATCCCGAGGAGATGATCGATCTGATCCTTGCGCGCTATGCCACCGGCAGCCAGCGTGAGCATCTGGCGTTCGAGGCCAACGTGCTGAAGTCGCTGATCCGTCCGGATCTGATCGAGATCGGTCACATGAACCCGGGACGCTGGCAAGGCATCGCCAGTTTGTATGCGAAGTCCGGCGCAATCCCGGAAAACTTTTCGCTCGACGGTTTCATGTACGAGCCGGACGATACGGCCAGCCTCGATGGCCTGTACTACTTGCTGGGCGTGGCCTTCATCGCCCTCAGCATCAGCGGCGGCATCGCGCTGTACATCTACAAAATCAACCTGCGGCTGACCAGCAGCGTGACCGATCTCGAGGGCGTGCGACAGGCGCTGGAAGATGAACGGAAGAAGCTGCTCGCCTCCGAGGAGCGTCTGACGGCGTATGCGGAAGAGCTGAGCCTGCAGAACTCGATCCTGAAGCTGCTGCAGGACGCCGTTGCGTTGCCGGACGTACTGCTGTCGCTGGCGCAATCCGTGGAGGCGCGTCATCCGGGCATGCTGTGTTCGATCCTGATTTACAGCGAAGCTGACCGCGCGCTTTACCATGGCGCGGCGCCCAGCCTGCCCGATTTCGTCATCGAGGCAATCAATGGCTTGTCGGTGGACGAGGGTGTCGGTTCGTGCGGCACAGCGGCGTCGCGCGATCAACTGGTGATTGTCGAGAACATTCAGCAGGACCCGTTGTGGGCCGAGTATCGCGAGCTTGCAGCGCGCGCCGGACTTCACGCCTGCTGGTCGCAGCCGATTCACTCGTCCGACCAGAAACTGCTGGGCACGTTTGCGATTTATCACCGCAGGCCGGCCCAGCCGACCGACGCCGATCGAACGCTGATTCGCCATTTTTCCTGGCTAGCGGGCATCGCCATTGAAAAAAGCCGCTCGGCCGAACGCATTCGCCTGAGCGAGGAACAGCTGCGCTTCGTGCTTGAGGCTGCCGAGCTGGGCTTCTGGGACTGGGACATCAAGGCCGGCACGGTGGCGCGCAATGAGCGCTGGGCCACGATGCTTGGCTACACGCTGGCCGAAATTGGCCAGCCGTCATTCCGGCCGACCTTCCTGGTGCATCCCGACGATGTCGAGAAAGTGCAGCACTCGATCGATGATGTGCTTGCCGGACGATCCGCTACCCATCAGATCGAATACCGCATGCTGCACAAGGACGGCTCAGTGCGCTGGATCCTCGACCACAGCAACGTGACGCAACGCGATGTGCAGGGCCGGCCGGCGCGGATGAGCGGCACGCACATCGATATCACTGAGCGCAAGCTGGCAGAGGAACGCACGCTGCAGCTGGCCTTCTATGACCCGCTGACGGGCCTGCCCAACCGCCGCATGCTGAGTGACCGCCTGCGCCAGACGCTGGCCGCGAATGCGCGCCATCCCCGATTTGGCGCGCTGATGCTGCTCGACCTCGACAACTTCAAGCCATTGAATGATCGCCACGGTCATGCGGCCGGCGACCAGTTGCTGGTAGAACTGGCGCACCGGCTGACGTCGCGCATCCGCACCGAAGACACCGCCGCGCGGCTCGGCGGCGATGAATTCGTGCTGGTGCTCAATGAGCTCTCTGATGACGAAGAACAGGCACGCCGGCAGGCGATGGCGGTCGCCGAAAAAATCCGTAATGCGCTGGATGAGCCCTACCGCCTGCGGGTCGGCGCTTCCGGCGAGGAAGAAAGCATCGAGCATCGCTGCTCGACGAGCATCGGGGTAACGCTGTTCCGTGGCAGCGATGGTGACGAGACGACCATCATTCACCATGCCGACCTCGCGATGTATCTCGCCAAGCAGGCGGGCAAGAATGCGATCCGTTTTTATGACGACGCTGCGCGCACGGCAGCGAACATGACTCGCTTCAGTGGCTGAAGCGGCACTTCGTCAAAGCCGAACGCAGGCACGCCGCGCTTCACTAGAATCGTTTGCCTGATGGCCAGCGGATGCCGTTGCCTGATTCATCGGCCTGATCCATCGGCCTGATTGAGCCCCCTGACCGAGTTCCCTGATTGAGCACCTCGTCTACCTCGTCCGCGTTGCCTCACACATCACGTCGGCTATTCCTCACTGGCCTGCTGCTGGCCATGCTGGGCTCCGTGCTGTTCTCGGCCAAGGGCGTCGTGGTCAAGCTGCATTATCGGCATCAGATTGATGCGATGATGGTGCTGGCCTTGCGCATGCTGCTGTCGCTGCCTTTTTTCGCGCTGGTGGCGTGGCTGCAGATGCGGCGCCATGCCCCTTTGTCGGCGGCCGATCGCGGCCGTCTGGTGCTGTTGGGCGTGGTGGGCTATTACCTGTCGAGCTATCTCGATTTTCTTGGACTGCAATACATCTCTGCCGGTCTCGAGCGGCTGATTCTGTTTCTCACGCCGTCCTTCGTGCTGCTGATGTCCGTGTTCTGGCTGCGCCGGCGCGTCGGTCGCACTGAGTGGCTGGCACTGGCGATCTGCTATGGCGGCACGGTGCTGGTGTTCCTACACGATGCGCAGTCGGGCAGCGCGAATGTCTGGCTCGGCGGTGCATTCGTGCTCGGCAGCGCAGTGTTCTATGCGCTATACCTGTTGCTGTCGGGCGAACTGGTCAAGCGCGTCGGCTCGCTGCGGCTGGTGTCGTATGTGATGTGCGTGTCCGCCGTCATGTCGGTCGGCCAGTTTCTGCTGCTGCGACCCGCGACCACCTTGCTTCAACCCGTCGAGGTCTATCAACTCTCCCTGCTGAACGCCGTGCTCTGCACCGTGCTGCCAGTGTTCGTGACGATGATGGGCATTGCCCGCGTCGGTGCGCCCGTGGCGTCACTGGCGGGCATGATTGGCCCGGTCTCCGTGTTGTTTCTCGCTGCCTGGTTGCTCGGCGAGCCGATTACGCCGATCCAGCTCGGCGGCACGGCACTGGTGGTGGCCGGTATTGGCCTGCTGTCGACAAAGCGCGCCTGAACACCGATGAGCCCGTGGTTGCGCGACTGCGCCCGCGCCCGCGCCATCAGGGGGGCTTGATAATTTCCATAGGGCATCTTTGTTCAGATAAAATCTCGTCAGAGCGACACCGTATTGATTTTGGTCCGTGCAGCCGTGCCGGACGTTTGCCAGCGCTGGTCTGGCCCGCGAATACGAGGGAAAAGGCGAATGCCTATCTTTAACGACAATTCAGAAACCATCGGCCGCACGCCACTCGTGCGCCTCAACCGCATCATTGGCGACGCCCAGGCGACCGTGCTGGCCAAGATCGAGGGACGCAATCCGGCGTTCTCCGTCAAGTGCCGCATCGGCGCGGCCATGATCAACGACGCGCAGTTGCGCGGCCTGCTCGGGCCGGGCAAATCGCTGGTCGAGCCGACCAGTGGCAACACCGGTATTGCGCTGGCCTTCGTCGCTGCCGCGCGCGGCATTCCGCTGACCCTGACGATGCCCGAGACCATGAGCATCGAGCGCCGCAAGCTGCTGACCGTGCTGGGCGCCAAGCTCGTGCTGACCGAGGGCGCCAAGGGCATGAGCGGCGCGATTGCGAAAGCCAGGGAGATTGCGGCCTCGTCACCGGACTTCGTGCTGCTCCAGCAGTTCAGCAACCCGGCCAACCCGGCGATTCATGAAGCCACGACCGGTCCGGAAATCTGGGATGACACGCAGGGTGACGTCGACGTCTTTGTCGCTGGCGTCGGTACCGGCGGCACGATCACGGGTGTGGCGCGCTACCTGAAGCGCACGCGGAACAAGGCGGTGGAAGTGGTGGCGGTCGAGCCCGCGACCAGCCCGGTGATTTCGCAGCGGCTGCGCGGCGAAGCCTTGCAGCCAGGGCCGCACAAGATCCAGGGCATCGGTGCCGGCTTCGTGCCCGACAATCTTGACCTGTCGCTGATTGACCGGGTCGAGCAAGTCACCAGCGAAGAGGCCATCGACTGCGCGCGCCGGCTGGCAAAAGAAGAGGGCATTCTCGCCGGGATCTCGTGCGGTGCAGCCGCAGCCGTGGCCCTGCGGCTGGCGCACGAGCCGCGCTACAAGGGACGAAACATCGTCGTGATCCTGCCGGACTCGGCCGAGCGTTATCTCAGCTCGGCACTGTTTGAAGGTCTGTTTGACGAGAAGGGCCTCGCTGCCTGAGCGGCACGAGGCGGAGCCAGGAGGCGCTAGGCGGGGCCGATGCCGTTCAGGCGTCGGCCGTCATCGCGAGGTCGTCGAGCATCATGTCAATCAGGTCGCGCGCAAAGCTGGGCAACTGATCGAGCCGCTTCACGCAAATCGACATCTTGCGCAGCGACCAGGGATCGCTCAATCGTGAAATGCGAATGCGCATCGACTTTTCATAGCGGCGTGCCGACGATTCCGGCACGATGCCGATCGCCACATTTGCTTCGATGATCCGGCAGGCTGCCTCGAAGTTGCCGACCCGGATGCGCGTGCGCAGCGTGCGATGACTTTCATTCGCCACCTGCGCAAGGAAGGTGCTGATTGCGCTGCCTTCATGCAGGCACACCTGGTCATACTTCAGCGTGCGCACGTAGTCGATCTCGCCGGCATCGTTGAGCTCATGGTCGGGCGAGGTCACCACTACCAGTCGATCATCCCGATACGGAATCACCTCGAGGTCTTCGGCACGTACGTCGCCGGCCACGATGCCGATGTCGGCAGCGCCGTCGCACACGGCACGCACAATGTCCGGGCTCAGCCGTTCACGCAGATCGACATCGACATCGGGATGCGTCGCCAGGAAGGCCGGCAAAATCGCCGGAATGAAATCGGTGGTGGCAATCGTGTTGGCCTGCAGGCGCAAGGTGCCCTTGATGCCGCGAACGAACTGATGCAGCTCGCCGCACATCCGCTCCAGCTTCTGATTGACTTCGCGCGAATAGCGCAGCACCACGTCGCCCGCGGGCGTCAGGGTCAGGCCTTGTGCAGTGCGGTGAAACAGTTTCAGGCCCAGGCTTTCTTCGAAGCGCTTCAGGCGAGAACTCGCCGCGGGCAGTGAAAGGCAGGCGCGCTCGGCCCCTGCAGTCAGGCTATGCATTTCCGCAATGTGCGTCAGCAGCCGCATGTCGGTGAAGTCGAAATGCATGCCCATCGCTAGTCTCTCCGGCTCTCGTCATCATGTGACGCGTTGGTTTTGTCTCGCACGCGCTAGGGCGACCATGCCGGCGAAGGATGCTTTGCCGGGGTGCGCCTTCCACGCTCGTCACGATCGACGGGTAGCGACCGGGACGACGTGCGACTGAGTTTCGGCGGAACTATAAATCCCTGCGCCTCGCCTGACAAATGACATGAATTTGCCTTTGTAAAATAGACCGTTCAAATCGACTGAAGCGTTTAAAAAACTACGATCAAGACTTATTGGTGACTGCGAAAGACGGTGGCGAAGCGCTCTAAATCCCCCTTTCGGAAAACGAGATTTTCAGCGCGAAGGGCGCTGCATACGATGCAGGGGCAAGTGGCAGTGAGGGATGAGAAGGGGCGTGCGCGAGTTGGGGGGGGCGCACGTCGCAACCTTCGCATCTCCGGTTGGTTTGACTCCCGCGGGATGGCCATCTTGCGGGAGCTTTTTTCAGCGTCGAGCAGGGGAATAGAGCATGAATGCAGCAATCCGGCGCGAAGCGTTTTCCGGCCGGTTGAGGATGGCGCTCGCGTGGGCCGGCTACCCGGCCAACAGCAAGCGCGAGTTTCACGCGGAATTCAATCGCCGCTATCCGGGCAAGCCGCTGTCGCTGGCATCGGTCTATCGATGGGTGGACGCAGACGCTTACCCGACGCCCGAAAAGCTGTCGGTGATTGCGGGCATGCTGGGTGTGTCTTCCGAATGGCTGCGGCACGGCGAAGGCGAGCCACGTCGCCACGCGTGATGCACCGGCATCACTCGACCGTCCTCACGCGGGCACGCAATGACGCAGGCACATTCAGGCGAATCACACCATCCAGGAAGCAGCGCTTACGGCGCTTGCGGCGCTTACATATCGCGCGCAATGCGCAGTCCGACGAACTCGTAGCGGCTGCGCGTTGAATAGCGAAAGCGCGCTGCCGGACGCAGGAACTGCGGCAGGTTGACCCACGAGCCGCCACGCACGACACGCAGGTCGCAGTCGCCGTCCATACGCGCACTGCCATCGGTAGGCGCCTCTTCGTAATGCGCGCGCCAGCAGTCCTCCGTGCGCTCCCACACATTGCCGAGCATGTCATACAGCCCGAAGGCATTCGGCTCACGCGAGCCCACCGGATGGCTATGCTCTTGCGCATTCGATCGGAACCAGGCATGCGCAGGCAGCTGCGCAGGATCGTCGCCGAACGGGAAGGTCTGCGTGCTGCCGGCACGTGCCGCGTACTCCCACTCGGCTTCTGTAGGCAGCCGATAGTGCTTGCCTGTGCGTTCGCTTAAGCGACGCGCGAACTCCTGCGCATCTTCCCAGCTCACGTTTTCCACGGGCAGACGATCACCCCGTGTGCTGCTCGGGTTGTCGCCCATGATGGCCGCCCACTCCGCCTGCGTGACTTCATAGACGCCGATGGCGAAGGCGCGAATGCGCACGGTGTGCTGAGGCTGCTCTTCAAATTCGCCAGCGTACTTCAATGCCTCTTCCGACAGGCCGGCCGTTTTCACTTCCGGTGAGCCCATCGACAGTGTGCCAGCGGGTAGCGCCATCATTTCGGGACAGACATCGCAATCGCGAAAGGGGCTTGACTGCGCGATTGCACCAGTTGACGTCATGCACAGCAGCGCACTGATGACCGCGCTGCAAAATGCCGCCTTCACTGGGCGGCGCTTCAGTGAGTGAGTGAATGTAGGCTTCATGAGATTAAGTTTTTATCGTGCAGTGCGACAGAGAGCGATTTCTTTTTTTTGATACGAGTATCAATAAAATAAAAAGTGGATGTTCATGGCGCAGGAATTGACTTTGCCGACTGCGAG
>JACCDS011318701.1_pt1 | contig 29705 bp, 28 predicted proteins | sample 7446441 | NCBI WGS metagenome assembly JACCDS01 (sample SAMN15323445, study PRJNA562643) | freshwater metagenome | isolation source: river surface water | place: USA:Blue River Watershed | collected 2017-08-17 | reverse complement strand
ATTTCGGTATCGGTGATGTTGTCTCCAGTGGCTCGATGGCTGGCAAGGTGTGTTTGATTGCTCGTGGCACGATTGCCTTCGGCGATAAAGTAGCGAACTGTCAGGCTTCGGGTGGCGTCGGCGCGATTGTATACAACAATGTGGCAGGTCCTTTGGCTGGCACACTGGATACCACGGTCGTTTCGATTCCTGCAGTGACCACTAGCGACACCGATGGTGCCGCGCTGAAACTGGCTCTGGGTCAAAGCGCCAACGTGCAAGTGAACGCCACCAACCACGCACTGTTCGACGGTACCTCAATGGCTACCCCGCACGTTGCCGCAGTCGCAGCCATGGTCTGGAGCTACTTCCCAACCTGTACCGCAGCACAGATTCGTACCAGCCTGGGCAAAGCAGCACTCGATCTCGAAACCGCTGGTCGTGACACCAAGACCGGTTTCGGTCTGGTACAGGCCCGTGCCACATACGACCGGATTAAGTCCTTGGGTTGCGGTGTATAAGTTACCCGAGTGAGTCCCGGAAATAAGTCACGGAAATAAGTTACGAAAATAAGTTACTAAAATAAGCACCACAGTAGAAAAAATCAGTAATAGGTTGCAGCACTGACCACAAAAAAGGACGCGCAAGCGTCCTTTTTTGTTTTGCCCAATCAAATAGCCATGGATTTCGCTTGACCCTTCAGATAAGAATGATTATCATTTGCATTCAATAAAGCGCCGGGGCACCCGCCCCAGCCAGCCACCCCCGTTCAATCTGGCCGATGCCTGTTGTTGCATCGCCTCCTGATCCGGCAGCTCGCCATTTTGGCTTTTTGCACTCAGGAGAATTATCATGAAAGAACTGGTTGTTATTGCCCATGTGCCCACTGTTGCTGTGGATCTGGGTTTCATTCCGGCCGCGCACCGGCTCGGGCTGTCGGTCACGCTGCTAACCGATTGCGCGCCGGCCTACCGGCAACAATTGGCCAGCGCCGCGCCTGAACAACGGCCCGACCAATTGTTGGCGTGCGATGTATTCAATCCACTGGCGATCATTGAGGTGTTGACCCGCCGTGGCACCATGCCGGGCGCGATTTTTTCCAACAGCGACCACCTGCAAACGGCCACCAGCCTGGCCGCGCAGTATTTCGGCTTGCCGGGCAAGGACTGGCGCACCACTTACCGCGCCAAAAACAAGGCGGAAATGCGCGCCCACCTCGCTGCGCTGGGTATCGATAGCCTGTGGCACCGGGTGGTGTGCGATGCCGACCAACTCGATGCACTGCTGGCCGAAGACAGCCCGCCCTGGCCGTGCATTGTCAAACCGCGCGAAGGGGTGGCCAGCGAAATGGTGACACTGGTCGATGGCCCGGCAGCCATGCGGGAAAAATGCGCTGCGATCTGGGCCGGGAACAGCGCACAAGTACTGCTGCTGGAGCAATACCTGCCGGGTGAGCTGTATTCGCTGGAAACGCTGGGCGACCAGGACAACATATTGGCACTGGGCGGGTTTCACACCCGGCTGTCGGACCCGCCGCATTTTATTGAACTGGACGCCGTCTGGGGCACGGGTTTACCGGTAGCCGTGGAGCAACAGGTGCTGACCATCCTGCGCCGCTTCGGGGTCGGTTTCGGTGCCTGTCATACTGAATTTGTGATGGGCCCAAGCGGCCCGTGCCTGATCGAAATCAATTACCGCAGTATCGGCGACTGGTGTGAATTCCAACTGGCACACGCGCTGCAAATCCCGCTGTTTGAGATTGTGTTGCAACTGTATCTGGGCCAGCCGCTGCCGGATCTAAAGCTGGCCCCCAACTGTGCCTGGGTGCGCTACTTTACGGCGCAGCAGGCGGGCGTATTGCAGGCCGCATCGGAAGCGTTCAGCCTCGAACAACCTGGCTTGTCGCTGCAATACCAGCCGCTGCGCAAAACCGGCGACACGATTCGTCTGACCCATTCCAACCGTGATTATCTGGGGGTGTTGCGTGGCATTGCGCCGAACCGTGAACAACTGGCAGCGGCCATGGCAAAAACCACCACCCAACTCAACTGGAGTATCGCATGAACCTGATGGCCCGCCCCTGTGATCTGGAACCTGATCCGGCGCTGGACGCCGATCTGTCTGAAACCGACTGCGGCTGGTTGATGCAGCGCGTGGTCAATGCGCTGTTGCGCGAAGACGTGCGTTCCTGCGTTTCTTCTGCCCAACTGGTGGATAATCAAGCGCTGCCACGCGCCCTGCTGCCCGCCGGAGTAGCACCCGACCAGCGCTGGCTGTACCTGCACCCGCTGCCGCTGGCGGTGACCGGCCAGCCAGATGGGTTGGATCGAACAAGTGGCAACGCAAATGAGCACATAAGTGAGCACATAAGTGAGCGCGCCCACGAGCACACCGCAGCGCCAGCCGACAGTGTGGCGCGGCTGTGGATTCCGGTTGCGCCGTGCCAGTTCATGCAGCGCTGGCAATTGAGTCTGGCCGCAGATGGTTCGCCGTTGCCGCTAATCTGGTGCAATGCCCATGGCTGCCGCACCCTTGGCCACCCGGAACAGGTAATTCACGCCTTCAGCCATGGCCTGTCCGGCACGGCGCTGACCGGATTTACCGATTTTGCCGCCGAATGCCAGTTGGCATTACGCCAGCATGCACTGTGCCAGCAAGCGCGCAACGAGTACTGGCACAGCAGCGCGGCACGCAGCGAATGGTGGCAGCGCATGCTGCACTACGAACGACTGGCCGCCGGGCAAGACCACCCGTTTTACCCGAGCGCGCGCGCCAAGGTTGGCTTTGACGATGCCAGCCTGCGCGCCTACGCGCCCGAATTCGGGCCACGCTTTATGCTGCATTGGCTGGCATTGCCCCACGCGCTGTGGCAACCCCAAGGCAAAGCCAGCATTCCCGGCTGGCCCGAGATGAGCACAGTCGGCCTGCCCGCCGCTCTGGCGCAAACCCATACGCTGGTGCCAGTGCATCCGTTTCTGTGGCATGGCCTGCTGGAACATGAGTTGCAACACAGCCAGTTCGACGACGTACCGCTGGCACAGCAAGTACGGCGCGCGCCCAAACCGGCGCTGTGGGTTACGCCCACCCTGTCGGTGCGCAGCCTGATGCTGATCGATGCGCCAGCCTGGCATATCAAGCTGCCCCTGCCACTATCCACCCTCGGCACGCGCAATTTCCGGCTGATTGCCGCGCCCACCATCGCCGATGGTGCCAGCATTCAGCGCCTGCTCGGCACCCTGCTGGCGCAGGAGCCGCAGCTTGGGCCACAGGTGTTGCTGACCGATGAATCAAACGGTGGCCACTGCCATGGCCATAAATTTCTGGCCATGATTTTGCGCCACTATCCGGAAGCGGAACTGCAACAGGCCAGCGTGGTGCCAGTGGCAGGGCTGTGTGCCCCGAATGCCGATGGCAGGCCGGTGTTGGCGCATTTGGTCGATGAATATTATGCCGGTGACAGCGACGCCTTTTGGCAAGCGTATATGAGCCTGACCCTGCGCCTGCACCTGACCTTGTGGCTGCGCTATGGGATTGCACTTGAATCCAACCAGCAAAACAGCCTGCTGGTATGGGATCGCGAACCGCAGGCACCGCACCGTCCACGCTTGCGCCTGTTACTCAAGGATAACGACGCGGCACGGATCGACCTGACTTATCTGCGCCAGCGCTGGCCGCGGCTGGCGGCACTGGTGGCGCAATTGCAAGAGCCACGCATTGCGGTCGATGATGCGCTGCCACTGGCACAAATGTTCACCACCATTACCCTGCAACTGAATCTGGCGGCGCTGCTGGAAAACCTGCATTGGCCAGACGATACGCCGGGGCGGGCCGAAGCGCGCAAACAGGTGGGCTACACACTCTTGCGCCAAACCCTGGAGCAAGTCTTGCAGGAATTGGCCGACGCGGGGGAATCGGTGGAAGCGGTAGCCTTCGCACGTCAGATTCTGCAACAGGCCGATACGCTGTACCTGAAACGCTTGCTGGTGGCAGCTACTCTGGTGGATAAACCCACCAGCGGGGCGCGTGACATCAACAAGTATTATGGCCACAGCGCGCCGAACTTCATGCGGGAGCCGCAATGAGGGCGCTTCACTTGCCGTGGCCCGCCCGCTCGCCCCGGACACTGGCGGCGCTGGTGATGCTGTGTCACTTCATTGCTGCCTTTGCCGCGCTCGGCATGCCGCCGTTTTTTGCCCTGATCCTGCAAAAATCGTTACATGCCGATGCGCCGATGCTGGCCGGATGGCTGTATGTGGTGCCGACCGTGTTTACCGCCCTGACCGGCGCTTGGTGGGGCAGGCTGGCCGACCGCTTTGGCAGGCGACGCCTGCTGCTGCGCGCCCAGCTCGGTTTGGCCGCCAGCTTTTTGCTGGCTGGGTATGCCGACGGGGTGGAGCTATTTTTTCTGGCGCTGTGCCTGCAAGGCATTTTGGGTGGCACGTTTGCCGCGTCCAACGCCTATTTGGCATCGGTCACGCACGGGGCGGCGCTGGCTGGCGGCCTGAACGCATTGCAATGGTCAGCCCGCGCTGCGCTGTTGCTCGGGCCATTGCTGGTCGGTTGCAGCATCACCGCGCTGGAATCACCGGTCATGCTGTATCGCTATTTGGCCCTGCTGCCGCTGCTGGCGTTTGGTCTGACTTGGCTCTTGGCCCCAGTTACTGGGGCAGATAGTGCAAAGGCCGATGAAGCAGCCAATGCCAACACGGTTCAGGGGATCGCATCGGCTCAGGGGACTGCACAGGCGCAAGGGACAGCATCGGCTCAGGGGACTGCACAGGCGCAAGGGACAGCATCGGCTCGGGTGACTGCTTCGGTGACGGATGATCCGGCTGTGCCAGCCGCGCCTCCGGGCACCGCATTCGGCCCCCCACCCGCTGCCAGCACAGCGCCACCGCCCTACGGCAAGCAGAGCGCGCAGCGGCATGCCATCGACAACCTGTTCCTGCTCAATTTTGTGTTTGCGCTGGCGCTGGTACTGGGGTTTCCGTATTTTGTGCCACATGCGCTGCCCCACCTTGAGCAACTGGCCATAACGCTGCCGATTTGGCAGGTGCCCCTGTCGCCCACCTTACTGGCCGGGCTGCTGTTTGGTTTGCCGCATGGCGTGTACCTGCTGCTGGTCTGGCCCTTGGGCCGGGCATTTGGCCAGTACCCGCCATGGCTAATGCTGGCCGCCGCGCTGGGCGCACTGGGCCTGTGTCAACTGGCCCACCTGACCCCCGAGTATCTGTGGCTGCTGCTGCTGGCACGGTTGGTCATGGGCGTGGCGCTGACCTTTGCCTATCTGGCGCTGCATGCCTTGCTGGCCCGCTTGGTCGTACCCGGTAGCGCCGGGCAGCATTTTGGCCGCTTTGATGCCAGTGGCAAATGGGGTGGGGTACTGGCCGGACTGGGAGCCGGGCTGGTGGTTGGCCCGGGCAATTTTTCCGCCCCGTTTGGCCTGGCTGCCCTGTTGCTGCTGCTCGGCGCAGTACGCGCCCTGTTACTACACCGTGATTTAATTGATTCGACACAAGGAAACGCTCATGAAGCACCGATTTGAAAGCGCCATTGCGCTAGAACGCGGTATCAATCCGCGCATTACCAATCCGCGCATTACCAATCCACTTATAACCAATCCACTCATTACCAGCCCGCTCGGCACCACCCCGCAAAGTAGCAGAGCGCCAAGCCATGCCCGCTGGCAGGCCGAACTGTCAGCCAACCAGGTACTGCTGAACTGCTACTGCCGGGAAATGGCCGGGCCGCGTGGCCAATATTCAATCGGCCCGCTGTTTGGCCAGCACGACTGGCCAATGTCTATCCGCCAGCAACTGCACGCCAACCAGCATGCCCAGGTAATGCACATTCTGTTGCCGGAACATGCGGTGCGGCTGTTGGTGGTGGTGGCCGGACTGTCTTGCACCGGCAACTTCCGTTATCTGTCGCCAGTGTTTCACAAAGCGCCGAACCAGCCTTGGCGCTTGCTCGAAGGTGAGGCATTGGCCAGCTTGCTGCTGGCCGAAATGGCCGAACAAATGACGCAACATCCGATGCAACAGGCGATGCATCAAGCAGCACAAACCATACCCCAGGCAGCGCTACCGGACCGCCCCGATTACAGTGAGTTGTTGGCCCAGATTCGCGAAAGTCGTCAGGTAACGGCGCTCTTGCTAAGCGGGCAGCACGACCGGTCAGCACGGGCGGTTGGCACGCCAATTGAACAATGGCTAGCTTCGGAGCAGGCACTGCTGTATGGCCATCCGTTTCACCCAGCACCAAAAAGCCGCGCCGGGTTTTCTGCCAGCGATCTGGCGCTCTACTCGCCCGAATTGGGGGCGCGCTTTCAACTGCATTATTTTGCAGTGCACCCGGGTTGCGTGACACAACACAGCCGGCTGGACACATCCTGTGCCGAACTGCTGGCCGCTGCCCTGCCCAACTGGTCAAATCAGAGCCATGTACCGGTGCCGGTACACCCGTGGCAAGCACGCTGGTTGTTGTCGCTGCCGCTGGTGCAGCAGGCGCTGGAACAGGGTTGGCTGCGCTATCTTGGCCCGCAAGGGGGCGAGGCGGCGGCAACCTCATCGATCCGCACGCTGTATTTGGACGGCCAGCGCTTTTCATACAAATGCAGCCTGCACGTGCGCATTACCAACTGCGTGCGCAAAAACGCCTGGTATGAACTGGAGGGCGCGCTGCAAGTGTCGCGCATTCTGGCCGCGCTGCGCCCAACCCTGCAACAGCACTTTCCCGGCTGGGTGATTTTGGATGAACCGGCCTATCTTTCGGTCAATTTGGCGGCGGCGAACGGCCTGCGCTCTGGGCGGCACAACAAGGACGATCTGACCGATAGTGCCGATAGCGCCGATATCGGCGATGTGGCCGATGATGCCGTCCGACAAATCATGGAGGGCTTTGGCCTGATCCTGCGCGAGAATCCAGACCGGGCGCTTTGGCCCGGCTGTAGCCCGCTGTTGGCGGCCAGCCTGTTTGGCAACCGGGAAGCAGGCTTGGCCCGACTGAGCCAAATTTTTGCCGATATCGAACCAGAACCGAACCATTTTGCCACACGAGAAAACTGGTTTGCCCGCTACGTGGCGCTGTTATTGCCACCGGCGCTGTATTGCTATTTTGAACACGGCATTATTTTTGAGCCACATTTGCAAAACGTGTTGATCGGCCTACAAAACGGCTGGCCCGCCCAGGTGTTTTTGCGTGATTTTGAAGGGGTGAAACTGGTGCAAAGCCAGTACCCGGCCAGTGCGTTGCCCGAAGTTCCGGCGCGCGTGCGCAGTGCGCTGTGGTACGACTGGCAACAGGGCTGGAATCGGATCGCTTATTGCCTGTTGGTGAACCACTTTAGCGAGGCGATTCAGGTGTTGGCCGACGGTGTGCCAGAACACGAAGCGCGGCTGTGGGGAGTGGTACGACAGACACTGATGCAATATCTGGCCAGTTGGGGCAGCCCGGCGGCCGAGCAGCGCATCAACGCACTGCTGGCGGGCGCGGCATTGCCGGGCAAAACCAATTTGCTCAACCGATTTTTGCAACGGCCGGATCGGGCTGCTGAATATGTTCCGGTGGCCAATCCGATGGTTGCACCAGCTAACTCGCAGCAGGAGGTAGTATGGAATTGAGATGGCAGGCAGTAGAACAACATTTGGCGGCTCATTTGGCGACCCATGTTGCGACCCATCAGGCGGCTCATCAGGCGGCTCATCAAGCGGCTCATCCGACTCAGCATCAAGCATTCGATCATGTATCCGCGCATGCCACCAGTCCGGTGCAACCCTTGATACCCGATCCAGTATGCGCCTACATTTATGATCTGCCCGCGCTGACCCAGCATGTGCAGCAGGTAGTAGCCAGCTTACCGCCGCGCTGCGAGATGTATTACGCGATCAAGGCCAATTCGGATCTGCCGATTCTGCAAACCATGGCTCCGCTGGTGGCCGGGTTTGAGGCATCGAGCGGTGGTGAACTGGACTGGGTGCGCCAGCACTTTCCCGACGCGCCGCTGCTCTTTAGCGGGCCGGGCAAGCTCAATAGTGAACTGGCCAGCGCCATCCGGTATCGGGTAACGGCACTGCATGCCGAAAGCCGCCACGAACTGGAGCGCTTGCGGGCGCTACTGCCGCCGGGCGTGCGCATGCCGCTGTATTTAAGGGTCAATCTGGCCCTGCCCGATTTGCGCGCCACCACCCTGATGATGGGTGGCAAGCCCAGTGGCTTCGGCATCGCCTCGGATCAGATTCCTGCCCTGCTCGACTGGCTGCATGGCCAACCGGCGTTCGATTTGCAGGGTTTTCATTTTCATTTGCTGTCGCACCAGCTTGATCCAGATGCGCATCTGGCCCTGATTGAACAGTATTTGATTCAGGTACAAGACTGGTGTGAAAGATTCGGGCTCGATGCCCGGCGCGTCAATGTCGGCGGCGGGATCGGCATCAACTACCGCCAGCCGGATCAGCAATTTGACTGGCCAAGCTTTGCCCAAGGCCTGCATCGCTTGCTGGCGGCTTATCCAGCCATTGAATTGCTGCGCTTTGAGTGTGGCCGTTACCTGACTGCCGCTTGCGGCTATTACGCGATGCAGGTGCAAGATATCAAAACCTCATTCGGCCAGCACTATCTGGTTGGGCGCGGTGGCACGCACCACTTCCGCACCCCGCAAGCCCAAGGCCACAGCCACCCGTTCCGCATCATGGCCCAAGAACACTGGCCCGGGCCGCGCCCGGAACTGAGACAGGCCAAGGTAACGGTAGTTGGCCAGTTATGTACCCCCAAGGATGTGCTGGCCAGCGATGTGCCGGTACAACGGGTGCGGGTGGGTGATGTGCTGCTGTTTCCGCTAGCCGGGGCCTACGCTTGGCATATTTCGCATACCGGATTTTTGCGGCATGCTGAACCGGACTGGCTGGTCTTGCGTTAAGCGCCTGCGCGGCCCCGGTTAAGGCCGGGCCAGCCTCAGTCCGATGCTGGCCCGGTGTTACGCCGCCAAGCCGACGCCCAGCGCTGCCACTGCTGCTGCCAAACTAATCAGCACCGCCAAGGTACGCACTGTATGCAATTGGGTCCACAACAGCAAGCCGCTTAGGCTGAGCACCAACAGCGCAGCGCCAATTGTGTCCGACAAAATCACCCAAAATGCATTCACACCAACCGCCATATGCAGACGCGCCAGGGTGCCGATCAGCGTGGCATCGTTTTGTTCCAGTTGTACGAACCGGTTGCCGACAAAATACTCGGCGCTGATGTTCTGGTTCGGGCGCGCCAGCACAATGCGCCAGCGTTCCGGCTGGTTCACGCTTTGCCCGCCCCACTGCAACTGACGTGCCGGGTGTGTTTCGACCCGGCGCACATGCTGCGGCCCAAACTGCAAATGCTGCTGCAACCATGTCGCCAATTCCGGGGCCGCAACAAACCCGGCAGCGGGCAGCGGCAATTGCACGGTTTTTTGCTGGCTCAGGGGCACCGGCAACTTCAGGATGGCGCGGTGATTGAGCACAATGCCGGTACTGCCAAACAGCAAGCCGAGCACTGCGGCCCACAACCCCAAATACAGGTGGGTCAGGCGCAGCCACGTCAAAAAGCGGGCGCGACGGCTGCGCTGGCGTGGCGCTGGCGGGCTTGCCGCTGAATTTGATTCTGGCCTTGATTCTGGCCTTGATCCTTGCCTTGATTCTGGCCTTGATTCTGACCCTGCATCCGGCAGAGCCTCCGGCGTTGCCGCCGGATTTGGCACCGTGTGCCGCAAGTGCTGCGCACCGCCCTTGCCGGGCGCGCCAAACCAGCCCGGCTGGCCGGGCAAATAATTACGAAACCGATTCAACATGGCATCTCACAGGCGGTGGTTGAGGGTAAACGACAACGCACGCGGGCTGCCCGGTTGATTCAGGTTGGGGCTGCTGCCGTGGCCCGCCACGATATAGCGCCGGTCGAGCAGATTAACCAGGTTAAGCTGCCACTGCCATTGCTTGCCCGGTTCGTGCGCCAGCATTGCATCAAGCGTGGCATAGCCGGGCAGGCGTACCGTATTGCTTGGATTGGCATAGCGGCCACCGGTGGCCAGCACACCAGCGGCCACGCGCCAATTGCCTTGCCGCCGCGCCAGCCACAAACTGGCACTGTGGCGTGCCGCCAGCGTGGCGCGCTTGCCTTGCAGCGGCACCCCGGCATCAAATGCCAGCGACCGGGTAATGCGCGCATCGAGCCAGCCATAACCGGCCTGAATCTGCCAGCCGCCCGGCCATTGGCCCGCCAGCGTCAACTCCAGCCCATCACTTTGTTGCTGCCCAACCGGACGCAGCGTATTACTGGATGGATCGAATGATTTAATCCCTGTGCGACGCGCCCTAAACAGCGCTGCATTCAGGCTCAAATCGCCATCAAACCATTCCTGCCTTGCCCCTAACTCCAGATTGCGCGTGATTTCGGGTTCGATTTCAGCATTGTTGGCCACCAGCGCAAAGTTTTCGCCGGACGGCTGAAATGATTCGCTCCAGCTCAGATACAGCGACTGCTGCAAGTTTGGCTGAAACACCACGCCAGCACGCGGACTGCTGGCATAGTCGGTGCGTGCCAAATTGGCCGCACCCGCACGCCGTTCGCGGGTTTTCTGGGCAAACCGGTCGAGCCGCACACCCAGCGTACCCTTCCAGCGCGGCGACCATTGCAACTGATTTTGCAGATACAGCGCGCTGCTGTGGAACAGGCCAATATTGTCAGTGGCAGGTGCTGCATCCACCCGCACCGGCACTATTGGCAGAACCGGCGCAAACAGGTCAACCTGTGCCACCCGGTTTTGGGTACGAAATACCTGATCCTTGTGCTGCCGCCCCAACTCCAGACCAATCAACCAGCGCTGGCGCAGAGTGCCGGGTGTCTGATCCGGGCTGGCCCACTCCCATTCGGTTTGGTTGATCACCCCATGCTCGCGCCGCAACACTTGGCTGTGGTTCAGGCTGGCGCGCTGGTTGATTTCATCGACACTACCTACCAGTGTATTGTTGCGGTTAAGCGTATGCTGGGCATAGCGCGTCACGTTGCGCAAACTGGCGTAGCGGCTGGCGCGATGGTTCAGAGTCAGTGTGCCGGAATACACCCGGCTGTGACTAAAATCGGCCTCGCGCGCATTGGCCGCGCCATAATACTGGCCAGGGTCCACATCAACCGGACGCCCACGGAAGGCGGGAATACCAAAATCGGTCACGCGCCGGTCTTGTAAAAAATCGGCTTGCCACAGCAAATCGGTGGCTGGTGAGAGACGCAGCAACAGGCTAGGCGCAATCGCCTCACGTTCCAGGAATTGCTGATCGCGAAAGCTGTCGGCGGCGCGTTTGGCACCGGTTACGCGCCACGCTGCCGCTCCCCGGTTGCGCGCCAGATCAAATTCAAGCTGCCGATCCTGCCAACTACCGAGCCGCAGCAACAGGCGCGAATGGTTGCCGCCCGGCTGCTTGCTGATACGGTTGATCAGGCCGCCCGCCGAACCGCGTCCATACAGCACGGCAGACGGGCCTTTCAACACATCAATCCGTTCGATATTCGACAGATCGCGAAAATACAGCGCATCGTCCCGCAAGCCATCAATATACTGATCGGAAATCGCACTAAAGCCGCGCAACACCACCTGATCGCGCTGCCCGTCACCACTGGCCAGCGCCACCCCGGGCAGATTTTTCAGCGCATCTTGCAGCGAAGTGGCAGCTTGGTCGCGCAGCAGGGCCGACGAAACCAGATTCACGGTTTGCACCACATCGCGCAGCGCGGTGGCGGTTTTGCTGGCACTGCGGGTAGAAAACAGGTTGTAGCGCGCCTCGCTTTCCGGTTCGGCCTGCACCGTTACCTGCGGCAATACCGTATCCTCGGCATGGGCGGCGAACGTGAGCGGGAGCGAAATCAGGCCAGCCGATAAAAGGTGGCAAAACAGGCGGCAAGACAAAAATGCCATGGTCTTTCCTTCAAAAAATTGAAATGACATGGCAGGCTATGACACGGGGCCACTGGCTGGCTAGAGGTATGCCGGGCACACGCCGGGCATATGGCGGCAGTGGGCCGACCAGGCGGCATTATAAATGAGAATGATTACTATTTGCAATAGATAAATCAAATTGTGCTTCAGGTTGGCCGCCGAATGTTGGCGCTGAGCACGCGCCATGCGCCCGCTTTGGCGGCATAGGGCACAGTGTAGGCCGGGCTGCTGGAAGGTAACTGGACGATGCGGTAGGATTCGGCTTGCGTGCCCAGCAACTTTACACCGATGCGGGCAGCGGTATTGCCGTTGAAGGCTATCGCTTGCAGGCTGGGGAGTTGAGTCAGCAGCGCGGGCAAGTCGTTGTCGCTGCGCTGGCGGATGTTGGCATCCAAACTGCCGTTGCGCTGCGCCTTGGCCACCACGTCCCACAGGCCGACGCCGTGCGCCAGCAGACAGGCCAGCCGTTCGGCATAGGCCATGGCGGGCAGGTCTTGCTGTAGCACCTCGCCCATCAAATGCCAAAACCGGTTTTGCGGGTGGGCATAATATTGCTGCTGCACCAGCGAGCGCTCACCGGGCAGGCTGCCCAGCAGCAGCAATTGCACTTGGGGGTTGATGACCGGGGCGAAGCTGGTTTTAAGGGCGTCGGCCTGCGCCGCGTCCGCTGGCAGCAGCGAAGGCGATAGGGTGGCGCTGGCCGCTGGGTCGGGGGCAGGCTGGTGCGGTTTGTTTGGGTTTGACAACCGATCCTCTGGCATAAAATGGGTGAAATCCGGCAGGCCTGCTGCCGGGCATGGCGGTTTATTATACGATATGGCCCGGTATGGCCAGTCTGGTACGGCCAGATTGGCAGGCGGGTTGGTGTAACTGGCATGCTTGCCACAAAAATGCTTGCCGCAAAAAATGCTTGCATTGTCGCCGTTTTTTCAGCACAATCACGCCAACAACTAATCCGCAAGACCGGTGTGGCTTGACCAACTGGTGTGTGGGGGAAAAAGCCGGCGCAAGCCGGTTTTTTTATTGCCGGAAGCCACCCATGTCACCCACAGAGAAGAACTGGACACCCATCCTGTCCTGCTCGTCCTTCCTTGGGTATCCTGTCCTACTTTCGCTCAATCAAAGCCGTATGCCCTTTCTATCGTAGGGGCTGGCCCTAATCCGGCACGGCTCATGCAGACAATCAAGATTTATTATACGATGCGATGCACGAGGTATTTTTGTGTATCAACCAACACCGCCTGCCATGCCGTTCCTGTTTTACCGCCTAATTGTGCAACACTGCCCTGCCCCATCGCCACCATGACGACCGACGCCCATACACATCCCCATACCAAGCCCCAACCCTGGCTGGCCGCCCTGCTCGCATTTTTTCTTGCCCCATTGGGCTTCCTGTATCTTGGTCGCGCTCGCCTTGCGCTGATCTTGTTTGGGGCGGAATTGATTCTCGTGCTTGCCGCCCGCCTGACCTCGGGCGCTGCCAAGGATGTACTCAGCATCACGCCACTAATCTTTAGTTTGGGCTGTGCCGGGTATGCTTTTGCACTTGCCCGCAAATGGCCTGCCGCTGCCCCTCGTGCGGCTTACAGCCGCTGGTACGGGCTGCTTGGCGTGGCCATTGTGCTGGTCTTGCTCGCGCTAGGTACGCGGGCATTTTTGCTTGAACCGTATTCTGCACTTTCGACTTCGATGCAGCCGACCTTGAAAAAAGGCACGCGCATTCTTGTCGCCAAGTGGGGGTATGGCCACTACACCACGTTTGGCATTGGCTCCAAAGGCCATCGACTCTCGGCACCGCTGGCTGCGGGAGACATGCTGGTGTTTGACTTTCCGCGCGATCCGTCAACCACCTATATCAAACGCCTGATTGGCTTGCCCGGCGACACGGTGGAGTACAACGCCAAACAATTGACGGTGAACGGAAAAGTCTGGCCGCGCAGCAAGCAAGCCGATCTGCCCGCTGGGGAAAAGCTCACTGATTCCTTGCACTTTAGCGAATCCAATGGCCGCATCAAATACGCGACACTGGCCAATGACGATCGGCCGAATCATGAACCAGGTGTGGTATCCGACTTTGCGTACAAGCAAAACTGCCAATACGACAGTGACGGGTTTCGCTGCACGGTTCCGCAAGGGCATTATTTTGTGCTGGGGGATAACCGGGACAATAGTTTCGACAGTCGCTATTGGGGGTTTGTACCAGCTAACCATATTATTGGCAAGGTGGTGAATATTGCTCACTAGCAACCTGCCGGACTTAGGAGTAATCGGCTGCAAAACCGCCTGCGCGGTCCATATTTCACCGTCTTCTTAGTCAATATCCCGATATTGACACTGCGAAGTGGCCGGGCGGCGAACCGTAAAATCTGTCCTCGCGCAGCCGATTTTTCGCTTCGGTCCCCTAAGTCCGACAGGCTGCTAGTGGCCTGTTAGCGTTTATGTTGCAATGATTGCAGCATGGCTGCGCGCAGGATCGCATTCATTCGGGTTTGATAGCCTTTTCCCTGGCTCTTGAGCCACGCCAATACGTCGGAATCAATCCGCACCGAGGCGTGGGTTTTGATCGGTTTAAAAAACGGATTCGGCACGGCGTGTGCCCACAATGCCTGATCGAGTGCCGGAATGTCCGAATAGTCGATCTCGCTATCGGGCTGCGCCGCCAGCGCCGTCAATTCGACCTGCCGCTGTTCGGTCAGCGGTGGCAGTTCGCCTTGTTTGTATCTAACCTTGCTCATAACGGTTCCTCTCCTTTCGATCCACCAGCCGGGCGCTGATGATGCGCACGAGTTCAACGCCATCTTGCTCTAAGTACAAGGTATGCGCCACGACCAACAGCAAACACCCGCCAACTATGCCAATGGTCTGCCAACGCGCTTCCTCACTCTCAATTCTGTATTGTTCCAACGCTTGTTGTCGGGTCTGTTATTCAACCCTCCAACCATAAATTGAAGTAAAATCAACAAATTACACTCAATATATTTTAACAATTTTATTTCCATGAAGACAAATTTAATGCAAATAAGTGGCCCACACTGGGCGCAGGGTTATGTTCTGGATTGGCACACTGAGAGCAGTGTTATAGCCGGGCAAAACCAACAAGGGCACCCCAAATTTGATACAATCCGCACCGACGTGGGCGAGGCACTTTACAAACTTAAATATCAATCGGACTTTACGCAAATAGCACCATTGGCACATGCAATCAGCACGCAAATCTGCCCACGCCTTGGAAAAATTTCATTTGTTATTCCTGTCCCACCATCAAAGCCACGCCAACGGCAGCCTGTCATCGAACTGGCGCAGGGAGTGGCAAAAAATTTGAACAAAAAATTTACCGAACAATTGCTACTGAAGGCTGATGCGGTGGGGCAAATCAAAAATATGGCGTCAAAACAAGAAAAGGTTGGGCATTTGGCTGGTAAATTGTTACTAAACGATTTTCTCAATCAAGGACGCTGGAATGTCCTGTTGGTGGATGATATCTATGCTTCCGGCGCATCGCTTGAAGCGGCTTGTGCCATGCTGCGCAGCTCGCCCAAAATCAATGACATTTTCGTTGCGGTGGCCAGCCGCACCCGTGGCAGAACACTATGAGCAATATTTTCATCGCAGGCTCCATCGCCATCCCCCAGCTTGCCGATGCGGTCACAGCCAGAATTGAAAACATGCTCACCAAACAGTTGGCCATTCTGGTGGGCGATGCCAACGGGATCGACTCGGCGGTGCAGCGGTTTTTGGCACAACAGCAATATCAGGCGGTGCGTGTGTATTGCAGCGGTGAGCGGGCGCGCAACAATATTGGGCACTGGCCCCTGCGCTGTGTGCATGGTACACACGCACGCGGCACGCGCGCCTTTTTTGCCGAAAAAGATCGGGTGATGGCGCATGAAGCCGATTACGGGCTGATGATTTGGGACATGCAAAGCACGGGCACGCTAAACAATGTGCTGACACTGGCGGCACAAGCGAAAAAATGCGTGGTGTACTTGCACCCGAAACAGCAATTTGTCACCGTCGCCGATGCCGCCTCATGCCAACATCTGGCCGACATGATGACGCCCGCCGCCCGCATCCGGGCCGAGCAAAAGATCAAACTGGAACAACAGCTTGCTGCTTTGGCTGCCGGAACCGGGCTGTTTTAAGCCACAAACAGCAAGCCGCCCCAACGGGCACCAATGTAGCCGCTATGCTGCTGTACAAAATAATCGCCCTTGGCATGGCCCGGTTTCGCTCCCGTGTCCGATATCGGTTTGCTGGCAAACAAGCGCATCGCACGCTTCGGCCAGCTTTTGCCACCACCAAATCACACCCGGCAAGCAAATTTCATATACGATACAGCAACCGAACCGTTTTTTCGATTCGCTTTACACACACGATCCCGATTAACCTTGCACCACGCTGCCAACCCACACCGGAGACAAACGCTTGCAGACCCGGCCCCACTTGTTCCTATGGCGCGGCAGCGCACTGGTAATCGGCACCCGCATCGATTCGCTGTTGCACAGCCACTATGCCACCCAGATCACGGTTGGCATCGCTGGCCCGTTTCGCGCCCGTTTTGCCGCCAGCGACGAATGGCAAACCACGCGCGCCGCGCTGTTTGGCCCGAACCAACCGCACGCGATTGATTCTGCCGGGCAGGCACTGGCGCATTTGTTTGTGGAAGCCGGGCCAATGCCAAGCACGCTGCTGGCCGATTTTGACCGGGCCGAAGCCTTTGCCAAGCTAGCGCCCGCATTTGCCACACCCGAGCAACTGACGCAGGAGAGCGCAGCAGAGGTTGCCCGGCACTGGCTGCAATGCGCACGTGCGCCCGAGCACGCAGCACACGCCAACACCCTCACCCACCCGCGCAAAGCACAACGCATCGCGCAGGCACTGGATTGGATCGCGGCCCACCCGGAAGCCGAGCCAAGCGGCGCGCAACTGGCGCAACTGGTACACCTGTCAGCCAGCCGTTTTACCCATCTGTTTCGCGAACAAACCGGCCTGTCGCTGTCCCGCTATCTACTGTGGTCGCGCCTGTTAAACGCCATCGATTGCGTCGCCCAGGGCGCGAACATGACCGAAGCAGCACATGCTGCCGGGTTTGCCGATCTGGCCCATATGAGCCGCAGCTTTCGGGCAGTGTTTGGCATTACCCCGTCGGAACTATTGAAAATGACGATTGCGTTCCGGCGCGACAGTCTGCTTAGCACTTGAGGGGCAATGAAAAGATTTTCTTGTCAAATGCAAGCGTGATGAAGCGACATGACCCCGTCCCCAATGCGGCGCATTGATTGGCAGGGCCTTTTGGATTGTGCCCAAGCCGTTGGCGTTATCGCGCTTTTGATTTGGGTGGTTGCTGATCCGTTGCCTGCCGCTTTATCTGGTTGCCAATCGTGCGTGCCGCCGCTAAAATTCTGGCGCGGTTGCTCTGCAATTTCGCCTGTGCTTCCTGCGGCGATAGCGGTATTGCCTGTTCAGGATTCATGATCTGCCTCGTCAATTTCTTTCAACATCCGGCGGTAAGCCAATTCGTCCTGCGGACCGAAAAACACACCGTCATCGCTGCCAGTACCATCCAGGCCGCTATCACCGTTGCCGAAAACAATGCCTCGTTTTGCCATCGCCTGTTTCATTTTTTCCATACGGGCCCATGCTTGCTCACGGGTTAGTAATTTTTCTGCGTCATTCATATCGAACCTCCAACGACAAATGCGTCACTTTACCCAGCTTGTTGGTTTGGGGGATGTAGCCGAACTGCTCATATTTTTTCACCAATAAAGCGTTCATCGGTTCGCATAACCAAACCTCCCTACTATCAAGCAAACCCGCATAGGCATTAACAGCAAATAAAATGATTTCCATCACCATTCCCTCTAGGGGGTTCGCCACCGGATCACGGGCGATAGTGTGAATTTTCAAGATCATTTTGTTCTTTGACGGGATACCATAGCATAGTGCCACGGCATTGCCACCGCTTACAAGTGCCATGTCAAACCGTTTAAGCGCATTCGGGCCTTGGTATTTGTGATACATATCGACCCAAGACCAAATCGGGCGCTTGTTGGGTTCCTTCCATTGGGCACGCCACTTGTCCGCTGCGACTGCATCACCGTAACGAATTTCACGGAACTCAACCGGGTAAGCGAAATACTGTTGCTTGGTAAACTCGTAGGCCATTTTTCGCAATTCCATGTACCGTGTTTTTACCTCGGCGAACATGGTTTTGCCTTGACTAGGGATTGGTTTTGGTTCCATAAAATAATCATTAATAAGTGCTAATAAGACAAAATTGGGCTAGCCATTACGCTACTTTTGGCAATCTTTCCCAAACGCTGGCACACCCCAGTCGCGGCAGCAGTATAACATGATGACTTACAAACATGAAAAATTATACTTTTATGAATTTACATTGATATTTATCGCTCTATAGATTTGATCTATGTGAAAGACAATTAACCAAAGGAAGTGTGAGCAACGTCTAATGCACATACACCAGAGTGCCGACCTAGCCTACATGAGCCGCAGCTTTCGTACAGTGTTTGGCATTACTCCGTCCGAACCATTGAAAATAACGATTGCGTTCAAGCGCAGCCACGCTTTGCAGCCTACAATCCTGTCATACGTTGCTGCATAATTTTTCCACCAGAACTCACCCACCTTTGGAGCGCACCCATGAAACCTGCCGCCACACCCGACGCCAACGCTACCGCCACCCAACGCGAGGTTGACCGCCTGCTGGCTGCGTACAGCGAAAGCCACCGCAACCCAACCAATGAAGTGATCCATTTTGTGTGTGTGCCGGTGATTGTGTTTACCGTGCTCGGCCTGCTGTGGGCAGCGCATCCGCTAGCAGCCGTGGCAGGGAGCGTAGCGGCACTGGCCTATTATTGTTATCTGTCGCTACCATTTGCGCTTGGCATGTTGTTGATGAGCAGCGCCATGCTCGGACTGTTGTACCTGCTGCCGCCAGCCAGTATTTTGCCAGTAGCAGGCACGGTGTTTGTGCTGGCCTGGATCGGGCAATTTATTGGCCACAAGATCGAAGGCAAAAAGCCATCGTTTCTTGATGACTTGCGCTTTTTGTTGATTGGCCCACTGTTTGTGCTGAGCTTTTTGTACCGCCGCCTGAATCTGGCGTGGTAGCCCGCATGAGCATGAAAATTGCCGTGTTTGGCACCGGTTCAATCGGTGGTTATGTTGGTGGCGCACTGTTGGCGGCAGGCAGCGATGTGCTGCTGATCGGGCGCGCCCGGATGCAGGCACAACTGGCGCAGCATGGCTTGCAACTGAGCGATTGGAAACAGCGCCAGCACCAGCTAACGCCGCAGCAGATCCGCTATGCGCTCGAAGGCAGTGCCCTCTCTGACGCCGATTTGATTTTGGTAACCGTAAAAAGCGCCGCCACGCAAGAAGCAGCGCGGCAAATTGCCCAGTACGCCAAACCGGGCGCGCTGGTAATCAGCTTGCAAAACGGCATCGGCAATGATGCGCTACTGCGCAGCGCCCTGCCACAACAAACCGTGCTGGGTGGCATGGTGCCATTTAATGTGGTGCAACTGGGGGCCGGGCGACTGCATCGCGGCACCGAAGGCGAACTGGCGGTGCAATCGCATCCGGCACTGGCGCCGTGGCAAGCCGAATTTGCCCGCGCCGGTTTGCCACTGTCCTGCCCGGCTGATTTTCTTGCCCTGCAATGGGGCAAGTTACTGCTCAATTTGAACAATCCAGTCAATGCGCTGGCGAATATTCCACTCAAGGCCGAACTGGAACAGCGCGCATTTCGCCAGTGTCTGGCCGCCCTGATCGAAGAAGCGCTGGCGGTATTGCGGCTGGCCGGTATCCGTCCGGCCAAGGTAGCCGTGCTACCGCCTGCGCTACTGGTACCGCTATTGCGCCTGCCCACGCCACTGTTTCGCCTGATTGCCAGCAAAATGCTGAAAATCGACCCAGAGGCGCGCTCCTCGATGTGGGAAGACCTGCAACATGGGCGCAGCACCGAGATTGACTATATAAATGGCGCAGTGGTGCAACTGGCACGCGCCCATGGCACGGCAGCCCCGCGCAACCAAAAAATCATCGATTTGATCCGGCAGGCAGAACAACATGGTGCAGCCAGTGTTGATGCTGCCCAACTTTTGCGCACGCTACACACCGCCACCTGAAGTAGCATGGCGCGCCACCAAAAGCAGCACGCCATGCTACGATGTCGGCCAAGCAATTTCTTGCTGTCATAAAAGCCGGATTGCCCCCGACAAAGCGGCACAATAGCGCCATTGAAAGTAATGCCAGCCCGCCAGCGGCGTGACCCAATTCACCTGCCATTGCTCTTCCACCATTTTAGGAGTTTCCGTATGAAAACCATTATTATTGCTGCCGCTTTTTCTACCGTTCTTGCCACCAGCCTCACCGGTTGTGTGGTTGCCCCGCATTCCTCAACGGTGTATCGCGCCAATGAAGCGCAAAACGAACACAGTGTGCGCATGGCCACCGTGGAATCGGTGCGTGAAGTCACCATCGACAAGGGCGCTTCCGGCATAGGCAAGACGTCCGGCGCAGCACTCGGTGCGCTGGCAGCCGGCTCCAACATCGGCCGGGGTAATGGCGCAGCCGCTGCCGCCGTGGTCGGTGCGATTGCCGGTGGCATCATTGGCGACAATGTCGAGGCCAATCTGACCAACAAACCAGGCCATGAAATTACCGTCAAGCTCGATAACGGTGAATTGCGCTCAATCGTGCAAGATGCAGACCAAACTTTCAAGCCGGGCGACCGGGTTCGGCTGCTGACCAACAAAAAAAGAACCCGCGTGACACACTAAGGCAACAAATTCAAGTGCTATTTCACTGAAATTGAGGTCAAATTACAACGATTTGACCCTTGATTTCAACACTGTTTTACCTTATTCAGCAAATGGTGATTTACGTCACGGGTGACTTTTCTAAAAAGAAACTTTTCAATTTGTAACATTGCTTTAATATTTCGTTCGTTGTATTCAGAACGCTTTTTGCTGCACCGCACCAAAAATACCTGTGGAAAACTAATCCAAATACTGTCTATTGATCCATTAATTCTGGAAAAATTTCCGTAACCCTGCACCAGAATCGTGCAATATTGATACAGCCCAACAAAAGAGCGGGTGCGCGCACTTGATTGAGCCGTTTGATATACGGATTTTCTATAGTCACTATATGAAATTTTGATTGGTATTACTTTTTGCGATGCACCATAATGAACTCGTCTCCTCCAATTTCATGACAAATTGGATTCCAGCCCGCCAGTTATGGCGGGTTTTTTTTGCCCTGCTTTTTACTCCGATATTTGCCCAAAATCTGCTATCCTGCCGTCTCCCTCTTGGCAACCGTCACTGGACTATCGATGCATTCCGACTCTCTCTCATTTTTTCAGCGCCTGCCGCTGGCTTTGGCCAATCTGTTCCGCATTTTGTTTGATGGGCAATATGCCGCCCGGATTCATGCACTGGATCAAGCAACAAACGTGCCAACTCCCGCCCCAACAACTGCACCTACAACTGTACCGGTCGCTGCACCACCTACGCCGCCTGCCCCACCCGTGCATAGCCACGCCCCAAGCGATGCCGCCTTGCAATTGCTGGCCCTATTCCAGCGCGAAGCGCGCTTAATCGACTTTACCCGGGAAGATTTAAGCCAGTATGCCGATGCCGACATCGGTGCTGCTGCGCGCGTGGTGCATGAAGGTTGCCGCAAGGTGTTAAACGAACACTTTGTGCTGGAACCGGTACGCACTGAAGCCGAAGGCTCAACCATTAGCGTGCCTGCCGGATTTGATGCACACAGCATCCGCCTGACCGGCAATGTGATGGGGCAAGCCCCATTTCAGGGCAGCCTGGCCCATGCCGGCTGGCGCGCCAGTTCGGTGAATTTGCCGAAACTGGCAGCGGGCATCGATACCAAGGTATTGGCACCGGCCGAGGTTGAGTTATGACGGCACGTTTTGCGATTGGGATCGATCTCGGTACCACCCACAGCGCCCTGTCGTATATTGATTTGGACGCGTCCAGCGGCGAAACCCCGGCACAGGGCATGTTGCCGGTTCCGCAACTGGTGGCACCGGGCCAATTACAGCAACCGGCGCTGTTGCCCTCGTTTTTGTATCTGGCGCATGAAGCCGAGTTTGCCGCCAATGAACTGGCCCTGCCCTGGCCCGCTGCCGATAGCAGCGCCGCGACCCAGGTAGTGGGCGAGCTGGCGCGTAGCCGTGGGGCCGGTACCCCGATGCGGCTGGTGTCGAGTGCCAAAAGCTGGCTGTGCCACCCGGGGGTTGACCGGCGCGCCGCGATTTTGCCAGCCGATGCGCCGCCCGAGGTCGCGAAAATATCGCCCTTGCAAGCCTCTTGCGCCTATTTGCGCCACTTGCGTCAGGCATGGGATTTGGCGCACCCGGACACACCGTTTGCCGAACAAGACATTACCATTACCATTCCCGCTTCATTTGACCCGGCTGCGCGTGAATTGACGCTGGAAGCGGCCCAGGCGGCCGATTACCCGGCTCTCACCCTGCTGGAAGAGCCGCAAGCAGCGCTGTACCACTGGATTTGCGCCAGTGGCGGCAATTGGCGCAAGCAAGTCAAGCCCGGTGAAATCATTTTGGTGATTGACGTCGGTGGCGGCACCAGCGATTTTTCTTTGATTGCCGTGACCGAGCAAGATGGCCAACTGCAATTGCAGCGGATTGCAGTGGGCGAACACATTTTGTTGGGCGGCGACAATATGGATTTGACGCTGGCCCATGTGGTGGCGCAAGAGCTGGCTGGCAAATCGCCCGGCACCAAGCTCGATGCCTGGCAAATGCGCGGCCTGACCCACGCCTGCCGCAGCGCCAAGGAACAGTTGCTGTCTGATCCAAGTATCACCAGCGTGCCGCTGGTGGTGCCGAGTCGGGGTTCCAAATTAATTGGCGGCACGATACGCTGTGAATTGACCCGCACCCATTTGATGCAAACCATTTTGGAAGGCTTTTTCCCGCAGGTTACGGTCGATCAATTGCCGCAGCAACGGGCGCGCAGTGCTTTAAGCCAACTCGGCTTGCCGTATGCGCAAGATGCAGCGATTACCCGCCATTTGGCCGCGCTGTTGACGCGGCAAGCGGCGTCGAGCAATGATCTGCCCGGTTTTGCCCAGCAAACCGGCGGCTTTTTGCGGCCCGATGCGGTGTTGTTCAATGGCGGCGTGTTCAAATCAAGCTTGCTGCGTGAGCGCACGCTGGCCACGTTAAACCAGTGGCTAACGGCAGACGGTGCTCTGCCAGCGCGCGAGTTGGACGGGGCTGATTTTGATTTGGCGGTAGCGGGCGGAGCGGCGTATTACGGCTATGTGCGGCGCGGCGGTGGGGTGCGGATTCGCGGTGGCACGGCGCGCTCGTTTTATATCGGAATCGAATCGTCGATGCCTGCCATTCCCGGTTTTACGCCACCGCTGCAAGCCTTGTGCGTGGCACCGTTTGGCATGGAAGAAGGCAGTCGGCTCGATTTGCCGGATCAGGCGTTTACGCTGGTGGTCGGGGAAGCGGCACTGTTTCGCTTCTTTGCTTCGTCAGTGCGGCGGCATGATGTGATCGGCAGCCTGCTTGATGATTTTTCTGATGATGAACTGCAAGAATTGAACGAACTTTCCGCCACGCTGGATGGCCCGCCCGGTTCACGGGCGCAAGTGCGGCTGCAAGCGGCGATCAGTGAAGCCGGTACGCTGGAACTGTTGGCACTGGCGCTTGATGGCCGAAGCTGGAAGGTGCAGTTTGATGTGCGTGGTCATCAATAAGTCCTATAGGACTTACGCAAAACCGTCCCAGCGGCGTTGCGCTGCCTTGCCGTACAGGCGTACTGCCTGCGGCAGCGCGCCTTGCTGGGCCAATTTTGCGTAAGTCCTATCCTAAACATAAACCAAAGCAAGCCAAAGCAAGCCAAAGCAAGCCAAAAATTCAGCGAAAGTAAGCAAAATTAAGCGATGCAGCCATGAGCAAATCCGGCAAAAAATATCTGGTGGGGATCGATCTGGGTACCACCCATACGGTGCTGGCGTATGGTGTGCTGGCGTCGGGCAAGTCACGCCAGGCACCGGCGATTGAGATTTTCCCGCTGGAGCAATTGGTCGGGCCGGGTCAGGTGGCGGCGCAAGCGCTGCTGCCGTCGGTGCGTTATCATCCGGCTCCCGGTGAATTGAGCGACACCGCGCTGCAATTGCCATGGGCGACGACAGAACCCGGCGTGGTGCTGGGGCAATGGGCGCGGCAACTGGCGGCGCAGGTGCCGGGACGGCTGGTGGCCAGTGCCAAAAGCTGGCTGTCGCATCCGGGCGTGGATCGGCTGGCCCCGATTTTGCCATGGGGCGCGAATCCGGAGCAGGTGCAAAAAATCTCGCCATTAGCGGTATCAAGCAGTTAGTTGCGCCATGTGCGGCAGGCGTGGGATGCGCGCTTTCCGAAACAGCCGCTGGCCGAACAAGAACTGGTATTGACCATTCCGGCCAGTTTTGACGAAGCGGCGCGGGCGCTGACGCTACAGGCGACGATTGATGCTGGTTTGCCGAATTTAAGCTTGCTGGAAGAGCCACAGGCGGCGTTTTATGATTGGCTGTTTCGTCATCGGCAGCAATTAAAAACCGAACTGGCAAGCAGCCGCCGGGTGTTGGTGGCGGACGTGGGCGGTGGCACCACCGACTTTTCACTGATCGACATTGAATTTGAAGACGGCGAACCGAAACTGACCCGGATCGGGGTTGGCAACCACCTGATGCTCGGTGGCGACAATATGGATTTGGCGCTGGCGCATCTGGCCGAAACCCGGCTCGCGCCATCGGCCCGGCTCTCGTCCGGGCAAATGTCGCAATTAATTGAGCGCTGCCGCCATGCCAAGGAGCAATTGCTGGCCGCCGATGCGCCGGAACAGGCCACGCTGACCCTGCTTGGCAGTGGCAGCAAATTGATTGGCGGGGCGCGCTCGACCGTAATCACGCGAGAAGAAGTCGGGCAGATGTTGATTGAAGGCTTTTTTCCGCCCGGTGCATTAAGCGATGGCGCGAAAAAAAGCCGTAGCGGCTTGCTCGAATTTGGCTTGCCTTATGCCAGCGACCCGGCCATTACCCGCCATTTGGCCAGCTTTTTGCAGCAGTATCAAGATGCACTGCCCGATACCCTGTTATTGAATGGCGGCGTGTTTCATGCGGCAGCGCTGGCCGAGCGTTTGGAACAGGTGCTGGGCCAATGGTGCGGGCAAGCGGTGCGGGTATTGCACAATCAACACCCGGATTTGGCGGTGGCACGCGGCGCGGTGGCGTATGCGCTGGCGCGGCATGGGCTGGGGCCACGGATTGGCGGCGGTGCGGCGCGCAGCTATTATTTGCGGCTTGATGAAACGCGTGCGGTGTGTATTTTGCCGCGCGGCAGTGAACCGGGGCAGGAAATTTTATTGGCCGAACGCCAGTTCTCGCTCAAGCTCGGGCAACCGGTGCAGTTTCACCTGTCCAGCTCGACCGGCACCGAGCGCCACGCCGCCGGGGAAATTGTCGCCGGTAATGACGAAGACTGGATCGCCCTGCCGCCGGTGGTAGCGGTGCTGCCGGCCGGGCCGGGCAAAAAGCAGAATGTGCCGGTGCAACTGGTGAGTACCCTGACTGAAGTTGGCACACTGGAATTGCATTGTGTGGCGCAGGCCGAGCTTGAAGCCGATGAAGCTGCGCCAGAGCGACGCTGGCGGTTGGAGTTTCAGTTGCGTGCTGAAGCGGATGCGGCACCGGCACTGGACGACAGCGCCGCCCTACCGGCCCGGTTGCCCGAGGCGGTGGCGCAGATTGAGCAAGTGTTTGGCAAAGGCGGGGCGCAATTGAGTGCCAAGGAAATTCGCAGCTTGCGTACCCGGCTGGAGCAATTGCTGGGTGCGCGTGAGCGCTGGAATACGCCCTTGTTGCGCCAATTGTTTGATGCGCTGTGGCAGCGCGCCAAAAGCCGCCGCCGCTCGGTGGAACATGAACGGCTGTGGCTTAATCTGGCCGGATTTTGTATGCGGCCCGGCTTTGGCTATCCGCTCGATGAATGGCGTATGGAACAACTGTGGCCGCTGTTTGAACAGGGGGTGCAGTTTGGCAAGGATAGCCAGGTGTGCAGCGAATGGTGGACGCTGTGGCGGCGCGTGGCGAGTAGTTTGCCACTGGAAGCGCAACTGGCCTTGTTAAATGATTTTGCGCTGAATCTGCAAGGCAGTGCCGAGGATTTGCGCAACCGCCCGGCCCATTCGGTGGCGGGCAATCTGGACGACATGCTGCGGCTGGGGGCGGCGCTGGAGCGGATTCCGGCGGCGTACAAGGTGGAAATTGGCGAGTGGATTTTTAAGCAAATCAACCCGGAACAAGAGCCGGAGAAAAACGCGCGCCACCTGTGGGCGATTGCCCGCATCGGTGCCCGTGCCCCGTTTTATGCGGCCAGCCATGAAGTGGTGGAACCGGATACCGCACACAACTGGCTGGCGCAACTGTACCGGTTTGACTGGCGGCGCAACGAAGCGGCGGCCTTTGCCGCGACCCATCTGGCGCGCAAAACCGGCGACCGGGCGCGCGACGTGGCAGAAGAAGTGCGGCAGGATTTGTTGCAGCGGCTGCGGGCGGCCAATGCGCCGCAATTGTGGCAGGATTTGGTGGCGCAGGTGATGCAGCTTGATGAAGAGGGGCAGCGCCGGGTGTTGGGTGAGGCATTGCCGCCGGGGTTGAAGTTGCTGGGGTAGCGGTGCGCGCCGGTTCCGCTATCGGTTCAAGTGCCAAGCCTGTTGCAACGCTTGCCCCCCCCTGCATTGGCTACCATTTTCAAATCATGTCAGCGCTTAAACGCTTCATTTTCCGTGTGCTATACTCCAGCACATACCGGAGGATATCATGTCCCATACCCAGACCGACCCAATCCTGCCCAGCACCAAAACCGTTACGGAGTTGGAAATATTTCGCGATGTCGTGGCGGATTTATTGAAAGACCCGGCCAAACTGCGCGAATTGGTGATCAAAGCAGGCATTACCACCCCAAACGGCGAACTGACCGCCCCCTATCGTAGCCAATCGTAGCCGGTAATGAACACCGGTTCCCGCTACGAACTGTTGACCAGCTTCCTGCTCGGTTTTCATGGCACCGATGTTGCTACCGCCGATGCATTTTTTCGCTGGTGACACCCATCTTTCCCCAAGCGAAAACGATTATGATTGGCTCGGTCACGGGATTTATTTTTGGGAACACAGCCCATTGCGGGCTTTTCAGTTTGCCCAAGAAAAATTCAAGTGGCAACAACGCAATGAGAAAGTTGCCGTGATTGGTGCCATCATCGATCCCGGCCACTGCCTGAACTTGCTCGATGCCCAAGGGCTGGGCTTTTTGCCCGATGCCTGGCGCGCTTTGGTCAATGCACGCGGCGGTGAAACTTTTTTGCCGAAAAATGGCGAAGGCAAACAGTTATGGCAACGCTCGCTCGATTGCGCAGTCATCAATACCCTACACGAAATCCGCAGCCTGACCCAAAGCCCGGAATGGATCGCGCAAAACCCCGGTCGCCAGCCCTTGCCCGCGTATGACACGGTGCGCGGTGCGTTTCAGGAGGGTGGGCCGGTTTATCCGGGGGCCAGAATCGAAAAGAAAAACCATATTCAGATTTGTGTGCGCAATACGCATTGCATCAAAGGGTATTTTAGGCCGATTCAGCATGATTGAGGTGCCCGGCAATTGGTCAGCAGGCTGCTGACCAATTACGCTTTGCCGTGCTAATGTGGCATTTTGCTGGGGCGGTATTTGGGGGCAGGTGGGCCGCTTGGCCTGGGTGGAAAAATTTTCCGGCTGCGCCGGAGGCACCAAAAGCGCCGTACTACCGTGCGCTGGCTTTGGCTGCCGCTTGCCGGGTGCTTTGGACAAAGGGGGCAAAGAAACAAGAAGTAACCCGCTAGCACGGGGTCCGGGCCACCCGCACACCGACATTGAGGTAGCGGAAGGAGGGCGCGAAGTGGATCAGAAAGGCGGCGCGGAGGACGACCGGCGAATTGTTGAAGCCGCCACCGCGCAGTACCCGTCGACTTTCTTCTGAGCAACCCTGAAGCCAAGCACTACCATTCTCTGGTGCGCCACGGTAGTTGCCATGCCAACAATCTTCCACCCACTCCCACACATTGCCATGCATATCATATAGCCCAAACTGGTTGGGCAACTTACCGCCTACCGCATGGGTTTTCTTTTCGGCATTACCTTTATCGTCGCCATACCATGCATAGCGCCCAAGCTGCGCCTCATCGTCGCCAAAGCTCCATTCGGTAGTGCTACCGGCCCGTGCCGCATATTCCCATTCCGCTTCAGTCGGCAAGCGGTAGGGCTGCCCTGTCTTGTCACTTAATTTCTTCAAATATACTTGCGCATCTTCCCAACTCACCTGCTCCACCGGGCAATTGTCGCCACAATCTTTAAAATAACTCGGGTTGCTTCCCATCAGCGCACGCCATTGCCCTTGGGTTACTTCAAACTTGCCCAGCATAAGACCCCATATGCCGCAAGCCCTTGTCACCAGTCTTGCCACTGCCCGGCCCATTGCGGCAGGCGTCGAGAACCAGCCGCGCCACGCGTGCCTTCAAGCCTTTCAGGCGGTCGCGCACGTCGGCAGCGCGCACCCCCTGCCATTTCAGTTGCCTGGGATTCGGCACCCCGGTATTGGCATCAATGCCGAGCAAATAGTTATGCCGGTCGGCCCCGAAAATGCCATGCCCGGAAAAATACACGATGATGGTATCGAGCGGCGTGCTGGCCGCTTGGTCGATGAACTGGTTAATTGCGGTGTCGAGTGCTTCGGCTTTTTGATCGGTTAGCAACGTCACCTGATCAAAGCGCAACTCATCCTTGAGTACCTTGGCCAGCAATTTGGCATCGTTGACTGGATTGTTCAATGTCCGCTCACCCTTGGGCGCGCCGGGGTAGGCCGCGTTGCCAATTAACAAAGCCACGCGCTTGGCAGGCTTGGCCACCTGCGCCTGTGCCGTGGCCAGAGACAGGGCCAGAGACAGAACCAACAACAGAGCCGGGAACAGGCAGCAACGCAGGGCAAAGGCAAATGGGGTGGAAAACGGGGCAAGCGACATGGCGGTGAAAGTGTTGGCTGGCGACACGCATTTTTACCATAAATATCCGTGCAGTAACAGCAAAATACGCAAAGCCACTAAATCAATGTCGCCCAACTGCGCCGCAAGCGCCCACTTTTTTCGGTGCTTTTGTCCGCGTCAAGCAGTAGCAGTATGTTAATATTCATGCACCACACTTATTAATCTCCAAAAGGAACGCCGATCCCGAACGAACTAATCATTACCAAAGATCACTGGATGGCACGCAAGGGCTGTTGGCACTATTCGATCTCGCCAAATTACGACATGCCGGTCAGTGATTTTTTGGCGGCGCTCGATAAGCTGGCCATCAATGTCCGTACCATGCAGCAAGGAGCAAAACATGCCTGAAATTGACATTCGTTCGCTATCGGTTTGCATTCAAGCGCTACAGACAGCCATCCACCACCACGAGTTTCTTGCGCAATCGGCCACCGTCGACAGTGATGACTATGAAGAAGGCTCTTACATGTTCGAGCTTGAGCTGGCGCGGCTAGTCAAGCTGTATCAGGAAGAAGAGCGGGCCGGTCGGGCAAATATTGCGCTGGGTGCACTACTCAAGCCACCATTTGATGGCTTGGCAACAGCAGAGGCGAAATAAGGCGAGCGGGCTATTTTGCAGCGCCGCATGGCCGATTTT
>JACCDS011459884.1_pt1 | contig 29713 bp, 10 predicted proteins | sample 7446441 | NCBI WGS metagenome assembly JACCDS01 (sample SAMN15323445, study PRJNA562643) | freshwater metagenome | isolation source: river surface water | place: USA:Blue River Watershed | collected 2017-08-17 | reverse complement strand
GGTCGGGCGAGGCCGGCGGCGAGTGCGGCGGTGGCGGCTGTGCCGAGAAAACGGCGGCGGGTGACGGGACGGGGCATGGCGGGGAGACGGGACGGACGGTTGCGGTAACTTAGTAGTTACCGAGGCGGGGCCGAAGCAAGCCCGGAGACGGCGGCGCGTGATTTTGCCGCTTCCCGCTTGCGCGGCGGCGCGCGCGCCCGCAAATCGGCGCGCCATGGGGCGCAGAATTTTCCGGGGCCGAAACATCGCGGGGTGGATTTTGGTCTGGAGCCTGGGCGTCGCCGCGGGCGCGGCCGCCGAGTCCGGCCTCTCGCGCGCCCGCGCCGATGCGTTGCTGGCCCGGCTGCCCGCCGGCGACCCGTGGATAAAGGTGCCCGACGGCAGCACGCTCGCCTGGGGCGAATCGCATTTGTTGCACGCGCTCGTCGATCTATACGAGGCGACCGACGATCCGCGCTACCTGGCCGAGGTGGCGCTGCGCGGAGAGCGGCTGCTCACCCACCGCGACGACCGGCGCGGGGCCAAGGACGGTTCGGGCCACAGCCGGCCGGCGTGGAGCATGGCGAGCAAGTATGTGGTGGCCGACGGCACCGTGCGCGGGGCGGACGGAGCCGCGCTGTTCACGCTGCGCTCGACGCCGACGTCGCACAACAACCTGACCCAGGTCGAGGTCGTGCCGGCGACCGGCGGGCGCTTCGCGCTGACGTTGGCCAACTCGCAGTTCAAGCGGACCGAACAGTTCGACGACCTGAGCCTCGACCCCGGCGATCCGCGCTTCGTCGAGGCGATCGTCAACGCCCCCGTGTTCTCGCGCGTGGCGAAGGCCGGCCATTATTCGGACCACTCCAACCTCGTTCGCGTTTCCCGCGGGGCGGCGCCGCGCGGTGGACCGGTGCCGGCGCAACGCTTTGCGCTCCGGCCCATCCCGCTCGCCTATACGGGTTATCTCGGCGTGATCTACCACCCGATGCTGCGTTTCGCGGAGCTCGTGCGCGCGCGGCCGGCGCTGCGCGGATTCGCCGGGGCGGCGGAGGCCTTTGTGCAGGCGGCGGAGGAATCGTATGCGGATGCCTCGCGTCGGCTCTGGCGCGAAGGGCCGGCGGCGGGGGAGGGGTATTACCTGTGCTGCGAGCCGGGCGAATCGTTTCCCTACGACAATGTCGGCGAGCCGTTCAACTACCTCGGCCGCCACACCGCGGCCCAGCTCGCGCTGCATCGGCTGACGGGCAAGACGGTCTACCGCGAGCGGGCCGAAAAGATGGCGCAGCTGTTCAAGCGACGGCTGCGGCACGACGCGACGCGCGATCTCTACGTCTGGAACTACTGGTATGAGCCCGTGACGACCACAGGCTGGACGGCCGCGAACAGCCCGTCGCGAAACCTCCCGATCCTGGCGCCGGCGGCGACCGTCGAGGATGCGTCGCACGGCGTGCTCGACATCGCGCTGGTGGTCGCGGCGCACGACGCGGGGGTGGTGTTCGATCGCGCGGATTTGGAGCGCTTCGCGAACACTTTGTTGAAAAACGTCCTCACGCCCGGGCGCGACGGTATCCACCGGCGCGTCGACGGCACCGGCGGAACCTATCCCGATTACCTGCCGGCGCTGGGCGGGTGGCTGGAGTTGAGTGGGGCCAACCCGGAGGTTTACCGCGCGATCCGCCGGACCCTGGAAACCACGGGCACCCATGATCCGAAGGTGATCGCCGCGGTGTTGAAGTGGGAGCGGCGGCTGGCGGACCGACCGTAGAAGACCGGGCGGCATGCCGGGGCGACGCCGACGCAACGCGGCGCCCGACGCGACGTCGCGTCAGGTCACGATGCCCTTGCGCTGCAGCGCCGGGAGCAGGAGGCCGCGGAGGTTGTCGCGGAGAATCAGCCGCTTCTGCGCCGCGGTGATGTCGGCCCCGAGCACGCGCCCGAGCTGCGACGCGAAACTGCGGCCGTGCACATCGCTGCCGTAAAGCACGCGGTGGGCGCCGAGTTCGCGGACCGCCATTTCCACCTCGCCGTAGACCGGGTCGCCGCCGCCGAGGTCGGCGTAAAGATCGGGCCGGGCGCGGATCGCGCGGATGCCGAGGGCCCAATCGCCGCCTCCGGTGTGCCCGCAGACGATGGGCACGCCCGGATGCCGGCCGGACAGCTCGGCGAGATCCATCGGCGTGGACTCCTGCGGCAGGTTGCCCTTCCCGCGCTGCTTGATCCACGTGTGCTGCAAAATCAGCGCCTTCAGCTCGGCCGCGCGGCGCACGATGGGGTCGAGCTCCGCGCGGCTGCAGCGGGTGCCGACCCACAGTTTGATGCCGATCATCGGCCCGTCGGCCACGCAGCGCTCGAGCTCGGCGAGCGATTCGCGGGTGTGGACCGGATTCAGGTAAACAAAACCGAAGGCGCGCGCGCTCCACTCCTTCAGGATGGCGAGCACATCGTCGTTGCTCTTCCGGAACTGCTCGGGCGTGGGCTCGTAATGCCACGGCGGGCTCATGTTGATGCAGAGACGCTCGACGCCGACGCGGTCGGCGATCCGCACGAGGGCTTCCATGCGTTTCTCCGGGGTCGCGCCCGGCGTGCCGACGTGGGCATGGATATCCCATGCGCCGATCCGGCGCAGGTCGGCATCTTCCCAGGCCGAGGCCGCCGCTTCGTCGGGGCGTGGCGGCGGCAACGGAGCGACGGCCGGCGCGGCGGACAGGGGGGCGGCGCCGGCGGCGAGCGCGGCACGGGTGAGAAAGTCGCGGCGGTTCATGCGCGGGAGAGGAGCGCGCGGGCGTGGCCGGTGCGCAGGGCGGCGAGTTGGGCGGCGTCGAGCCGGGACTCCTGCAGCTTCAGCAGGGCGGACTCGAAATAGAAATACGGCGAGTGGGACCCGAAGCAGAGCCGGAGCGCGGGCAGCTTGCCGAGCAGGCCCTCGGCCCCGGCCACGCTCTCGAGCGTGGCGAGTTCGACGGCGATGCCGGCGGCGGCGCAGCGGGCGAGGAGGGGATTGGCCGGCACGAGGAGGCGCGATGTGGCGTTGAGCAGCTGCACCCGGGCGCCGGGGATTTTTTGCACCAGCTCGGGCAGCGCGGCGGCCGTCACATACGGCGCGGTCAACGCGGGGTGCTGCGAGCGCTCGTCCTCGAGCGTGAGCGCGATTTGCACGAGCAGGCCGCGGGCGGCGGCGGCGGCGAGCAGCGCGGCGAATTCGGGGTTTTCGAGGGTGTAGCCGTGGTAGCCGGGATAGAGGCGCAGGCCGGGCATGCGGTGCACTTCGTGGCAGCGGCGCAGATCGTCCGCCCAGTCGGGGAAGAGGGGGTTGACGGTGCCGAAGGCCACGAGCACGCCGCCGCCCTCCGTGGCGCAGGCGGCGGCGAGCCGGCGGTTGGCGCCGTCGAGGTCGGTGTGGAGCACGGCGTCGTAGCTGCCGGTCCAGGCCTGCGTGACGCCGTGGCGCCGCAGCTTGGCGACGAGCGCGGCGGGCGTCTCGACGTAGGAGCGGCGCACGGCCCAGTGGGCGAGGGCGACGTTGGTGTCGACGAGCTCCGGCCGGGACGAGGCGGCGGGCGCCGCGGCGCGGGCGGTCGCGGCGCCGGCGGCCGCGAGGGAGGTGGCGAGAAATTGACGGCGGTCCATGGCGGTCGCGGTAACGCAGGTAACCGGGCGGTGCAGGCGGAAGGCAACCTTTCTTCCGCGCCGGCGCTCGAAATTCCGTTGACCGGGCTCCGGGCAGTAACTTTGTGGTTACAAGGCATTGCTCCTGCTCACCCCGGCCGACCACATGAATATTCCGTCCGCATCCTTTCTCCGCTTTCTTCCTCTCCGCGCCGGTCGCCTGCTGGCGTGCGTGCTGGCCGCCGCGGGCCTCGCGCTCGCGCAGTCCAACGGCACCGTCACCGGGCAGGTCAGCAACGCCGCCACCGCGACCTTCCTCGACGGCGCCGAGGTTTCGGTCGAGGGCTCCGGCCGCTCCGTCGTCACCGACCGGGAGGGCCGGTTCGAGCTTCTGCTGCCGCCGGGCCTCGCGACCCTGACGGTGCGCTACACCGGCCTGGAGGCGGCGAAAATCGCGGTCGACGTGAAAGCCGGCGCGCGGGTGAACCGCGATGTCGCGCTCAATTCCGGCATCTACAAGCTCGAGGCCTTCACTGTCTCCGGACCGCGCGAGGGCGGCGCGGCGGCCATCACGAAGCAGCGCGAGGCGCTGAACGTGAAGAACGTCGTCGCGTCGGATTCCTTCGGCAACATCGCCGACGGCAACATCGGCGACTTCCTGCAGCAGCTGCCCGGCATCACCGCGGTCTACGTCGGCGCCGATGTGCGCTCCGTGCAGATCCGCGGCATCGACGGCGCGCTCAATTCCGTGACGATGGACGGCGACCGCATGGCGAGTTCCCAGTCCGCCGGGGCGGGCCGCACCTTCGAGTTCGAGCAGGCGTCGCTCAACAACATCGAGACGATCGAGGTCACGAAGGCGCCGACGCCGGACATGGACGCGGACTCCATCGGCGGCAACGTGAACATCGTCTCGAAGAGCGCGTTCGACCGCAACCAGCCCCGCTCCTTCAACTATTCGATCGGCGGTGTCTGGCGCCCGAAATACTACACGCGATCCGACAACTGGCTGCGCGAGCCGATCAAGAATGTCGGCCCCTCGCTCAATTTCGCCTACGCCGACCGGCTCGGCGCGGAGAAGCGCATCGGCGTCTCGCTGAACTTCACCTACCACTCGCAGCCGGGCGGCGACACCGCCGCGCTCGCCACGTATCAGAATACCTTGGTCGAGCCGTATTACACGCAGAACATCACCGTGCCGCGGCCGGCCGGCGCGCCGCGCACCCGGCTCGCGACCGGCGCGAAGATCGAATACAAGCTCAGCGAGAACACCGTCCTGAGTTTCAACTCGGCCTACAATTGGTTCCACGAGACCAACGACACCCGCGCCATGGTGCTCGGCACGAGCGCGGCGACGGCGAATTTCCGGCCGGGCTACACCAGCTTCTTCCAGGAGGTGCTGGCCAACAACAATTCGAGCAGCGCCATCACGCTCACCACCGACGACAAGTCGGGCCGCACCCTGCAGTTCGTGCCGACGGTCCGCCACCGCTTCCCCGGGCTCGAGCTCGACTACGGCGTGAGTCTCTCGAACTCCGAGACCTACTACGACTACGCCCCGAACGGCCGCCACTTCCAGTCGCGGCCCAAGGGCGCCGTCAGCTACCGCCTGACGAACATCGGCTTCACCGTCGACCGGCGCGAGAGTCCCAAGTGGCCGAAATACGCGCAGACGAGCGGCCCCGACCTCTTCAACCTCGCCAACTACGGCACCATGTTGCTCACCCAGAGCGACCGCATGGGCGAGGACGAAGTCCGCACCGCGAAGCTCAACGCGAAGAAAACCTTCGCCCTGCCGGTGCCGCTCGTCGTCAAGGCCGGCGCCGTCGTCCGCCGCCAGGAGCGGGCCCTCGACAACTTCTCCAAGCGCTACAACTACACCGGTGCCGACGGCATCCAGAACAACGCCGACGACGTTGGCAGCCTCGGCCAGTTTCTCGACACCACGCCGAAGTGGACCGACTCGAACGAGGGCTACCGTTCGCCGCCGTGGGCCAATCCGTTCGCGGTCGCCCGGCACCAGGCGCTCAACCCGGGCCTCTGGCGCGAGGACACGGCGTTCACCACCACCTCCCGCCTGAACGGCGACCGCAGCATCGCGGAGACCGTCACCGCCGGCTACGCGATGGCCAACGCCCGGTTCGCCAAGCTCTCCGTCCTCGGCGGCGTGCGCATCGAGAAGACGGAGACCGACGCGGAGGGGCCGGTGACGGTCGCCGGCGTGATCCGCCGCCTCAACCGCAAGGGCTCCTACCGCGATGTCTTCCCCGGTCTGCACCTGCGCTACACGCCGGCGCGCAATTTCGTCACGCGGCTCAGCTACTCCTCCGGCATCGGCCGGCCCTCGTTCGACGCGATCATGCCCGCCGACACGATCAACGACGTCGCCCAGACCGTGACCATCCGCAACGCGGGCCTGCAGCCGCAGTATTCGGACAACTTCGACGCGACCGCGGAGTATTATTTCGAGCCCGTGGGTTCGCTGAGTGCCAGCGTGTTCATGAAGCAGGTCGACGGCTTCCAGTTCACCGACACGTCGCAGTTCGTGGGCAGCGGCGCCGACAACGGCTTCGACGGCCAGTATGTCGGCTACCGGATCTCGACCACGCGCAACGGCGGCAGCGCGAAATACCGCGGTCTCGAGCTCGCCTACCAGCAGCAGTTCACGTTTCTCCCCGGCTTCTGGCGCGGGTTCGGGTTCTACGCCAATTACACCCGGCTGCTCACCCGCGGCGACTACGGCGGCGCGACCGTCACCTCGACCGTCGCGGGCTTCGTGCCCAAGACCGGCAACGTCGCGCTCACCTACCTCGGCCACGGCTTCAACCTGCGCCTCAACGCCGTGTGGCGCAGCCAGTATCTCGTGACCAACAGCGCCAACGCCGCGCTGCTGGTCTATCACGAGCCCAAGCTGCAGGTGAACCTGAAGACCCGCTACAACGTGAACCGCTCGACCGCGATCTTCTGCGACATCGAAAACCTGAACAAGTCGCCGATCACGGAAACCTGGGTCGGGTCCAAGGATCGGCCCAACCAGACCCGCATCGTCGTCGCCAAGGTCGTGGCGGGCGTGTCCGGCCGCTTCTGATCGCGCGCGCGGCGCCCGGCGCGCCCGCGTGCACCTGCGCCGGAGCGGCTTCGCGCTCGCTCCGGCGCTCCCTTTTTTCTTCGTTCCTTTCCGTCATGTCGCGCCCTCTTTCTCTCCGTCTCATCGCGGGTCTCGCCGCGGGTTGCCTGGCGGCTGCCGCCGTCCCGTTCGCCGCCGCCGCGGACGATGTCGTGCTTCGCGTCGGCGCCGGCCGGGCCGACATCACCCCGGAGCCGGAGGTGCTCAACTGGGTCACGGGCAAACCCTACGGCAACGTGCGCGACCGGATTCAGGTGCAGACCCTGCTGCTCGACGACGGCGCGACCAAGGCCGCCGTGGTCCGCTGGGATCTGGTGGATGTTTCCGAGTCGGCCCGCGACGAAGTGCGCCGCGTCGTGGGGGCGGCGCTCGGTCTGCCAGGGGAAAACATTCTGGTGAACGCGAGTCACAACCACAGCGCGCCGTGGTCGCCGGCCTACGGCGACAACCGTCGCGGCCGCGAGCGCGACACGTGGTGGGCGGTCCGCTACATGCCGGCGCAAAACGAGTTTCCGCCTTTCCGGCGCTGGATGGCGCGCGTGCTCGAGGGCGCCGTCGAATCGGCCAAGCAGGCGGCGGCACAGGCGCGTCCGGTCTCGCTGCACATCGGCCGCGTTGCGGCCTACGAGTATCTGCACAACCGGCGCCCGCGCGCGCCCGGCTGGGGCCTCGCGGCGGGGCGCCAACCGGCCGCGGTCGGGGTCGCGCACCGCGATTGGGATCCCGCGGTGGCGCAGGGTGGGGCGAGTTTCGGCGCGCTGGACCGCACGCTCGCGCTCGTCTCGTTTCGCGCCGCGGCGGACGACCGGGTCGTCGCCGCGCTCTACCATCTGGCGTGCCACGCCGTCTCGATCTACCCGTCGAACCCGGCGCTGTCCGCCGATTGGCCCGGGCCGGCGACGGCGGCGATCGGCGCCCGGCTGGGCGGCGAGGCGCTCTTCCTGCAGGGTTGCACCGGCGACATCAATCCGTGGCGCCGCGGGCCGGAGGCCGTCGCGGAGATGGCCGAGGGACTCGGCAAAAAGGCCGAGACGGCCCTGCGGTGGAGCGTGCGGTTGCAGCCGCAGCCGCTCCGCACCGCGCGCACCGTGGTGGCCTTGCCCCTGACGCCGGTGGCCCGCGAGCGGCTGGGCGCCGCGACCGTCGACGCGGAAATCCAGGTGATCGCCTGCGGCCCGCTGGCCCTCGTGGCGTTGCCGGGCGAGCCGATGACGGAACTCGGGCTCGCGATCCGGGAGCGCTCGCCGTTTCCGCAGACGCTCGTGCTCGGCTACAGCAACGGCAACGGTGCGCACTATGTCGGCATGCCGGGGGAGAAAGCGCGCGGCGGCTACGAGACCACCGCGGCCGGCGCCGGCACCGACGAGTGCGGCACGCTGATGGTCGAGGCCGCCGTGCGCCTGCTCGGCGATATGTTCGCGCAGTCCGGATACCGCACGAAGTAGGGGGGAGCGGCGTCGACCCCGCGGATTCGATCACGCCCGGAGTCCGGCCCGCACTTCCGGGGACCCGGTGACGAAGGGGGCGCCCGTGCCTGCCGCCTGACCGGTTTCGAGCGGCATTCACCGAATTCTCCGTGTGTTTTCGCGGGAAAGGCGCATAACGCGCCGACCCTCCCTGTATGCACCGACTCAGCGCCTTGTTGTTCCTGATCGTCTTGAGTGTCGCGGCACGCGCGCAGTCCGTCACGGTTACTCCCGGGGCGACCACTTACGCCAGCACCGGGGGCACCATCAGCCTGGGCGTCGCGCTCCGTTATTCGGGGGCGCTGTCGTCGTTGGGTTTCCAACTCGGCCCGCTGCCCGCGGGTTGGAGCTACGTCTCGTCCGGCGGCAGCAACATCCCGCAGATCACTCCGGTGGCCGGCGATTCCGGCACGCTTGGGTTCGCCTACACGTCGGTGCCCACCGGTGGCGCCGATTTCACCTTCACGCTGAGTTATTCCGCTGGGCTGGTAGGCACGCAAACCTTGGGCGGCATCGCCGGCATCTTCCGGCCCCTGGACGGTGCATCGCAACGGATCACGGCCGCCGAGGTCGTGCTGGCGCCGGCGGGTTCCACCGGGCCGGGCAATCCCGTGCCGGTGGCACCGGCCATTCTCACCCAGCCGGTCGGCGGGGATCTCGTGGCCGGCCAAGCGATCACCTTGAGCGTCGTGGCGAGCGGGACCGCGCCGTTGACGTATCAGTGGCGCAAGGACAACGCGGCGATCGCCGGCGCGACGGCCGCCTCGTATGCGATCGCCGCGGTGACCTCGGCGGCGGCGGGGAGCTATACCGTGGTCGTCGGCAATTCGGCCGGCAGCGCGGTGTCCGCCGCGGCGACGATCACCGTCCGCCCCGCGACGACCCCGCCGACGGCACCGCAAATCGTCACCGCGCCGGCCGATGTCACGGTGGCGGCCGGAGCCACGGCGACGTTTTCCGTCACCGCCTCGGGCACGGCGCCGTTGCTCTATCAATGGCGGCGCGACGGCGCGGCCCTCGCCGGCGCGACGCTCGCGACGCTCGCACTTGCGAATGTCCAGGCGGCGCAGGCCGGCACCTACTCGGTCGTCGTCGCGAACTCCGCTGGTGCCGTCACTTCGGCCGCCGCCCGCCTGACGGTGACCGCCGCCCCGCCGCCGCTGCCCGCCGGCCTGGCCGGAACCTATTTCGGCACCTTCGGCGGCACGAGCGGCACCTTTGCGCTCCAGATCCGTTCCGACCGCACGGGCGTCCTGCTGGCCTACGCCCGCGCGGCCGGCCTCGCGATCGTGAGCCGCGAGGTCCGCGTCGATGCCGTCGGTAATTTTTCGGTCACCGCCCCGTCGCTGCTCGCGAGCGCCGGCGCCGCGGGCATCGCCGGGTCTCCGCCGGTCGCGGCGGCGGCGGGCGACGTGGTGGTGTCGGGCAGCATTTCGGCGGCGGGCGTGGTGACGGGCACCGTGGGCGGCACGGCGTTGACGATCTCCGCCCCGGCGCCCGGTTCCGGCAACGGGACCGCTGCGGTGGCAGGTTTTTACCAGGCCGGCGCGGCCGGCTCCGCCGATTCGGCGTTCGTCCTCGTGGGTGAGTCGGGTGCGGTTTACGTGCTGACGAACATCGGTGGCCGCTTGGATGCCGGTCGCGGCACCGTGGGGACCACCGGAGCCATCGAGGTCGTGACAGAGGCCAACGCCCGCGTCGGCGGCGTGGTGGCCGGGCAGTTCGGCACCCTCACCGCCACCGTCACCCCCGTGACCGGCCCGGCGACCACCGTGATCGGCGCGAACCCCGCGACCCGCACGGATCCGGAGAAACTCGTCAATATCTCCACCCGTAGTCCGGTCGGCGGAGCCGCCGGGGCGTTGTTCGCCGGGTTCGTCATTGCCGGCAATCAGCCCAAACCCGTGTTGGTGCGCGCGATCGGCCCCACGCTGGCATCGTTCGGAGTGCAGGGCGCCTTGGCGGCGGCGACGCTGGAGGTCTTTCGCGGCGAGACGGCCGTGGCTGCGGCGGGTGACTGGGGGGCCGGCGGTCAGGCGGCGGCGATTGCAGCGGCGGCGGTGCGGGTCGGGGCCTTTGCCCTGCCGGCTTCGAGCCGGGACTCGGCCGCCTTGTTGACGCTGGCGCCGGGCGCCTACACTGCCGTCGTGCGGCCCGCCGACGGCTCGTCGGGCGTGGGACTGGTGGAGGTTTACGATGCCACGGAGGGAGCGATCCCGCCGGCGGAGCGGATCGTCAATGTCTCGACGCGGTCCCAGGCCGGCAGCGGCGATGCGTCGTTGATCGCCGGGTTCAACGTCCGGGGCACGCTGCCGAAGCGGGTGTTGATTCGCGGCATTGGCCCGGGCCTGGCGCAGTTCGGCGTCACCGGCGTGCTCGCCCGCCCGCAACTCGAGATCTATCAGGCCGACGCCGTCTTGGCGCGCAACAGCGGGTGGGGGAGTGTGGACGCGCTTTCGATCGCGGCGGCCGCCGCGCAGGTGGGCGCCTTTGCGTTGACCGCCGGAAGCTCCGACGCGGCGTTGCTTATGAATCTCCTGCCGGGCGCCTATACCGTGCACGTTTCGGGCCTCGGCGGGACCACGGGCAGTGCGTTGATCGAAGTTTACGAAGTGCCGTGATCGCGCGGGCGCCGGCGCGACGATTTTCGCGACTCCGGTGGCGTCGCGGCAGCCGGGAAAATCTCCCGTCAGCTTCCCTGCAATTCCCGGGCTTTTGCGGCCTCGGCTTGCTACGCTCCGGCTCCAATGTCTGCGAGAGGAGGAATCACGAAAACGCGCCCACTTGCGCGACTGCCGTGGCCGGTGTTTTCGGGCGATGAGAGGGGGAGGAACGCCGAAAAGCAAAGAATTGACAGCTTCGGACGGGCCAAGTCGTGTCGCGGTCCAGACGCCGCGTTGAGCTTGGATTCTTTTTCGCCCTCACCCTCCGTGCCTTTGCCCGCCCAAGTTCCGGCCGTCAGGCCTACCGAAAACCCGGTAGAGGTCTGGCTTGTGCTTCCACCCGTTAGCGCCTTCTCTCCGGCTCCCAAATCTTTGCAAAGCGGCCTCGTTCCGTAAGGCCGCATCGATTCTCCCGAATACGTTCCCCACCCGCAATCTCATGAAAAAACTGCTGCACTACGCGTCCGCCCTGCTTCTGGCCGCGCTTCCGGCATTTGCGCAGACTTACACCGTCACGCCGTCCGCCACGACTTATTCTGGAGCCGGCGGCAACGTCACCTTCACGGTCGCGCTCGCGTATCCCGCGGATGTTTCCGCCGTCGGCTTCAGTGCAAAACCCCCGGGTGCCGCGTGGAAATACGTCACGACCGCGGGCACGAATGTGCCGGAGGTGAAGCCCAACGCCGACGAGGTCACGGATCCGGCGGTCCCGTCGTCGGCGTTTGGTTTCTCTTACCAGACTCCGCCGGCGAACAGCGCCAGCTTCACGTTCACGCTCAATCTCCCGGCAGGTCTGACCGGCAGCCAGGAGGTCACCTTCAGCGGACTCTACCGCGTCAACGGCATCCGCACCGATGTCACCGTGGCGTCGGTCACACTGACCCAGGCCCCGGAGGCGCCCCAGATTGTCAACCAACCCGCTGCGGTCGCGATCGCTTCCGGGCAGAACGCGACGTTCACCGTGTCGGCGTCCGGCAATCCGGCGCCTACGTTCAAGTGGCAATACTCCGCCAACGGCACCACCGGTTGGGCCGATCTGGCCAACGCGGGGCGGGTGTCCGGCGCGACCTCTGCAAGTCTCACCATCACCGGCGCGCTCGCGGCCGATGCCGGGTCCTACCGGGCGATCGCAACCAACGGCATCTCTCCCGATGCGACGTCGTCCGCGGCGCTGCTCACCATCACGCAAGCACCCGCAATCGTCACCCATCCGAGGTCGCAGGCGGTATCGGCCGGCGCCTCGCTCGTCCTGACCGTCGTCGCCTCGGGTTCGCCCGCGCCGGCGATCCAGTGGAAGAGGGGATCCACCAACCTTGCGAATGATTCGAGGATTTCCGGCGCGACCGGCACGACACTCACGATCACGAATTTTCAATCCGGCGACGTCGGCTCCTATTCGGCGGTCGCGTCGAACGGGATCGGCAGTCCGGCGACGTCGAACGCGGCGAGCATCACGCTCGCGCCCTCGGGCCTGTCGGCGACCCACGCTTTGGTCACCAGCGGCGGCTATGTCGCCGGCAGCACCGTCACGATCACCAACACCGTCGGTTTCACCGGCGAACTCGCGTCGCTGCGGTGGAGCGTCCTCCTGCCGACGGGTTGGACCTTCAACAGTGCGGTCAACGCCGGGTCCCCCACCGTCCAGCCCAGCGCCGGCGATGCATCCATGATCGACTGGATCTGGGCGACCGCGCCCACATCGCCGGCGACCTTCACCTACACGCTCAATGTTCCCTCGGGCGCGACCGGCCCCCAGAACATCGTCGCGCTCGCGGAATTCACGATCGGCGAGACGCCGGTCCAGCTGGTGGCGTCGTCCGACCCGCTGACGATCAACCAGCTCACGTATCACACGGCGGATACCAACCAGAACTCCAAGATCGACGCGAGCGAGCTCACCCGGGTCATCGTGCTCTACAACACCCGCTTCACCAATCCGGACACAAGCAAGGTGCGCACCGGCGCCTATCGCGAGGCGCCGACCGGCACGACCACCGTGGACGGCTTCTCCACCGATCCGGAGCGCGATTCCTCCGTCACCACCGTGACACTCGGCCGCTACCACGCCGCCGACTACAATCGCAACGGCCGCATCGAGCCGGCCGAACTCACCCGTTTGATCACGCTCTACAACACGCGCTTCACCAATCCCGACAGCAGCCGGGTTCGCACCGGTTATTATCGCATTGCTCCGGAAGGCACCTCGTCCGTCGACGGGTTCGCCACCGACGCCGCCCGCGCCCCCTGAGCCCCGCCGTCCCAACTCTTCCTTTCGATTCCATTCTCCTGTCTCCCATGAAATTCCTGCTTCGCCTGGGCCACTTCTTCATCGCGCTGGCCGCGCTCGGTTTTGCGGCGCGTGCGTCTGCGGCAAACTCCGTCACGGTCACGCCCTCCGCCACGTCGTATTCGGCGGCGGGCGGCACGCTGACCTTCAACGTGTCATTGGGTTACACTACGGCGCTCTCCGGTCTCCAGCTCGAGCTCACGGCCCCGTCGGGATGGGGCTACTCCGCGACGGGTGGAACCAGCGTGCCGCAAGTGGTGCCGAGCGCCGGAGATCGCGGGGCCTTTGCGTTCATTTACTTCACGATTCCCGCCACTGGTCCCGCTAACTTCAATTTCACGGTGACTTACCCGGCGGGGTTGTCGGGCAATCAGGTCTTCACGGCGGTCAAGGCCGACTTCACCGACGAAAGCACCAGCGCGGTGCAATCGATCTCCCTGTCGAATATCGCGATCACGCCCGCTCCCACCGCCCCGACGATCACCACCCAACCCGTCGCCGCCACGGTTTCCGCCGGGCAAAACGCCACGTTCACGGTCGCGGCTTCCGGCAACCCGGCTGCGACCTTCAAGTGGCAGAAGTCGCCGGATGGCGTTGCGGCGTTCTCCGACCTGTCCGATGGCGGCCGTATTTCCGGCGCGACCACCGCGACGCTGACGATCACCGGTGCCCTGACGGCCGACGCCGGGGTTTACCGCGCGGTCGCGGCCAACGGGGTTTCTCCCGATGCGGTTTCCAATCCCGCGACGCTCACGGTCAACAAGGCCTCCCAGACGATTTCCTTCGGCACGATCGTCGCCAAATCGTTCGGCGACTCGCCGTTCGCTCTCGGCGCGACGGCCAGTTCCGGTCTGGCCGTTTCCTATATCAGCACCGACCCGAATGTCGCGACGGTCAGCGGCAACACGGTCACGATTGTCGGCGCCGGTTCGACCACCATCACCGCGAGCCAAGCCGGCAACGCGGACTTCAGCGCCGCGGCGAACGTCAACCAGACGCTCACCGTCGCCAAGGCGGTCGCCAGCGTCTCCCTCTCCGGTTTGACGGCCGCGTTTGACGGCCAACCCAAGCCGGTCGGGGTCACCACGACGCCGACCGGTCTGCCCGTGACGGTGACTTATGACGGCGGTGCCACCGTGCCCTCCGCGGCCGGCAGTTATGCCGTCGTCGCCACGGTCAATGCCCCCAATCACGTCGGTTCCGCCTCCGGCACGCTCGTGATCGGCAAGGCTGCGCAGACGATCACCTTCGCGCCGCTCGCCCAGCGCGTCTTCGCCACCGGCGATTCGTTCACCCTCGGCGCGACCGCCAGTTCGGGCCTCGCGGTCACCTACGCCAGCAGCAATGGCGCCGTCGCCACCGTCAGCGGCAACACCGTCACCGTGGTCGGCGTGGGCACCACCACGATCACCGCGAGCCAGGCCGGCAACGCCAACTTCAACGCCGCCACCGACGTCGCGCAGCCGCTCGATATCGTGCTGGCGATCCAGACGATCACCTTCGCCGGCACCGAGCTGACCGGGAAGAAGTTCGGCGACGCTGACTTCACTCTCACCGCGACCTCGTCGAGCGGACTCACCGTCGCCTTCGCCAGCTCGGATACCTCCGTGGCGTCGATCAGCGGCACGACTGTGACGATTCACAAGGCCGGCACGACGAACATCACGGCCTCGCAGGCGGGCAACTCGAACTTCGGTCCGGCCGTGCCGGTGGTGCACCCGCTCGTGGTCGCCAAGGCGACCGCCCAGGTGGCGCTCGCGAACCTCACCCACACGTTTAACAACTCCGCCAAGAACGCCACGGCCACCACCACGCCGACCGGCCTGACGGTGGTGATCACCTACGCCGGCACGGCGTCGCCGTCCACCGCTCCGGTCAACGCCGGCAACTACGGCGTCACCGCCACGATCGACGACAACAACTACGCGGGCTCCGCCGCCGGCACGCTGGTCATCGACAAGGCCCCCCAGACGATCACCTTTGCCGCGATTCCGGCCAAGACCTTCGGCGATGCCGACTTCGATCTCACCGCCACGTCCGACGCCGGTCTCCCCGTGACTCTCACCAGCGGAACACCGGCCGTTGCCACCGTCACCGGCAACACCGTCAAGATTCTCGCCGGCGGCACCACCACCATCACGGCGACCCAGGACGGCAATACGAACTATCTGCCCGCGCCGCCGGTGCCGCGCGACCTCGTGGTCGCGAAGGCCGTGGCCACGGTCACGCTCGGTTCCCTGGCCCAGACTTATTCGGGCGCGCCGCGTCTCGCGACGGCCACCACGGTCCCCGCCGACCTGCCGGTGGTCTTTGCCTATTCCCAGGCGTCCACGCCGGTCCCCGTGCCGATGAACGCGGGCAGCTACGACGTGACCGCCACGATTCAGGACCCGCGTTACCAGGGTTCGGCGACCGGCACGCTCGTCGTCGCCAAGGCGGACCAGACCATCGTCTTCGGCGCCTTGGACTCCAAGCCGCTCGACAGTGGCACCTTCGCGCTGACCGCGACCGCGACCTCCGCTCTTCCGGTCTCCTACGCGACCTCCGCACCGAGCACCGGCACGGTCGCGACGGTCAGCGGCTCCGTCGTCACGCTGGTCAACACCGGCACGATCACGATCACGGCCAGCCAGCCCGGCGATTCCAACTTCAACGCCGCCACCTCCGTCAACCAGGTGCTTACCGTGCTGAATCAGAGCCAGACCGTCGTATTCGACGCCGCCCAGGTTCCCGCCAAGACCTTCGGCGCAACGCCCTTCAACATCTCCGCCACCAGCAACCGCGGGCTGCTCGTTAATTTCGTCAGCTCCAACACCGCCGTTGCGATGGTCGGCACCGGTGCGCTCAGCGGCAACGTCACCACGGCCCAAGTCACGATCGTGGGCGCCGGTTCCGCCGACATCACGGCCAAGCAGCCCGGTGATGAAAACACCGCCGCCGCGCCCGACGTCGTCCGCACGCTCACCGTAGCGAAGGCGGCTGCCACCGTCGCGCTCGGCAATCTGACGGCCACTTACGACGGCACGCCCAAGGCCGCTACCGCCACGACGACTCCTGCGGACCTCAACAACATCGTGATCTCCTATACCGGCACCGCGGCGCCCGCCGTCCCGCCGGTCAACGCCGGCACGTATCCGGTCACGGCCACGCTGGACAACCCGAACTACACCGGCACGGCCTCGGGCAATCTGGTCGTCGCCAAGGCGCCCCAGACCATCACCTTCCCGCCCGGCTCCGTCGGTTCGCCGCGTCTGATCAACGCCGCGGCCTTCCCGCTCACCGCCGCCGCCTCGTCCGCTCTCCCGGTCACCTTCGCCAGCAGCAACCCCGCGGTCGCCAGCATCTCGGGCAACACCACGGCGGGCTTCACCGTCACGATCGTCGGGCTCGGCACTACGACCCTCACGGCCTCGCAGGCCGGCGACGGCAATTACCTCGCGGCCCCCGACGCCACCCAGACGCTCGTGGTCAACCCGGTCGCGCCCGTGATCGTCTCCACCCCGGCGCTGAGCCAGACCACCGTCCGCGGCAGCTCGTTTGTCTTCGGCCCCATCGGGCTCAACGCGCTCTCCGCCCCGGTCACCTTCAGCGCGACCAATCTGCCGGCCGGTCTTTCCGTCGCCCCGTCCACCGGTGTCATTTCCGGCGCCGCCACGGTGGAAGGCACCTTCGCGATTGTCCTGACCGCGACCAATGCCACGGGCTCCGATTCCCGCACGGTCAACTTGGTGGTCCAGCCTCCGGCCCCCGTCATCACGAGCCCCGCGGCGGCCTCCGTGCTCGCCGGTGCGACCTTGAACTACCAGATGGTCACCCAGCCCGCGATCGGGTCCGGCGTGACCGTTTCGGCCACCGGCATGCCGCAGGGTATTACTTTCAATGCCACGAACGGCCTGCTCTCCGGCACGGCCCCGGGCTTCCCGACCTCGGCCACCGTCACGCTGACCGCCAGCAACAGCACGGGCTCGGCTTCCTTGCCCCTTAACTTGGTGGTGTCGCCGAACCCCGACTCGCCGGTCTACACCGGCCCGGCCAGCGCCTCGGCGACCGCCGGCACCTCGTTCACGTTCACGCCGACGTTCTCCGCTTCGACCGCTACACCCGCCACGCCCACGACCTACGCCCTGACCTCCGGCTCACTGCCGACCGGTCTCGGCCCGATCAGCGCCAGCACGGGCGCCATCACCGGCACGCCGACGCAGACCGGCACCTTCCGGATCGAAATCACCGCCACGCGCGGCGCACTCACCGGCGTCGCCGTGGTGTCGATCGTGGTCAATCCGGCCGCAACGGCTCCCGTGGTCACGATCGCCGGCGGCAACGTCCGCTCGTCCACGGTCGGCGGCAACTTCACCTCCGGCAACCTCACCGCCACTCCGTCCGCCGGTGCGACGATCAGTGTGGGCACCTTGCCCGGCGGTCTCACGTTCAACTCGGGACTGACCCCGCCCACGATCACCGGCAGCCCGACCACGATCGGCACCTACGACATCGCGATCAGCGCCACGAATTCCGCCGGCACCGGTCCCGCCTCGATTCTGCGGCTCTCCGTCGCGCCCAACCCCGCCGCGCCGATCCTCACCAGCGCGCCCGTCGCCGCCGGTCGGGTGGGGCAGGCGTTCACCTACCAGCTCACGTCGTCCCCGGCGGCCACCAGCTACGCGGCGACCTCGGCGCTGCCGGCCGGCCTTTCGCTCAATTCGGCCACCGGCGAGATCACCGGCACGCCCAGCGCGTCCGGCACCACCCGGGTGTTTTTCACGGGCACCAACGGCAGCGGCACCAGCCTCGGCCTTGAAATCGCCTTCGGCATTCTGCCCTCCCTGAACGTCCCGGTGATCACCAGCAACGGCTCCGCCAGCGCCCAGGTCGGGCAGGCGTTCAATTATGTGATCATCGCCTCCGGTTCGCCCACCTCCTACGCGGTGAATTCCCTGCCCGCCGGACTCTCGCTCAATACGTCGACCGGAATCATCTCCGGTGTCCCGACCACCGCCACCGGCGCCAATGCCTTCCAAGCCCAGCTGACCGCCACCAATGGCGACGGCACCTCCGCGCCGAAGGCCTTCGCGATCACGGTCGCGCCCGCGCCGGCGACCCCGGTCATCACCAGCGCCGCCACGACCACGGGCCAGGCGGGTGTGAGCTTCACCTATAATATCACCGCCACCGAGTCGCCCACCTCCTATGTCGCGACCGACCTGCCGGCCGGGCTTACGCTCAACCCCACCACCGGTGTCATCTCCGGCACGCCGTCCGTCTCCGGCATCTTCACCGCGTCGCTCGCTGCCGCCAATGCCTCCGGTCTCGGTGCCGCGTCGCCCCTGCGCCTCACCTTGGCGGCCGCAGCCGCCGCTCCCGCCATCACCAGCGCGGCCGCCGCGGTCGGTCAGGTCGGCGTCGCGTTCAGCTATCAGATCACCGCGACGCCCGGACCCATCACCGGTTACGCCTACACCTCCGACAGCAAGGGCTCGCTCCCTGGCGGCCTCGTGTTCAACAGCGCGACCGGCTTGATCTCCGGCACGCCGACGGTGGCCGGCAGCTCGACCATCATCCTCACCGCCACCAGCTCCGGCGGCACGAGCCTGCCGCAGTCGCTCGCCATCACGATCAGCCCCGCGGCCAACGTGCCGGTGATCACCAGCGCGGGTTCCGCCACCGGCACGGTCGGTGCCGCGTTCACCTACAATATCACGGCGACCGAAAACCCCACGAGCCGCGATGCGGTCAATCTGCCCGACGGCCTCGCCGTGAATCCCTTCACCGGTGTCATCTCCGGCACGCCCAACACCGTGGGCAACAGCGTCGCGACCTTGGTCGCGGCCAACGCCAACGGCACCGGCCCGGCGCGCGACCTGGCCATCACGGTCCTGCCGTCCCCGACCGCGCCCGTGGTCACCAGCGGCGGCACGGCCAACGCCCAGGCCGGCACCGCCTTCGCCTACCAGATTGTCGCGAGCGGTTCCCCCGATTCCTACGAACTCGTCGGGGCGCCCGCGTGGATGACGATCAACAACACCAGCGGCGCGGTCGCCGGCACGCCCACCGTTCCCGGCACGATCAGCATCTTCCTGCTGGCTCGCAACAGCGCCGGCCTCAGCGCGCCGCGCCTCCTGACGATCACGATCGCGGCCGCCGCCGGCACCCCGCTGATCACCAGCTCCCGCACGGCCAGCGGCACCGTCAATTCGCCCATCGCGGCCTATACGGTTTCCGCCTCGCCGGCCGCCACGTCGTTCATCGCCGTCGGCCTGCCACCCGGGCTTACGTTGGGTTCGAGCGGCACGCCCGCGGTCTGGACGATCTCGGGCACGCCGACCGCGTCGGGCCGGTTCCCGGTTGCGATCGCCGGCACCAATGCCGCCGGCGTCGGCGCCTCGGTCGTGGTGGAATTCAACATCGCGACGAGCATCACGTTCGGCAGCAACTGAGCCCGAGCCTTCCCAACCTTACTTGCCCACGCCATGAAGTCCTTCCTCTCCTCGCTCTCGCGCCTCGCGTTCGGGATCGCTGCCTTTGTTTTGCTGCCCCTCGCCCTGCGCGCGCAGACGATCAACGCCACGTCGGGCCGGGTGGGTGACGCCTACAGCTACCAGGTCACCTCCAGCGCCACCGGCACCTTGGTCTACGGGGCCACCGGTCTGCCCGGCGGACTGGCGATCAACTCGAGCTCCGGCTTGATCACCGGCACGCCCACCGCCGCCGGCACGTTCAGCGGCACCGTCTCGATCACCTCGGGCGGGGTGGTGAACAGTGCCACGATCAACATCACGATCGCGGCCGCCGCCAGTGCGCCGGTGATGTCGAGCGGCACCACCGCCTCGGCCCAGGTCGGGGTCTCGTCCACCGTCTACACCGCCACCTCGACGCCGGCCGCCACGAGCTTCACCTTCGGGGCGCTCCCGGCCGGTCTCACGGCGAACACCTCGACCGGAGTCGTGTCCGGCACGCCGACCACGGCGGGCACGAGCACCTTCACTGTCAGCGCCACCTCCGCCGGCGGCACGAGCGCGGCCATCACGGTCACCCTCACGATCTCCGCGGCCGGCGGCACGCCGGTGATCACCAGCGCGACCTCGCCCGCGGCCGTCGCCGTGAACAGCGCGTTGTCCTACCAGATCACCGCCAGCCCCGCCGCGACGTCCTACGCCGCATCCGGCCTGCCCGTCGGCGTCACGCTCAACAGCACGTCCGGCCTGATCAGCGGCACGCCCTCCGTGGCCGGTCTTTATACCGTCTCCGTGACCGGCACCAACGCTTCCGGCACCGGCGCCGCCACCACGGTGACGTTCACCGTCGGCTCCCTTTCCGCCATCACCTCGACCCTGGCGGCGAGCGGGACGGTCGGCTCGAACTTCACCTACACGGTCACCGGATCCAATACCCCGACCAGCTTCAACATCGGCACGCTGCCGGCCGGCCTCACTGCCAACACCTCCAGCGGCGTGATCTCCGGTTCGCCCACGACGGCCGGCACAACCTCCGTCTCCCTGAGCGCCAACAATGCCACCGGCACCGGCGCGGTTTCGACCCTCGTGATCACCGTCAATGCCGCCCCGACGTCGGGCGGCGGTGGCGGTGGCGGCGGGGGTGGCGGCGGCGGCGGCACGGGCGGCGGCACCACGATCGCCGCGCCGGTCATCACGACCCAACCCGTCGGCCAGACGGTTGCGGCGGGCGCGTCCGTCACCTTCGGCGTTTCCGCGACGGGCACCGGGCTCAACTTCCAATGGGGCAAGAACGGCACGCCCATCTCCGGGGCGGTCAGCGCGACCTACACCCTGACCAACGTGTCGGCCGCGGATGCCGGTTCCTACAACGTCTACGTTTCCAACACCGGCGGAGCCGTTACCAGCGCCTCGGCCGTTCTCGTGGTGACCACCGCCACGCCGCCGGTCATCGTGACCCAGCCCGTTTCCCGCACCGCGGTCGCCGGCACGTCCACGACCTTCACGGTGGTGGCGACGAGTTCCACCACGGCGACGTATCAGTGGCGCAAGGACGGGGTTGCGATCGCGGGCGCCGTGGGCGCCTCCCTCACGCTCTCCGGGCTCACGTCGGCCAATGCCGGCACCTACACCGTCGTGGTGACGAATTCCGCGGGCAGCGCCACCTCGGCCGGCGCCACCCTCACGGTCTCCCCGGCGCCGGCCTCCGGCGTCGCGGGCTCCTACCTCGGCTCCTTCGCCGCCAACGGCGGCAGCGTCGCGCTCTACGTGCGCGCCGACCGCACCGGCGTGTTTCTCGCCTATGCCGCCGGTTCCCGGATCGCGCTGGTCAGCACCGATGTCGTCGTCGACGCCGCGGGCCGCTTCAGCGTCGCGGTTCCGCTCCCGGCCACCGTTCGCCCGACGTCCGTCCCGGCGACCGCGGCCCATGAGGGTGAGTATCACATCGACGGCGTGATCGCCGCCGACGGCGCGCTTTCGGGTTCCGTCACGGGCCTCGATCTGTCCTTCAGCGCTCCGGCCGCCGCGACCGGCGGTGCTTCCGCCGCGGTGGCGGGCTTCTACAAGGCCGGCGCGACGGGCTCGTCCGCCCAGACCTTCGCCGTCGTCAGCCCGGCCGGCGAGGCGCTCGTTGTCACGGTTTCGGGTGCGACCGCCGACGGCGGCCGCGCCACGGTATCCGCCTCCGGTGCCCTGTCCCTGACGACCGCCGCCGGTGCGACGGTCGCCGGCACGCTGTCGGCCGAATCGTCCACCTTGACCGCGACCGTCACCCCGGCCGGCGGCACGGCCGTCACGTTCGTCGGCGCCAACGACGATGCCCGCGCGGACATCGAAAAGATCGTCAACGTCTCGACCCGCAGCCAGACCGGCACCACCGCCAACACCCTGATCGCCGGCTTTGTCATCAGCGGCACGGCGCCCAAGCCCGTCCTTGTGCGAGCCATCGGCCCGACGTTGGCCTCCTTCGGTGTCGGCGGCGCGCTCTCCGCCGCGCGGCTCGAAATCTTCCGCGGCCAGACCTCCCTGGCGGTCGGCAACGACTGGGGCACGCCCGCTGCCGGCGGCGCGTCGGCCGCGGTGCTCGCCGCGACCTCCGCCCGGGTCGGCGCCTTCGCGCTGCCGGCCGGCAGCCGCGACGCCTCGCTGCTCCTGACCCTGGAACCGGGCGCCTACACCGCCGTCGTATCCGGCCAGGGTGGCGCCAGCGGCGTCGCCTTGGTCGAGGTCTACGACGCCACCGAGGGCGCGATCCCGCGCTCCCAGCGGATCGTGAATATCGCCACGCGCGCCACGGCGGGCGCCGGCGAAAACGCGCTCATTGCCGGCTTCGTCGTCACCGGATCGGTGCCGAAACGCGTCCTCATCCGCGGCGTCGGTCCCTCGCTCGCGCAGTTCGGCATCACCAATGCGCTCGCCCGGCCCGAACTCGCCGTCAATGCAGGCGCCACGGTTTTGGCCCAAAACGCCGGCTGGAGCACCTCCGCCGATGCGGCCGCGATTGCCGCCGCCTCCGCCCAGGCCGGCGCCTTCGCGCTGGGTTCCCTGAGCGCGGACGCCGCCCTGATCGTGGCGCTCGCGCCCGGCGCCTACACCGCGCAGGTGACCGGCGTCGGCGGCTCGACCGGAGTCGCCCTGGTCGAGATCTACGAACTGCCCTGATTCCCCGCCGGCCGGGCGGCCCTTCCGCCCCGGCCTTGCCCTCCTCGGTTCCATCCTCCTCCCCGCCATGAAATCACTGCTCCTTGCCTCCTTGTTCGCCGCCGCATCCGCGGCTTTCGCCCAGACGGCCGCCCTCACCACCGACAACACGTCCCTCGCGCCCTCCGGCGGCACCGTCGCCCTCAAAGCCACGGCGACCTACGAAGGCGCTCCGGGCGCCCTCGGCTGGGAGATCGCGTTGCCGGCCGATTGGACGCTGGTGAGCGTGAGCGGCCCCAACGTGCCGGCCATCGCGCCGGAGGCCGGCGCCGCCGGCACGCTGGAGTTCGCGTATACCAATATCCCCGCGGACCGGGCGGAGTTCACCGTGTTGGTCCGGTATCCGGCCAACACCGCCACGGCCGCGGCGACGCCGACGGTGCTTTTCCGCGGCGGCGGCAAGTTGACCACCGTGACGCCGCCGGCCGTGCAGATGCGTGCGCCCAACATCGACACGGCCCGCCGCGCGAGAAACTGACCGACCTTGCTCCGCCGCCCCGAAGCCCTGCGCTTCGGGGTTTTTTCTTGTCCGGATTTTCGTTCGGCGGCGGACGTTCATACCGGAATTCCGGTAGATAGATAGGTTCCCTTGGGCCCGATAAGGCTCCAGCCTTGTTATTCCAGCCCCCTGCCATGGTCTTCCCCGCTCGTTTCTTCCGCCGCGTCGCGGCGCTGTTCCCGCTTGTCGTCTTCGCCTTGGCCGCCCTCGCACCGGGCCTCCGCGCGCAGACGACGATCAGCAATCCGGTTGGTGCCCCGGGGACGTCGAATTTTTCGGTCTCCGCCTCCCAGTTTGTCGGGGCGCGCTTCACGTTTCCGTCCGCGGTGCGTCTCGTGTCGTTGAGCGTCGAGTTCAACTCGGGCACCGGGGGCATCTTCGTGGCCGCAGTGCCGCTGGCCTCCGTCGCCGACCTGCCCGCCGGCCCGACGACGGTCGCGGCGCCGTTCGCGCCGGGGGAGGTGTATGCGTCCGCCGTCGCCAATGTATCCGGAAGCGGGATGCAGACATTGCCCGTGGGCGTCGACCTGCCCGGCGGCACTTACGCGATTGTGCTGGGTTCGGGCACGCTCGGTGCCACCGGATCGGCCAGTGTGAAGACGTTCGGCGCGGCCACCGGCGGCACCGCCCTGTATCGGACGACGCCGCCGTCTTCGAGCCCGCTGTGGGCCACGCTGACAAGCACCCAATTCAACATCGCCGCGACCTATGTGCCGATCACGGCCGTTGCGCCCGCCATCACGTTGCAGCCGACGTCGGCCGCCGCCGCCGCGGTGACGGGCAACACCACCTTTCGCGTCGCGGCTTCGGGCACACCGGCGCCGACGCTGCAATGGGAACGCCGGGCGCCCGGTGCGTCGGCGTTCGCCGCGTTCTCCGATGACTCGGTTGTTACGGGATCCCGCACCGCCACTTTGACCGTCACTGCTCCGGCGCTCGCGCTCGATGGCACGCAATTCCGCTGCGTCGCGACGAACTCCGCGGGGGCCGCGACTTCGTCCGCCGCCATGCTCACCGTGCTCGATCCGCCGGTCTTCACGAGCGCGGCGTCCGTGTCGTTTACGGCCGGACAGTCCGGGCAATTCACCGCCACCGCCACGGGTTCTCCCGCGGTGGCGTTTTCGATCGGCAGCGGCAACTTCCCCGCCTGGGCAACCTTGCACGCGTCGACCGGCGTGATCTCCGGCACACCGCCCGACACCGCCGGCTCGCCGTTCGTGTTCACCCTGCGCGCGGGCAATGCCTACCAGAGTGTCTTTCAATCCTTCACGCTTACGGTTCAGCCGGCGGCGAGCGCGCCGTCGATCACGTTGCCGCCGACGTCGGCCTCGCGGGAGGTCGGATCGAACGTCACCTTCACCGCAGCGGCGGGCGGCAGCCCCGCTCCGACGCTGCGCTGGCAGCGGCAGCCCGCCGGCAGCAATGGTTTCGTCGACTTGCCCGTGCCCGACGCCGCGCCCTATGTCGGCGTCACGACCGGGACGCTCTCGGTGTCGGGCGTCACCGCGGCGATGAACGGTGATCAATTCCGCCTCGTGGCGACCAGCGGGAGCAGTTTCGCCGTGAGCACCTCGGCCACGCTATGGGTGCTGACCGGCGGATTGATCGGCACCCAACCGCAGAATCGCACGGTCGTCACCGGCCAGTCCGCCTCCTTTGCCGTCGTCGCCGCGGGCGCCGGACCGCACCTCTATCAATGGTATCGGCGGGGCTTGCCGATTCCGGGCGCCACCCAGGCGACGTTTGCGCTCGCGGCGGCGACCCGGGCGGATGCCGACACTTATTGGGTCGAAGTTGCGGCGGGCGCCCAGCGCTCGCGCTCCGATCCGGTCCGCCTGCTCGTCGCGCCGAGTGCCTATCCGGGCCAACAGATACAGGATCCCGCCTTCTCCGTGCTCGCCGAGACCGGCGGTGCGACCGTGCAGGCGCTGGTCGCATTGCCGGACGGCCGGATGCTGGCGGGCGGCGATTTCGTGCGCTTCAACGGTCACGCCTCGCCGTATCTGGTGCGCCTCAACGCGGCCGGGACCGTGGACACGGGGTGGACGGCGCCGGGGTTCGACGGCGATGTCCGGGCGCTCTGGGTGCTGCCGGACGGGCGGATTCTTGTCGCCGGGTATTTCACCCGCGTCGACGGGCTCGATATTCCCGGCCTGGCCCGGCTCAACGCCGACCTGACGCTTGACCGCGGGTTCAAGCTGGACTCGACGCTCGGGTATCTGACGAGCGTCGCCCGACTCACCGACGGCCGTATTTTGGTCTCCGGCGCGTCGCCGTTCGCCTGCTATTCGGCGGAGGGCGTGCGCGACGCCGCCTACGTGCCCGATGTCAGCATCTCCGGGCTCAACCTGCGGATCGCCCCGACCGCGGGCGGCAAGGTTTATCTCGGTGGCTTCATCATCTCTCCCACCTCGTCGCTGGCCCCCCTGGCGCTGGTCCGCCTCAACGCCAACGGCACCCTCGATTCGTCCTTCACGCCGGTCACGATGGCCACGGGCCAGCCGACGTCGTTGTTCGAGGCCGCCGACGGCAAACTCTACGCCACTTTTCAGGGGTATTCGTCCACGCTGTTGCCTTGGGGCGGCTTTGCCCGCTTCACGGCCGCCGGCGCGCTCGACGCCACCTTCAGTCCGCCGACCGGCATCGTGACGCTCGCCGCCCCGGCCTACGGGATCGGGGTCGACGCCGCCGGGTCCGTGTATGTCGCCGGCGGCTACGGCCTGACCCGCCTGGCGTCGGGCGGAGGCTCGCCCCAGTCGTATCCCAATTACGGTTACGGTTTGCCGGCGGCGGGCGGAGCGGGCATCGCGGCGCTGGTCGTGCGGCCCGACGGGACGGCGTGGGTCGGCGGCACGCTGCAGAGCGCCGGCGGCGCGGCCGTCGAGGGCGTGCTCCGGTTTCCCGCGAATTCGATCGTGCCCCACGCCGTGGGCACTGCGGTCAATCGCGCCGGCTCCGTGCAGGCCATCCTGCCCGACGCGTCCGGCCGCGTCGTGGTGGCGGGAAACTTTCGGTCGCTCAACAGTGCCCCCGCCCTGAATATCGCGCGCCTCTCCGCCGACGGCGCCGTCGACGCCACCTTTGCGGCCGGGGCCGCCCCGGCGGGAGAGGTGTCGCAGGTCCTGCGCCTCGCGGACGGAAAATTCCTGCTGCGCGGCAATTTCTCCTCGGTCGGCGGCGTCGCGCGCGCCGATCTCGCCCGGTTGAACGCGGACGGCTCGCTCGATACCCGGTTCAATTTCGTGCGGCCGGCCTGGCACTGGTGGATCGACCGCGTCTTCCCCGCCGATGATGGCAAGGTGTTCGTGAGCGGATTTCTCTACGAGGGCGCGGACTTCAACAACCGGCGCTCGCTCATGCGTCTCAATCCGGACGGATCGCTGGATGCGACATTCGCGCCGCTCGACCTCGGGGACGGGCACCTCATGACCGCGCTGGCCCAGCCCGACGGCCGCGTGCTGGTGGCGGGCACGTTCACCCAGGCGGTTTCCACCCCGATGAACCGACTCGCTCGCCTCTCCACCGACGGTTCGCTCGACACCTCGTTCTCCATCGGCACCGGGTTCGATCCGCATGTCGGCGCGGGCGGCAACGGTCTGACGCAGCTGGCCCTCGCACCCGACAACCGCATCTACGTCGGCGGGCCCTTCAGCAGCTACAACGGCGCCACAGTCTCGAGTCTTGTCCGCCTGCAGGCCAACGGCACCCGCGACCCGGCGTTCTCGGTGCCCGCCGGCCTTTTCAACTGGCCGCCCTCGGGCCTCCATGTCCAGGAGGACGGGCGCGTGATCACGTGGATTCCCCGTGATTCCTCGAACTTCCCCAATCCGGCCCCGCGCCTCGCCCGGCTCACGGCGGCGGGCGCCCAGGACACGACGTTCTCCGTCGCCGGTATCGCGCCGACCGACCAGGTCGGTGCCGTCGCGATGGGGGAGGACGGCCGGCTCTTCGTGGCGCTTGCCAATACCGGCCGGATCTTTCGCACCGCGACGATTGTCGCGCCGACGATCAGCCAGGGCCCCCAGGCCCAGGTGGTCGCCGTCGGCGGCACTCTGTCGCTTTCCGTTTCCGTCGTGGCCGTGCCGGCGCCGTCGTTCCAATGGTTTCGCAACAACACCGCGATCCCCGGCGCCACCGCGTCGACCTATGTCGTCACGTCGGCGACGGCCGCCCATTCCGGATCCTACACCGTCTCCGTGACGAACGAACTGGGCTCGGTCACGTCCGCGGCCGCCGCCGTGGTGGTCGGCAATCCGCCGCCCGTCATTGTCACGCCGCCCTCCGATGTGCTCGTCACGACGGGAGGATCGGCGACGTTCACCGTGGCGGCCACCGGCGCCACCCGCTACCAATGGTTGCGCAACGGGTTTCCGCTGGCCGGCCGGACCGGCGCCAGCCTCACGCTCGCCCCCGCGCGGCGGATCGACGCCGACTTCTATTCCGTCCAGGTCTTCAACGACCACGGCTCGATCGAGTCGCCGCAGGCCCGGCTGGGCGTCGCTCCGGCCGTCTATCCGGGCAGGGTCGCCCCCGATCCCGCTTGGCAGCTGCAGCCGGAAAACGACTCCGGCTCCATCAGCGCGATGCTCCGGTTGCCGGACGGGCGCGTCTACCTGGGCGGCGTTTTCCTGCGGGTGGGCGGACTCCGCCGGACCGGCGTGGTGCGCCTGCTCGCGGACGGCTCGGTCGATCCCGCGTTCATGCCGCCCGAGATCGACAACACGGTCTCCGTGCTCGCCGTCCAGCCCGACGGGCGGTTGGTGATCGGCGGTTCGTTTTTCCACATCGACGGCCTGCCCCGGCCCCGCTTGGCGCGGCTCGAGGCCGACGGCCGGATCGATCCGACCTTCAATGCCGGCGGCACCGGGCCGGGTTCGACACCGCTCGCCGCGGCCGTGTTGGCCGACGGCACGATCGTCGTCGGCGGCACATTCTCCTCCTACAACGGCGTGCCGGTGAACCGCCTGATGTGGCTCGATCGCTTCGGGGCCTTGCTGCCGGATGCGCGCAACTCGGCCGAAGGCGCGCCGAATCTTTCCGTAAACGTCATGCTCGCGGTCTCCGGCAACCGTCTGGCCATCGGCGGCAATTTCACCGCGGTCGGCACCCGGTCGGCCGGCAGCGGATTGGTGCTGGTCCGCTCCGACGGCACGCTGGATCCGTCCTTCAATACCGGCGGGACCGGCCCCGCCGGGGTCCAGGCCTTGGCGCAACAGGCGGACGGCCGTCTGCTCGTCGGCGGGTCGTTCACCGCCTTCGGCGGAGTCTCCCGGCAACGGCTTGCGCGGGTCGACCTGACCGGCGCCGTCGACCCGGCCTTCGATCCGGGCTCGTTGTTTTCCAATACCGTCAGCGGCCTCGCGGTCGATGCCGGCGGCCGGATCATCGCCGCGGGTTCGTTTGTCGGCGACCGTTCCTATCTTGCCCGGCTCATGCCGGACGCCTCGCTCGACGCGGAGTTTGTCGCGGACGGCGTGGCCGCCGCCGTTTCGCGCCTCGTGCTGGCCGCGGACGGACGGCTGTTGATCGGCGGCACGTTCACCACGGTCGCCGACACGCCGCGCTTCGGCATCGCCCGCCTCGAGGCGGACGGTGCGTTCGATTCCGCGTTTGATCTGCGGCTGCGCGGTTCCGTTTCCGTCGGGGTCTTTCTGCCGCAGCCCGATTCCCGCATGCTGCTCGCGCGGTCCTTCACTTACCTGCGGGGCGCCGCCGTGCCGGCGCGCATCGCCCGGTTCGACGCATTCGGCAACCGCGACACCACCTACAACGCCGGCGGCGCGGGCCCGGACAACACCGTCTTCGGCGGCCACCGCCTGCCCGACGGCCGCATGATCTTCGCCGGCAGCTTCACGGCGTATAACGGCAGCCCGGTCGGCCGAGTGGTGCGGACCGACGCGCAGGGGATCCGCGACGCCTCCTTCAATCCGGGCGGCGCGGGCTTTGACAACACGGTCAATGCCGTCGCCCACCTCGCCGGCGAGGGTTACATCTACGGCGGCGTGTTCGGGTCCTACAACGGCGTCAGCCGCCCGTTCCTCGCGCTGGTCTACGGCAACGGCACGCTCGAGTCGTCCTGGGCCCCCTCGCTCAACGGATCCGTCGGTGCCCTCGCGGTCGATCGCCAGCGCCGGGTGGTGATCGCGGGCAGTTTCACCACCGTCGACGGCCAGAGTTCACCGCGGATCGCCCGCCTGCTCGTGCCGGGCGGACGCGATCCTTCGTTTGCCCCGGCCGTATTTCCCAACAGCACGGTGCTCGATATCGCCGTCCAGCCGGACGGGAAGATTCTCGTGGCCGGCCAGTTCACCTCCGTCGGCAGCGAGGCGCGCGTCGGCCTCACCCGCTACCACGCGGACGGCACCCTGGATTCCGCCTTCTTCCCCAACCTCGACGGGGCGGTCAACTCGCTGCTCGTGCAGGAGGACGG
>JACCDS010593535.1_pt1 | contig 29767 bp, 30 predicted proteins | sample 7446441 | NCBI WGS metagenome assembly JACCDS01 (sample SAMN15323445, study PRJNA562643) | freshwater metagenome | isolation source: river surface water | place: USA:Blue River Watershed | collected 2017-08-17 | reverse complement strand
CCTACCCCACCTCTTCCGTATTCGCCTTCGCGGCAAATAGTGGTTTTCCTTTCAAGGCCTGAATCAAGGTTGAGAGCGCCAAAAGTCCATAGAGGATGGCGATAACAATAGTCAATTTGGTATTCTTTAAAACATAAAAGGAAAGGACCGGCAACACCTGTAAGGCGTGCATGCCAATGAAATGCGAGACGCGTAGATCGCCGACCGTTTTGCTCCAGCCCATGATGAACAAGTTTGAGTTGTCGTTGAGTGCACCGACGCTATGGCTGAGGGTGGAGCCCATGGCAAAACCTTCGAAGGAGAAGATCACAAAGATGACGATAGACAAGCGGATGGCCCAGAGGTAATGGCTTGGCAATTCGGGAAACGACTGCGTGAAAAATTGATAACCGACATAGGCGGTAAAGATGGTGGCCAAGGAAGCGGCTAAAGCCATCATGGAATAAAGCGCCGCATAAACTGGCGTACTCATGTTATAATGCGAGAGTTGCCCTCTACCCGCCTGAATGGCAATATAAGCGATTTCAAAGCCTAACAACACGATGATGGACCAATTGAAAAACTTGATATTGAAATTTGGCAAATAATAGCAATACCAGCCCATCGCCCAAGCGAAAGTGAGCGTTGAGAAGGCAAACTTGAATGGTTTATACCAAGCGCTAACACCATAGACTTGCGTCGAGCTGGTTCGGGCTAAAATCAAAAATAGAATGGAGAGCACAAGGCAAACCAAACCGAAATAAAACATGGTTTCGTTGCGGTCTTTGAGTTGTTGGAGGAAGTGGGTCATTTAAAGTAGCGTTTATTTAATTCATGACACAACCATGCAGAGCCGCTGCCAATTAAAGCGCCGACTAAGACATCGCTGGGGTAATGGACACCGAGGTGCATTCTGGAATAGCCTGCTGCACTGGCCCACAAAAAACTGGGGGCAATGACATACCATTTTGGGAAGGCCATGCTCAAGGATGTCGCGGTGGCAAAAGCTTCAGAGGTGTGGCCGGAAGGAAAAGACGGAGTTCCTGCAGAACTGAGTTGCTGGATATCTGGATAGGTCACAAAAGGTCGGTCTTTGTTGACGGCGTATTTCATGGTTATGGTAACAAGACCTGAAGTCACTAATGTGGCGCCGATATACAAACCTTTGTTTTGCAGGTTTTTATTCTTTTCAAGGTAGCCAATTGAAGTCACAATTAAGGGCGCTGCAATCCCAATTGGTGATACCGAGTTGGTCACAAACTTAAAAGTTGGATCTAGTGCCGTATTTCTTTCGACATTGATTTTTCTGAGCAGGTCGATGTCTAGATTTTGGGCAGACAGTTGCAAAGAAAACAAGCCGATGAGCAGCAAAAAAATGTAGTTTTTCATATTGAGTAGGCTTAATGCTGCTTCGCTAACTTCCTGATGTCTTGCACATAAATGATATCGCTAGCATAACCTTCTGAGCAAACGCGGATCATAGCGTTAGCCACTTGTTGCATGGTGCTAATGACGTTTGGGAAAAAGGCACGAATGAACGGCGACATCCAGCCCAAATAATTATAGTATTTCAAGACATGTTGCTGACCCTCTGCCGGAATCATCATGCCTATTCTGAAACCAAAAGCTGTTTTGAACCGCATTTTGAGAAGGTCATTTTCAACTTTTCCTTTGATACGGGCCCAATGCAGACGACCTTTTTCGCTGCGGTCGGTTCCGCCACCACTGACATACACAAAAGAGAGCTGCGGCTGATTTCCTAGCGCTTTAGCAAAGGCCATGGTGGTGTCGTAGGTAAGTTTTTCATACAGCGATTTGTCCATGCCCACTGAGCTCACACCTGCACAAAAGAAACAGGCATCATAACCAGCTAGTTTTGGGTCGTTTTCGGTTAAGTCTAAAAATTCAGGTACGATATACTCTTTGAGTTTAGGATGCGATTTACCGCTTCCTTTACGGCTTACGCTCAAGATTTCTTCGATGCGCGCATCGTTGAGGCATTCGATTAAGATGCCTTCGCCGATCATGCCGGTAGCACCTGTTAAAATGATTTTCATTATTGATATTTTGGATTTGGTAAAAGACTATAAAAATTATCTGTATCTACTTCATCGCCAAACTGATAGCGATGTTTGAGGATAGTTTCTTTTTGGAAGCCAAATTTCTCCATTAAACGATTTGACGGTATGTTATCGATGGCGACAAATGCTTCAATGCGGTATAAATCCATTTGGTTTTTACCGTATTCAAGGATGGCTTGCAGCGCCTCTGACATATAGCCTTTTCGTTTGAATTCGTCTTTCTTGAGGCTATAAAACAGTTCGGCGCGGTGATGTTGTTGCGCCCAAGAATGATAACCCGCCCAACCCAGTACTACATTGTTTTCCTTAGACACCAACTGAAAAAACTGGATGGTTAAATTGTAAGTTGAAAAACCGCCTTTATATCTGCTGCATTCAAGTTCGTATTCTTCATCATTCAGATGCCCAAAAATTTGGCGAATTTCAGGTGCTTCAAAGCTGGAAAAAATGGCGTCATAGGTGCTTTGGTCAAAACTATTGAGAAGAAGCCTTGGGGTTTCCAATCTGAATTTGATCACGTGATCTATTTCTTTAGAAATGCTACGGGCTGGCCTTTTTTGTAAATCTCCGGAACAATTAGGACATTTTTTAAAAAAAATTTCTTCTGCACAAGCGGCACAAAATGTGCATTCGTAAGAACAGATATAGGTTTCCGAGGAATCCTTGTTTAATTTTTTTCTGCAATTTTCACAGTGTCCTTTGAGCTCAAGCATGCATCAAATTTACTATCTTTGCTCTTATGCGCAATCTGATCGCTTTTCTGCAACGTTTTAGGATATTTTTAGTCTTTGCCCTGCTGCAGATTCTCGCTATTTCTTGGTATGTCAGTTACTTGAATTTTCCGCGCAGCCAGTACCTCACCACCACCAACGACATCTCTATTCAAGTCTTAGAGTGGGAGCACGACCTCACTAAGCACTTCAACCTCAGCAAAAACAACACGCAGCTTCAGTGGGAAAACATTTACTGGCGAAAAAGACAGCCTAAATTCATGTACCAAATTTCGCGTGGTAAATACAAAATTGAAGATACAGTCTTTGAGCAGCAATATACTTACATCCCTGCTGAAGTCATCAACTCAAGTGTTACGCGTCGCAATAACTACTTCACAATCAATGTAGGAAAACTACAGGGCATCAAAAAAGGCATGGGCGTATTTTGCCATGAAGGCGTCGTTGGTGTCATTCACTACGCTTCAGACCACTATAGCTTGGTCAAAACTGTCTTAACCAAAGACATCAACATCGACGTCAGCATCCAAATGAAAAAATCAGACCTCCCAGGCTTACTAAAATGGGATGGTAGCAACCCGCGCTACGGCATGATCACTGGTATCAACAATGACCTTCGCATCAAAAAATGGTCTAAGGTCGTGACACGTGGTGGCTCCGGAATTTTCCCGAAAGGCTTGCCAGTTGGTAAGGTGAGTTACACAGAACCAATTGAAGGACAAGCGCTTTGGAAGGTTGAGATTTTATTCTCTGCAGACTACCGCAGCTTACAACGCGTTTACATCATCAAAAACCTACACCTCGAAGAGCAAGAAGCACTAGAGGCTCAAATTCCTGCAGACGAAGAGTAACATGAACGTAGTTTACAAACATATTCTCCGCTTTATTGTGCTTACTTTTCTGCAAGCACTCATCTTCAATCAGCTCAATATTGGTTTTGGCATTCACCTCATGATACAGCCATTGTTCATCATGTTATTGCCTTTTGAACTCGGTGTTATTCCAATTATGGGGCTTGCCTTTTTAATGGGGCTTATCATTGATATTTTTTCAAATACTTATGGTCTCAACGCCTCTGCGTTGGTCCTGATGGCTTATTTGCGCCCAGTAGTCTTTAAATTTTACGGCCCTCGCGAAGGCTATGATCCACTCAAAGAGCCCACCGCTCACGACATGGGGACGCGCTGGTTCTCAACTGTTTTCGGAATTCTATTAGCACTCCATACTTTTTGGTATTTCCTCATTGAGATTTTTGAATTCAGCCGCTTCTTTTTCATTCTTCAAAAGACAATCCTTAGCGGCGGTTTATCTTTCTTACTGGCTCTGCTCATTCAGAGTTTTCTATTGAATCGCAATCAGAAAAAATGAACCTAGACGCCAGACGCAATGTAATCCTGAGCTTTATTGTGCTCGTCATCGGGATCTATCTCTTCCGACTGTTTTACATGCAGGTACTCGACGAAACCTGGACACTCCGTGCCCAAGAAATTGCCGAGAAACGCAAAGAAATTTTTCCGCCTCGCGGTGTCATCTTTGACCGCAACGGCAAGAAAATCGTAACCAACCAGACCTACTACAACCTCATGATGGTTGAAGACAGCATTCAAAACCTAGATACAGCTGCCTTTGCCCAACTCATCGGCTGGACGGTCCCAGAAGTACGCCAAAGATTCAAAGATATTGTCGAAGGAGAAGGCACCTACTACAACAAGATAACTGGTAAAAGAACCTCTAATTATCAAAAAATACGTGCCTATCCTTTTCTCAAAGAATTGACCCTCGAGGAAATGTCTAAAATTGCGCCTCACCTTGCTAATTTTAAAGGCTTTCACGAAGAAGCCACCAGTGCAAGGAATTACCCATACAAAAGTGCTGCTAACATTCTAGGTTACCTTTCAGAAGTAACCCGTGAAGAAATTGAAGAAGATCATTTTTACAAACCGAGTAACAATATTGGTCGTGCCGGTATTGAACGCTTCTATGAAAAAGAACTACGAGGCGTCAAAGGCATCAAATACATTGTCACCTCAGCGCTCAATAATGCCATTGAATCTTATGCTGACGGTAAATACGACACCACCGCCCGCCAAGCCGAACCACTGAAAATGGGGATGGATGTCGTGTTGCAAGCCTACGGTGAGCAACTGATGCAAAAGAAAAAGGGCTGTATTGTAGCAATTGAGCCATCTAGCGGTGAGATTCTCAGTATGGTTTCTGCTCCTTCTTATGACCCCAATCTTTTGGTTGGAAAGCGTAACATCAGCTCTAACTATCCGAAACTAGCCACTGACCCGAACTTACCTTTATTCCCAAGACCCTTACAAGCCGAATATCCTCCGGGTTCCATCTTTAAACTCGTCCAGAGTTTGATTGCCATGCAAGAAGGCGTGATTACCGCCAACACTGGTTTTCCTTGTGACAAAAGCTTGGTGGGTTGCCACAACCACCCTTCTGCTCGCAACATTGCGGAGGCCATTCAATATTCTTGTAACCCCTATTATTACATGACGGTTCGCCGCATCATACAGCAAGGTGTCAAGAAAAATGCTTTTGCCGATGCCGAATACGGGCTCAATAAATGGTATCGCTATATCCGAAGTTTTGGTTTAGGTGATGTTTTCGATACCGATGTCAGTGGCCAACGACCAGGCCTGATTCCAAATTCCAAGTTTTACGACAAATGGTACGGGCACCACACCTGGGCTTTTTCTACTATTCGTTCTATCTCTATCGGGCAAGGGGAAGTCAAACTCACACCGCTTCAAATGGCAAATATTGTAGCCATTATTGCCAATAAAGGTTGGTATTACACGCCACATTTCGTACGTTCTATCGGACGCAAAGGCCCTAAGCCAGAATTCAAAAAACGACACTGGACCATGGTCAATAATAGGCATTACGATGCAGTAATCGAAGGGATGCGCATGGTTGTAAACGTACCGGGCGGGACAGGTAAAATGGCTCGTCTAGAAGATATAGTAGTCTGTGGAAAAACCGGAACCGTACAAAACCCTCATGGCGAAGACCACTCAGTTTTCTTTGCATTTGCACCCATGAACAAACCTAAAATTGCAGTTGCCGTTTTTGTAGAAAATGCGGGTTGGGGTGGAACTTGGGCTGCTCCGATTGCATCGCTCATCATTGAGAAATACTTAAAAGGGAAAGTTTCTGACCCTGAAAAAGAAAAACGCATCCTCGAAGCACAAATCGCCTATAAATCTGCCCACTAATGCGCAAAGAAGAAAGCCTTACTGCAAATTTAGATTGGCCACTTTTTGGGGCCATCATTGCCATGTTAATCATGGGTTTGGCCACGGTTTATTCTGTAGCCTACAACGAAGAGGCACCTTCTTTATTTGCGTTTTCTGAAAAATACGGCCGTCAGCTCTTTTGGATTATTTTTTCGTTGTTCCTTGGTTTGCTGGTCTTTTTAATTGATGCTGATATTTACCGGCGCTTTGCCATACCTATTTATTTATCGACCCTCGTCCTATTAGTTATCGTGCTCTTTATGCCAGCCGTTCACGGTGCGCATGCATGGTTAGGCGTAGGTTCATTTGGGGTTCAGCCTGCTGAGTTTGCCAAAATTTCTACCTCCTTGCTTTTGGCCAAATACATCAGTGGCCTCACTGTAAAACAACAAACTACAGCTACAGTACTTACAGCCAGCAGTATCTTGTTAATTCCGATGGTGCTTATTTTATTGCAGCCCGATGCCGGAACTTTCGTTGTCTTTACTTCTTTTTTATTCGTCATGTATCGCGAAGGACTCACCTTTGACCCTATTTTACTGAATTTTGTCAACGCCATTCCCGGTGTACGCTATAAAGAAACTTGGGTGGGTTCTCACTTCATTCCAATTCTTTTTGCTCTTGTCCTTTTAAGTATTGTGACCTTATTACTCGATGCTGTTGTTATTAATCTGAACCTTTTTAGTCGGAATTTCGAACTCAGTGGTTCCTCAGGAGTAATCTTTGGCTTACTCGTTATTTACGTCATTTCTTGGTTACTTATGCAGCGTTTCAGTACCCGCCGTGAGCGTTCTCGGATGATGGTGGTTTTAACTTTAGGGCTGATTCTAGCGAGTATGATCAGTTTTACCGTTGACAAAGGCTTCGATATGTTGCGCCCTCACCAAAAGGACCGCATTGAATTATTTCTTGGATTGCGCGAAGATCCAAACGGCGATGACTACAACAGAAACCGCGCCATGGCAGCCGTAGGTTCAGGCGGTTTTTTAGGCAAGGGTTACCGAGAAGCATCTGTTTCGAGTGTGCGTTCTAACCACGTACCTGAAAGTGAAACCGACTTCATCTTTTGTCCTTACGCTGAAGAATGGGGCTTCGTGGGTGTCTTGTTTCTATTTATCCTTTACTTTTTCGTGCTGTTTCGCATCATCATCATTGCCGAAAGACAGCGCTCCGCCTTCAACCGAATTTACGCTTATTGCGTGGCCATGATTCTCTTTTACCATTTTGCAATTAACATCGGAATGAACATCGGATTTGCACCTGTTATCGGAATTCCATTGCCTTTATTTAGCTATGGGGGCTCATCTATGATGTCCTTTAGCGTGATGTTATTTATTTTACTCAAACTCGATGCACAACGCAAAGAAGTATTGCGCTAATTAGTTTTAATTTTGAACTATGAAAAGAAATGCACCTGTCATGACAGAACAAGAACAAAAAAAAATGACCAAAGTATTTTGGGCCTTTGCCTTGCTGCCTTTCTTTCTGGTAGCTGGCTTGCTCTTATTACAATCTGAAGATGATCTTCCGCCAGTTTCCATGCTGGACAACCCACCTGAATTACAAGCTTCACTCATTTTAGCCAAAAAAAGTGTGAAAGAAGACACCGTAATTGGTCGCTTTTGGCAGGTCAACAGAACCAGCGTTAAATACCGCGAAATTTCTCCGTTTGTGACTGATGCCTTAATTTCTACTGAAGATGAACGCTTCTTAAAGCATTCGGGCGTAGATTTCAGAGCCTTGGCTAGGTCTTTCACCTCTTTCGGCCGTTCGGGTGGGGCCTCTACAATTCCACAACAGTTAGCGAAACTATTGTTTACCCTTCAGCAGCGTCAGCGCGAAGAACTCGCACGTGCCAGTGGTGCCAAGCTTGAAATTCCTTACGTCGGTGGTATTCTTGGGAAATTCAGACGCGTCAGTGAAAAAGCGCGCGAGAACATTATTGCCAAACGACTTGAAGAACGCTTCACTAAAGAAGAAATCATCACGATGTATCTCAATCAATTTGATTTCTTGTACAATGCCGTTGGTATTGAAAATGCCTCCAGAGTTTATTTTAATAAAAGACCAAAAGACCTCACTAAATCAGAGGCCGCTACACTCATTGGGCTCTGTAAAAACCCAACCCTTTACAACCCTTACTCTTATCAAATCAGAAATTACCGCGCAAAAATTGCCGACAACAAAGGCATCAGGCCCTCTGAGGTAAGTAAAGAAGATATCTTGGCTGCGCGCGCTAAAGATTCCTTAAATGCGCACAAACGCAGAAATCAAGTCTTGTTTCAGTGGCTAAAAAATTCCGAAAAAGGTAATGAAGCACTCCGAACAAAGATTACCCGCGCCGAATTTGATCGCATTTGTAAAGAGCCCATCATTATTCGTTACCGTTCGCTTGACCACAAAGAAGGAATGGCACCTTATTTCAGAAAAGAATTGCGCACCGAGGTTCAGTCCATATTGCTTGCTAAAAAAGCCGACGGCACCTTTAAATACTTGCGTGAAGATGGCAACCCATACGACATCGATGCCGATGGGCTCAGAATCTACACCACACTCAATCCGACCATGCAGCGCTATGCTGAATATGCGGTTGAAAGACACATCAAAGAAGAACTTCAACCTCAATTTGACATCAATAACCGAGGGCTGAAAAACTATCCATTCTCTAATAGCATCAAGCAAGAGGTCGTAGAAGAGATCATGACTTCTGCGCGCCATAACTCTGATCGTTACAAAAAATTAGTCGCGCTTGGGCTCAGTGAGTCTGAAATCAATAAAGAGTTCAATGTGCCAGTCGAAATGACTGTCTTTAGCTGGAATGGCGAACGCGATACCATCATGAGCCCCAACGATTCCATTCGTTATTACAAAGCATTCTTGCATGCTGGTTTGGTTTCAATGGACCCCACAACAGGTTTTGTAAAAGCTTGGGTTGGCGGTGTCAACTTTAAGCATTTTGGCTACGATCACGTCCGCCAAGGAAAGCGCCAAGTTGGTTCTACCATCAAACCATTTGTCTACGCAGCGGCACTTTCCATGAAGGTTGTGAACCCATGTACCGGTTTCTCTGCCAGTGAATATTGCCTTGACCTCGTGGATCACAACACCAACAAAGTAGTGGGCCAGTATTGCCCTGCTGGGCCAGCTGCACCAAGTGTCCGCGACGGTTTGGCACAGTCTTCAAATAAAGTTACGGTGGCCGTCATGGGCAGAATGGGGGCTTTTAATCCAGTTCAAAAAACGGGTGGCCCGTACCAAATTGAAAAATTGCTCAAAAAGATGGAAATCAACCTGCATCCGAACGATGTCGTGCCTTCCATGTGTTTGGGTAGTATGGACCTTTCGCTCTTGCAAATGGTAGCTGCCCAATGTGTGTTCCCAAACAACGGGATTTATGTCAGACCAACTTTTATTGAGCGCATTACGGACCGTAACGGAAAAGTTATTTATAGTGCAACTGAACACCGCGAGCAAGCCTTAAATGCAACTGTAGCATATGAAATGCTGCAAATGATGAAAGGTGTCATCAATTTCGGAACAGGTGGAAGTTTAAGAGGAGGCCGCAGCTGGGGAGGTATTACTGCCCCAACAGCAGGAAAAACTGGTACCACTCAAAATAACTCTGATGGTTGGTTTGTAGGTATCACGCCAGAACTCGTTACAGGTGTTTGGGTCGGGGCCGAAGACCGCGCAGTCAGGTTTAAAACCATGACCTGGGGGCAAGGTGGGCGTATGGCTTTACCTATATACGGATACTACATGCAACGCGTCTATAAAGACCCTGTCATTGCACTCTCTACCCGAGATTTTGAAGCTCCATCCGACTACGATCCTGCTGTTTATGACTGCACAGTCGCGCCACAACCAGAAACCGTAGATGAATCTGAAATCCCATTTGAATTTTAGCCATGAACAAAGTAGTTAAAGACGTAGAACAAGCACTCGAAGGGATTCAAGACGGCATGACCCTGATGGTCGGTGGTTTTGGACTCTGCGGTATTCCTGAAAACTCAATTGCGCATTTGGTAAAAATGGGCGTCAAAAATTTAACTTGTATCAGCAACAATGCGGGTGTCGATGATTTCGGCCTCGGTTTATTACTTCAGGCTAAACAAGTCAAAAAAATGATCAGTTCTTATGTCGGTGAAAACGATGAATTTGAACGTCAAATGCTTTCAGGTGAACTCGAGGTTGAATTAATCCCACAAGGAAGTTTAGCAGAACGTTGCAGAGCGGGTGGCGCCGGGATTCCGGCCTTTTTTACGCCTGCAGGCTACGGTACCGAGGTTGCTGAAGGCAAAGAAGTCCGTGTCTTTAATGGCAAACCGCACATTTTAGAAACTGCCCTCACCGCAGACTACGCCATTGTTAAAGCATGGAAAGGCGATACGGAAGGGAACTTAGTTTTCAAAGCAACCGCCCGAAACTTTAACCCCATGATGGCCATGGCAGGTAAAATTACAATAGCCGAGGTAGAAGAATTAGTCCCGGCAGGTTCACTCGATCCGAATTTTATTCATACACCTGGCATTTTTGTACAACGTATTTTCCAAGGAAATAGCTTTGAAAAACGCATTGAACAACGTACTGTACGCTCAAAAAATTAAAAGATGGCACTCGATAAAACAGGCATCGCCAAACGCATTGCACAAGAACTCAGAGACGGCTGGTACGTCAATCTAGGCATTGGTATTCCTACATTGGTTGCCAATTATATTCCAGAAGGCATCGACGTCGAATTCCAGTCTGAAAATGGCATTTTAGGAATGGGGCCTTTCCCATTTGAAGGAGAAGAAGATCCAGACCTCATCAATGCCGGAAAACAAACCATTACCGTCAGAAATGGCGCATCTTTTTTTGATTCAGCCACTTCTTTTGCCATGATTAGAGGGCAGCACGTCCAACTTACGGTTTTGGGTGCCATGGAAGTTTCTCAGAACGGTGATATCGCCAACTGGAAAATTCCCGGAAAAATGGTCAAAGGTATGGGTGGTGCCATGGATTTAGTGGCTTCCGCAGAAAATATCATTGTTGCCATGATGCACAGCAACAAGGCTGGTGAGTCAAAAATTTTAAAAGCTTGCACACTGCCTCTTACAGGTGTTGGCTGCGTTAAAAAAGTGGTCACTGAATTGGCAGTGCTCGAAATCAAAGATGGTAAATTTCACCTCATTGAACGCGCTCCGGGTGTTAGTGTTGAAGAAATCATAGCCAAAACTGAAGGCGATCTTGTAGTGCCCGATGTGGTTCCTGAAATGCAACTCTAATTGCAGCAGCTCAATCCTGAATATCAACTTGCTATTCAAGCAGCTATTGCCGCTTCAGAAGCCATCTTAAATATCTATCAACTAGACTTCAATATCATTGAAAAGCAAGATGGTTCTCCTGTCACTGCCGCTGATTTAGCCGCCAGTGAAAAAATAGATGCCATGCTGCAACCTCTTGGCATTCCAATCACCGGAGAAGAAACCGAAAAATTGCCGTTTGAAGTCAGGCAGCATTGGAACAAATGTTGGTGTATTGACCCCCTAGACGGCACCAAAGAATTCATTAAACGCAATGACGAATTTGCGGTCAATATTGCACTCATTGAAAATGGCCAACCTATTTTTGGCCTGATTGCCTCCCCTGTCAATCAAGAAATTCTGATGGGTTCCAAAGAAACGGGTGTTTTCATTTTTGCTTTTTCAGATGCTGATCAAACCGAGAAGTGGCAACAGTTGACCGTGCCAAAAAAAATAAATTCACCTTTGATCATGGCTTGTTCAAGAAGTCATCATAGCGGCTCTGTACTGAGCTTTATCAATGAACTCAAGACAAAAGGGCATGAAGTGGATTATTTGAAAAAAGGCTCCGCATTAAAATTCTTCGATTTAGCGCTTGGAAAAGCCGATGTGTATCCGCGGTTCGCCCCAACTATGGAATGGGATATCGCGGCAGGGCAAGCTATTTTAGAAGCTTTAGGCGGAAGCGTGGTGCATGCAGAAAGTGGTGAACCATTATGCTATAATAAAGCGAATTTGGTTAACCCGTATTTTATTGCTCGAACCGCTTTGTTTTCTTAGAGGCTTGCAGCTAGCGCTTGGACAAGCAATCAATTTCTACAATTGGGCCAACCATACAAATGCTTCCACCAGCAACTTCATGATATTTCACCCAAACTTTCATGCCGTCAGTTGGCGTAATATTGAAATCATTCAGGTTCATGGGCTCAAGGACCTCACCTGTTGTCAATTTCACTACTAAACCACAGCCATCTAAGCCGGTATAATCTTCAATAGTGGCAGCTTTAGCATTTTCACAAGAGCTACCTTCACAAGAACTGAAAAGAAGTAAAGATGCACAGCAAAAGAAAATCGCTTTCATTGATTTTAATTTTTAAAACTCATAACGAAAATAAAAACCTTAGCGTGTGTTGTCAAGCTCTTTTTGGAAAATATTTTCAAAAAAAGAACAAATATTCTAAGCTTTCTTCACAAACTCTGACTTCAAGCCCATGGCGCCAAATCCATCAATTTTGCAATCTATGTTGTGGTCACCATCGTTGAGACGGATGTTTTTGACTTTAGTACCCGCTTTAACAACTGGTTTCGGAGCACCTTTAACAGGTAAGTCTTTAACAACAACAACTGAATCGCCGTTTTGTAAGCGCGCGCCGTTGGCATCTAGTACAACCAATTCATCGGAAGCGGCAACGTCGGCCAAATTCCATTCAAATGAGCACTCTGGGCATGTGTATTTTCCTTCTCCGCTCTCGTATCCGTAGGGTGATTCACACGAGGGGCATTTTTGTAAATCTTCTGACATGTGTTGAATTTTAAATAAAGGTAAGTATAAAAATCGGCGCGCTTTTTACTTACTTCTTATAAAGACTTTCATACATATCAATCCATTGCTGAGCCGTCATTTTACCCATAAGCTGACCAAGGAGTTCAAATGGAATATGCTCGGGTTTTTTAAAGCGCATACAGCTCTTGCCCATATCAAGTTTTTGGTTGCTATGTTTAGGATATTCGGCTACAAACCAATCCATCAGTTTTGGGTCTGCATAAATACCCATATGATAAAAGTTGATCGAATTTTTTTGAGAAGCAATCCAGGCTAAAGGTAGCGGCTCTGAAGGTTTGCAATGATAACCCGCTGGATACAGCGAATGCGGCACAACATAACCTAAATTTCCATAACTGATGCCCGGCTCAAGACCTGCTGGTAAGTGATCAACAATGATTTGATGCAGTCGGTTAAAGGCCTCTTTTCTTTCCTCCGGAATATTTTCTAAAATAGCATCAACCGTTACTCCTGTTGGTTTCATATAAATAGAGCATTAAACATTTACCCCAAACAAGGCGCCAACACCTGCAGATAAAGCCATGGCGATGGTTCCCCAGATGGTAATGCGGGTAATTGCCTTTATGATATTTGAACCGCCAGTTCTAGCTGCAGTGGCACCCAAAAGCACCAAAGATAAAATGGTAAACCCGTAGAGCCAGTATTCCATTCCCTTGAGTGGTACAAACAAAATGACCAACAAAGGTAAGACGCCACCTACAGAAAACGCGGCGCCAGATGCTAAAGCAGCTTGGATAGGATTGGCTTGTGTTATTTCGTTGATGCCAAGTTCATCTCTAACGTGTGCGGCTAAGGCGTCATGGGCGGTTAGCTCAAGCGCCACTTGCATGGCCGTTTCTTTTTTGAGTCCGCGTTGCTCGTAAATTTGAGCCAAGATTTGTAATTCTTCATCGGGCATTTCTGCCAATTCTTGCTTTTCTCGTTCGATATCAGCGTGCTCGGTGTCCATCTGTGAGCTCACAGAAACATATTCTCCGGCAGCCATGGAAAGGGCGCCTGCAACCAAACCAGCTACCGTAGCTAAAACCACAGGCTCACGTGTTGTACTTGCCGCTGCCACACCAATGGCCAAACTCGAAACTGAAATAATGCCATCGTTGGCACCTAAAACCGCCGCACGCAACCAATTACTTCTGTGAATGTAATGGCTGTCGAGATAGTTGTCAATATTGATGTCGCTCATAAGTGAAGATGAAAGTACAAAAAAAGAAAATAGCTAAAGTGCAGTTATCTCAATTTAAACTTCAACCCGAACTGAATTTCACTGCCACTTCCGTTGATACAGGTTTTTATCATTGCACTTTGATTGTTCAGATAATCGGTATATAGAACATCCGATTCAATGACTTTTTTGAGTCCGAAATTGTATCGGTATGCAAAACTTAAATACACACGATTTAACAACCTGAAGTCTTTTGACAAACCCAAATAGATTGAACCAATATAACGCGAAGTCACAGCTGATTCTGTTAAGGCACTAAAATGAAAAGGTTCATCATTGGTAGCGCCGTTATGGCTAGAAAAACTCATCTGATAAGCACCCAATTGGGCAAAATGGAATCCGGATGTGAGGCCGGCATTGAAATTAATAACATTGTACTGATTTGGCAAAATCCAACGGTACAGTGCGCCACAAGAAAGTTGAAATATTCGAAAACCACTATAACCAGAAAGCGAATGGGGCATTGAATAATATCTTTCAGTTAACCAAATTTCACTTGTTTGAACACTACCTTCCAAGTAGAATTGCCGTCCTAGACCCGTCTCAAAACTGATCTGAGGAGTAAAGTCGGGCATACTTCCAGCTTGCATCACGTTTAATGGGTCTTCAACAATAAGCGTTTTCATAAATGTTGAACCAGCACTGAGTTTTAAAAAACTACTTTTCGGATTAATGTAACGCAGTTGTTTGCGGTATGCTTTTTTGGCTGCTTTACGATCGATGTTTTCCTTAGTTTGCAAATGCTGAATCGAAGCAATTTTCTTGGAACTATTAAAAGTATAGGCTAAACCTATATTAAAAAATCGACCTCTATTATAAAAATCACCAAGGTTCGATTGGTTGTATAACGAATATGAACCGAGGAAAATATGAGAGAATGAATGTTGGTAATTTAAATTGATGGTAAGCTCGTTGTTATTGGGCAACCGATAAGACAAATCTGTACCAACGCTAAAATAAGAAACAGGTTTGTTATTAGTGGTGTAATTCAATTGATAAAGTAAGTTTGCATCTTGATAATAGGTGGACCCATAAGATGTTTTTCCAAAAAATCTAAATCCTAAACCCAAATGAGTACCCAAACTCCATTTTTCATTGACCTTTTTCCTATAGCCTGCTGAGGCTTCCATTCTCAAAAAGGTACTCAATGAATTTATATTGGTAAAAATTGGATATTGAGCAGTTCCAAAGTACAAACTATCTCCAGGGACCAGAACGGCTGTTGCCAAAACCCCAATACCAGATTGCAAACCTAGCTCAAATCCAGAGCTCAGAACTCTTGTGTATTGAAAATAAATATCTGGACTTGGAAGGATTGGCTCAAGGGGTTTTTCCGGACCTCCAATAAAGGCATCTGTTGAGATGCGATTCAAGCCTATATTCAAACCAAAAGCATACTTATTCTTGATACTCTGGGCAAAACAAGAACTGCTCAAAAAAAGAAGACAAAGGATCGTAAAAAGTTTCATCGATGGAAAACGCAACGACTACTTTATTATTGCCTCACAAAAATATACTGAAAGCCATCGTAGTACTCATCGCTGAGAAACAGGGTGTCATTCTGAACGAAATAGGATTGTTTTCCTAATTGCGATAACAAACCTCCATACTTTACCATCAGTGTAGATTCTTGCGTAAGATCACTGATGCCTAAATGTATATTGAAATCTTGCTTGACAACTAATTCAGTTCCTCGAAAATGAGAAAACTTGCCGTTTTCTTTGTATTCATAGGTATCAGTACTATCATAGCTTGAATTACCCGAACCGCCGAATCCACCGCTACTCATCACAAAACGCCATTTTCCAAATATCTTTTTAGCCTCTTGGTTTGGTGTTTTTATTTTGCCGCAGCTTGCTAGTAATAAGATAGGCAAAGCGTATAAGATCCATTTCATCGGGTTTATCTTTTAAGTTGTGAAAAATAAGTCTCCAATTTATCGTTGGGCGCTACTCGGTAGTGAAGCGTCACTAACTTTTTATTGAGGGCTTGAATACGAGAAGTTGGTAAGGGATGTGAGCTCAGTAGTTCAGGGACATTTATTTGCGAGGAACCTTTCAGTTTGGCAAACAACTCGAGCATGCCGGTTGGATTCTGTTTGTTCTTGATTAAAATTTTCAAGCCCAAATGATCGGCCTCTTCTTCGTGTTTTCTTGAATAAGAAAGCATTTGTAATTGTTGTGCGTTGTCGGCTAAAACGGCGGTAAAACCACTGACATCACCAATAACTAAGGATAGCACAAGATAACCAGCTAAATTACGGCTGAGTAAACGCATGGAATGTCGCTCATTGACGTGGCTAACTTCATGGCCCAACAAAGCAACGAGCTGCGCTGTGTTATCAAGTTGATCTAGCAAACCAGTATAGACTACAATTTCGCCATTTGGCATTGCAAAAGCGTTGACTTCACTTGATTTAACAACATTGAAATGCAAGGGACGCTTGTTGTACAACTCGAGTTCGTCAGCAAATGAATTGAGCGCCTTAGTGCGCTTTTGATCGATGTCTGAATGTTCGACAAAGGAAGCGTAAAAAGTATCGCCAATTTGGTCATCAACAGTGGTGGGCAACAAGAGTACAGCTCTTTCTGCAAGTGGCGGCAAAACCCAAAGATAAGCGGCAAGGAGTCCGAAGAAAACTAAGCACGCAACTAAAATGACTTTAAATAAACTGAGCTGTCTAAATTGAAAATAAAAATTGGTTTTTGCCACCGTTTTGTGGATCTGATTGCGCTGTTCTTTAGTGGTGTCTATTCGGATAAAAGCCGACCTATCTGCACGGTTTCTCAACTCGACAAGACCCGGGGCATCCTGTAGCTCGATATCGGTAAACTGCCATTGCTGCTCACTAGCATCTTGAACTTGAAAATAAAGCAGCTTTTGTTGTGGATGGAATCTTAACTTGACAGCAAGCGGCGCTGAGGTAAGGCCATCAAAATACCAAGCAGAAAATTCCAAAGATTCCATTTAAATTAAGTCGATATTAAAGAAGTCTGCGGCATCTTCACCAAAAGCATCGTTGTATGCTGCCTCTGTTTGAGAAACCGCTGAAAAATCGATATTTCCTGTCATTTGAATATGACTAAAAAGAAAGCGTAGTGTGCGCATTTCAACCCAAGCTGCTGCAATTCCGAAGGTAAAAAACAACAATAGAAAATTCGTGACGAGCAATTTAAAGAAAGCGCCACCTGTTGCTGTAGAATGCATTTTGATTCGGTTCTCATTTTGCTTGAGCTCCATGTTATCAATGTAATAATTGAAAATATCTTTTTGCCACCAAAACGAATAAATACCGAGTGTAAGAATAGTGAGCAAGCCCCCCTTTAAATTCAAGATAAAATAGTCGGCACCCTTGGCTTCATTGGAAAATTCAATATTTCCATAGCGCATATGGCGATGCGTATAGGAACGCAGATTCATTGACAACCAAGAGCTGTAAATTCCGAACGTTACAATTGAAAGTAAAACATCGCGGAAGAACTGTACCATGAGCTCTCTGCGGTCTCCACGATAACCAAAACGAATACCTCGATATGAAGTACGGCTCATTCTGTAGCGCAAAGAACCATGAATAATAACGGGGATAATTGCAAAAATACAAAGGTAGAGCACAAGCACGGCCAAAATTGGAGACTCAGCATACCTTACAAATAAACCGTAAACCACTATAAAAAGTAAATACATCCCAATTAACTTAATGAAGCCTTTGAACATTTCAGCCCCAGTGCCTGAAAAGTAAAAACTCTCGTTGTTAAGCGTGGTATGACTATAAGTATATTGCAACTGCTTGGCGCGCGCCCATGGATAATAGAAGCCTAAGGTTAAGACGGTTAAAATCCAATTGACAATTAAAATCCCAAAAAAGGCCGAGCCTTCTCCTTTAAATTCTAATTGATAGTTTTGTGCAGTAGCGGCTTGTAACTCATTATTTTCCATGATGGTAGGTTTAGTTTAGGAAAATGAAGATACAATTTTTTTCGGGGATTTTCTTTTTTACACCTGTTTAATGATCAACGAGCAGCTTCAAATTAAAGCTTGACGTTTTGGTTTTCACTTGAACTACGTAGGTCCCATTTGGAATACTTGCAACAGAGCATTGCTTTTGCTGCAAAGCTTCAGCGCTAAAATCATGGACCAGCTGCCCCGACAAATCAAATAACTGAACCCCTTCAAGCGCTTCGGTAGTTGACAGCGTAAAAATATCTGATGTCGGATTCGGATAGCTTAATAGTTGCTCCGTTTGCGCTTCTGAAGAACTCGCATTCAATAAGTTAAAATTGATCTGATAATTAATAGTGTCGGTGCCATTCCAAATGGAAAAAACAAGCGAATCAGCTCCACAACGATCCGGATTGAGCAACACATCAGTAACAACCATATTGGCTTGCTGAATGGTGTCGTAGATAACCGTACTATTGATGTTGTTCAGTTGATCACTGCAACGACACACGTAAAGCTGTTTGGGAAAATCCCACTGGGTCACTAAATAGGCCGTCCAGTCATTGAGCACATAAAGGCCTAAATAATTTGGAGCACCTCCGCCAATGATTTGCCAATTATTGCCGTAATCTTGTGTTCTGAGCACTTGCTTCCCTCCACCCGGCGCCTGAGTTACAATAAAGCCAACCGCGTCATTCACAAAATAAAGGTCTAAACACGAAGTACTATTATTCATCGACCCTTGCTGAGAATAAACCTCCACGCCGTCTCGGAAAATTCTAAAGCCATGCTGAGCAGAAGAGCCTCCAGGCAAACTAAAATTCTCATAAGTATAGCTGATCGAAAGCGGATCAGGGCAATAATCGCGATCAAAACCTAAAAAGCTGACCTGAGCCTGAGCAATCCCACAACAAATAGTGAAGAGTAAAAAAAGGATTTTCATTGTATTATGTTGAATCATGTAGTGAAAGTACAATAAAAATCAATGCTTGGAATGTACGAAAATACACCTATTGAACGACAATCTTTTTCACAACAATTCTAGATTCTGATTTCAATTCTAAGAAATAAATACCAGACTGTTCACCTGTTAAATCAAGTTCCATTTGATCGGTACAAATCGGTATCATTCGTTTGATAAGCTGTCCGGATGCATTCTTCACATTGACTTCATCAATTTGATAATGAAATGTGTTGACTTGAAACTTGCCATAACTCGGGTTAGGCATAATGTTAATTTGAAATGCATCCTGCTCAGAAACATTCCAAGTAGCGCCATTACATGCCACATCTGATTCATTATCATAGAAAACCTTGACTGCCGCAGCCATATCGATGATTGACTGAACATTTTCAATATGAGTGCCATCTCGCGCATACAAAAAGGCATATGACAGTTTGAGTGTATCGCCATTATTGAAATTATTTTTCTTTACAGATGCAATGCCATTTACGTCGCCCGGTGGATTCATTGCATTGAGTTCATTCCAAGAGCTTACGTCATTTGGATTTCCCGAATACAAAAAATTTGTTGGCTGACCACTCTGATTCAACCAAGGAGTGCCAAAAAACTGTAGCCCGTTCATTACGTTCCATTTTTCATCTATTGCAGAAGTCCCTATTTCTACAACCGCACTAGCCGTAAGATCCTGCTCTAAACTTACTACGCCAAATGCCGGCGGATTAATTCCATATCCTAAAAAAGGATTGAACTCTTGGTCATCGTTATCTGCATTGTAAAAATAAATGACGTTGTTGGTGGAGTCGCAGCCGTAAAAATCATCCCCATAAAAACCAACATCGGCATCTAAGTAAATACTGTGGGCAATTTCAGGATAATCTGTTCCGCTTTTATTGATGGCTAAAAGGTCTACAAAAGTGATGTCCTTGAGGTAGTCTGCGGTTAAATATTGATAAAACATCAGATGTAATTCCATGCCTATTGGCGCTGTCGAGGTGTAATTATGAGGAAACGCAGCATCATTTTTGATCATATACGTCGCACAACAACCTTTGATGATGGGATAATCTCCGTCATCAGGATTGTAACTGCCATCCGAATTATAATCATAAAAAGGCGCTAAATAGTAGGATTGGCCTTTTGTAATATCGCCATGCGCTGGCCAACTATAAATATTGTCAAGAACTTCCTGTGATAATGGAGGAATATCGTCACATCCAACAGTAATTAAACCATTATTGCATTGCCAAATCAATTTAAAATTATCGATGTCTGCTTGACAAATCTGCCAAATCTTTTGCTCCCAAATATCTTGATATTCAGGCGTATCGTAGCTTCCCGGAATAGAAATTGGTCCGTTAAAAATATCTTTAACATTTTCGAAGCCCCCTTGGGTCATGTGAATTGAGTCTGCTGCATCTTTGACTGCAAACCAAAACTCTGAGGTAAAAATCATATTATGCCCCGAGCCTTTGGGGACCTCGTACCGTATTACTGGGCTTGATTCATTGTTCCAAAAATAGGTACCCATATTAGAAATATAGGCTGAAACATTGTTGTGCTCCAGAAATGTATAGGTCACTTGAGAATAGGACGTAAATACAGCAAAGAAGAACAATGGCAAAAGAAGGTAAATTGATTTCATACAGATTTGATTTTCTGATGAAACGAAATAATGCTAATTCCAGGGGGGGTATTTAAAAGCCCCGTCTAAAAGGGTCTTTTTGGTCTTGAATATTGGATCAAAAAAACTACAAACCTAAACCCTCAGGATTTTTTCCATCGCTTTGCCTTTAGCCAATTCGTCTACGAGTTTATCTAAATAGCGGACGTTTCTAGTGAGTTCATTTTCTAGTTCTTCAATACGATAACCACAGATAAGCCCCTTGATTAAACTTGCATTTGGATGCAATTGTGCGCGGTCAAAAAACACTTCAAAATTCACTTTTTCAGCAATCAAAGCTTGCTGACGCGGCCAATCAAAACCTGTTAACCACTCAATCACTTGCCGCAATTCTGCTTCTGTGCGTCCTTTGCGTTCCACTTTAGCCACATAAAGCGGATAAACTTGAGCAAAGGTCAGCTTGGCAATTTTAGCGTTGTGTTCAGGGCTTGGGGTCATGAGGCTTTTCCAGTCATAATAATTTGACCTTTCATTTTGATTCTTATGACATTCAGTACAGCACTTTTTAGATCCTTTTTAGATTTTACAATACCATTGATTTCTTGGTCCATTGTAGCGCTATTCATCCAACCTGTCTTTCTATTTATTCTAAATTCTGATACTGTAGTTCCTGAAATGTTGTAATTCGTATAAACATCTCTCATCTTGATGTATTCAAGATTATTCTCAGTATCAGTTTTTGCATAGCCCTTAATGATATATTCTTCGGGGGTGACTTGTTTTAACTCATAAATAGTCGTTACCCCTACTTCAATAATAGATTTCATATTGGATTTCACAGACCATTTATCGCCAATTGCAACGTCATTTTTTGGAAAAATCGCCGTGATCATTTCAATATTACCTTTTAAAGATTCATCACCAAAAGACTGCTTCAATTGTGCTTTGATATTCTCCCGATCAATTGGGTCTAAACCAGCTTCATCAAGTGCCGAATTGAATATATTTTCTATATTTTTTACTTCGAGGACCTTTCCTTGTTTATTTAATTTTACCTCGAAAGGCTCCATGACCATTGCTCCTAGAATGTTCGAAAGCATATCATTTTCTTGGTCTAATTCTGAACTGAAACTCATACTCACTTCTGGAGATTTTATGCTCATTGACATGCTTTCATACCAAACCTCTAATTGATAACTGGAATCGAGCACTTCCAGTACTTCATATGCAATATCGCCGGATACCTGAACCTCCATCTCCATATGTTCATCCTCGACTGTTGTGGTAGTCAAATATTTTGACTGCATACTTTGTGAGTACACTACTCCTTTCTGAAGGTTGAGCTGCAATTTGATTTGTGCCCAACTTGAACAATTGCTCCCTACAAAAAGAAGTGCGATGAAACTCAGTAAAATGGATTTTTTCATGATTTAATTATTTGTGGAACAGATTGTTATTGATTGACATTCTTTATGAATGAGCTAAAGATCGATATATTTTATATTTCTGCCAATTCCAAGTAATGATGATTTGTATACTGCCGCCAATGAGAAAGAAGTATACGCGACCCGCAGTATGGATTTCACGGTACCATTCAGCATTTTGAATGAGTAACCACATCACCGTAGAAATGATGCCTGCATAAATTAAACAAGCTGTTAAAACAGAACCAAAATACTGATGTAAGCGCTTGAGATCTTTTGGATATTTATACAACATGGCAGACCAATGTGTACGCTCTCCTAGATAAAGAAAAGCCGCATACTCTCGAAAATTTAAGCCTCTTTCAGTCGGTTCCAAAGAGATGGGGTGAAACACACTTTTATAAAATGCAAAGCAAATGTAAAGCGTCAATAAGCCAATTATCCCAAGTAATAAGGTCCACGACGAAATTCCCAATACAGTAACCAACGGATTGGCTTCCTTACTCAAATCAGGCGTGTGTTGTATCGTACAATAAGCATCAAATCCACGCGAAAAAAGTATCCAACAAATGATCGATATAAATTTGAGTTTTTTAGGCATGGGGGTAGATTGGAATTAAAAATGTAATATGCTTATGGCATCTTCAAGCCAAGTTCATTACAGTCTAAATTAACCTTTTTCCATTCTTTGACAAAATGGAAGTTTTTAGGAACAGGGCTACTCCAGGTAAATAAGGGCGTAAGGTAGAACACTTGGACTGTACGCTTATTGTAGCCTAAAGCTCCTTTGTCTTGCAGTTGAAATTCAATTTGCTCAAAACGCGAAGTGCGATGCTGATACAAAACTGTTTGGGTATGCCATGAGCCGCTTGAAAACAGCACATCCAATGGATCAATCACAAAAATGAAAATCAAAATAATTGACGGATAAAGTGTTCCTAAGAGTTGTTGTTTTCTCTGCGTAAAGGCAAAATAATTCCAAAGAAGCAGAACGGGAGTGCCTAACAGTAATCCGAGATAAACAAAAGATTTTAGGGCTTGGCTTTTGATGTCAAAATGAGGCAGCTGATCAAAAAAAAATAGCAAAAGAATGAGACAATAGGTCCAATTCAAAAGTTTCGATATGTTGCGTTTTGTGATCAATGTTTTATATCGAGAGTTGAAACATTACAATAGTTTTTTCTTTAGATCCATTCTTTCATGTAGGATTCTTTCTATTTCAATCGATTGATCGGCCATAATTCGATAGAAAATAATGTGTTTTGAGATTTTTTCACCTTTTAAACCAGTATAAATTTCTTCATAAACTCTGCCTTGATTTGGCTGCTTAGCTATAGCTGCACATGCGTTTAATAGAAGTTTGTAATATTTATCTGCTTGACTTTCAGACCAAGTGACGAAAGTATAGTTCCAAATATCGGATAGATCTTTTACGGCATTGTTTGTTAACTTAAACTTGGCCATTTATTTTCTACTCGCTTTTAAAGTCTTTAAATGCACTTCTGGGTCAAAGTCTTCTGCAATGCCACTTTTAATACCTTCTTCAATTGCTAGACGCAATGCTTGAATTTTTTGTTCCTCCTCTTCGAGAAGACGTAAACCGGCACGAACCACTTCGCTTGCATTTTTATACCGTCCTGCACTAAGTGTACTTTGAATGAACTGATCAAAATAGCTACCTAAGGTGATTGATGTATTTTTTCCCATGATTTAAATTTTCAATAAAAATACCAATATTTGGTATATTTTCATCTCAATTAATCGCTTCACAACACCTTAACGACTGTTGCACCATGATATTTCCGAGGAATAAGACAATTAAATCTTCCTAAATTACTCATTCAGCAATTTTGTAAACCCTATTATCTCCATCAAATTCTTCTAATAAATAGTGCTCCTTTTCTAAAATGAACAATCCGTAATCAGCGGCTTTTATTCCTTTTGGCAAGTGATATTTAGATAACATTTCATCGTTATCGCCTTCACCATATTTGGTGTATGAATTGATCCGCCAAATGAGTTGTTTGAATAGAATAGGATAACCAATTACAATCTCCATTCTGGGATTTCCCGCGAAGAATAAAGTATAAAATTGATTCGTAATGATCATTTTACTATTTGGAACACGGGTTATTTCTACTTCATTATTCGGACTCACGATATAAATGTACAGTGAAAACAACACAGCAATTGGAAGACTTATAACCGAAACGATGATGCGTCTTTTTCTGATTTTCACTGTACCGGAATAGTAGATGAAGATAATAATGCCATAAAGGAAAGTCAGCCAAAAATGTATAAAAGCATTAGCTATGCTTACATAATCGAAGGGGCTAAAAATTATCAATAAGAAAACAGCCAGCAGAAAAAAGAAAATATATCGAAGTGCTTTGCGGGTCATATTAATATAAAAGCTCCAAAATTAAGTAGTCGGCGACAAGGGCGAGAAAAGGGGTGTTGAGAAATTTTATTTTTAGAATGTGTTAGTAGCGAACCCACTTTAAAAAGTAATTTCCTTGTTTAGATACAATTTTGATGTAATAAACACCACTGACTAACGCACTTAAATCTTGATATTGGTTTTCAATCCCTAGGTCCTTGACAACTCTCCCACTGTTGTCAAGAAGTTTAAGGTCTTTTACGTTTATCGACTCTTCATCCCATTTTATGTGTAAATCTCCATTGCTCGGATTCGGTGAAACTGAGAACGATGCCAACTGAAATTCTTCAACTAATGAATAATAAATCGTCAATTCTAAACTGATTGTACTATCACAACCGATTGCATTTGGAATTACTTGTACATAGGTGCCACTTAACGTATAATTTTGGCCATTAAGTGTATATGAATCCATTGCCGTATCGATTATTGTAGAGGCTGTAGAAGGGTAAATCGTCAAATCCAACATTATAACGGAGTCGCAACCGAGTGCATTTGTTAAGGTCCAAGTTGGCGCAGTTGTACTTGCCGTGTAATTTACGCCATCTATCCAAGTATAACTATCACAAGCCGCCTCGACGGCGATCCCCGAGCTTGGTGAGTGAATCGTGAGATCTAAAGTTAAAACAGAATCACACCCATTTGAACCTGCAAAAACCAAAGTATATAATCCAGATGAATTGTAAGTGATTCCTGAAGCTGGCCAATAATAACTGTTACATACGCTCAAAGTTTCTCCTATAATAGTTAGTGGGGTGATTGTTAGATTTAGTATCCGTATTGAATCGCAACCTTGCATAGAAGTTAAGGTTTCTATATAAATTCCTGACATTGTATAGGTTGTTCCATTTACTGACCAGTTATATGACCCACAAGCAGAAGCACTTTCTTCCCAACTTGATTGATTGACAAAAACTGTGGTTTCTTGAATATTACCATTTAGACTTACACCCCCATACCCGCAAATGAAATAAGTTGTTGTTGAATCAACGCTCACATTAAACGTTCCAGTGGTCGATAATTGATTAGGGCTATTACCAATAGATCCTTCGTACAATGCCCATGTAGTATTCAGATTTAATGCCGTATTATTAGCGACAACAATTTGTATAGTTGAACCTGCACAAACTGTATCGTTAGAGACATTTAAAATAGGGGTGTTTGCAACATTAGCATAAGTAACTGTCATTACTTGATCATGGCCTTCACTGCCAGTAACGATTTCTTTAAACGGATCACCATCAATATTTCCTAATGCAAGATCGCTAACTAACCAAATGCCCGTTTGAACTAATGCTTTTGGTGCAAAATTTCCACCTCCCATATTTTTGAAATAGGTTATGGAATCGCTTTCTAACGTGAATAAGTCAAGATCTAAATCATTGTCAAAGTCGAAAGGATATAAATACTTTGAATTTGAAACACCAGGCACAAAATACTCAAGAGAAACTGAATCTGTAAAAAGACCGGCGCCGTTATTTTTCAATAACATGATTCCTTCATTCAAACTACCATAAGTATATGATTTCATCACATCACTGTCTCCATCATTGTCAAAATCTCTTACACAGATTTGAAAATTACGTCTTAGATAAGGCGTGCTAGTTGGAAAAGAGTTTGACCCATTATTGAACCAAATTTCAAAGCCTGGGAAACCCGATCCTAACGTTGTTTTTATGACTAAGTCTTTTTTGGAATCACCATTCATATCTGCCACAAACACATCCTCTTTACTTACTGTCCCGTTGTAGATTATTTGCTCGGTATAACTAGCACCATTATTCCAAAATATCTTAACGGTATTAAAGCCTGAAATCAAAGCACTGACAGCCACTATATCCTTATCTGAATCATTATCAATGTCCACTACCTGAATGAATCTGGCCTTACTGAGCCCTAAATTTGAAACTGAAGTAAAATTTCCTGTGCCATTATTCCTCATTACAATTAAGCGATTCGTGTAAGTCACTGAGTTAATTGAGCAACTCGTACAGCCCATTACAATGTCATTGTCACCATCATTGTCAACGTCTTCCACTTCATAGCCCATAATATCTATGAAATTTCGCAGAATGACTGTTTCCTCATTAAAATGATTGTTCCCATCTGATTTATGCCAAACAATATCTTTTATAAAAGAAGGGCCAAAACCTGTAGAGTAAATTACGTCTTTTATCCCATCGTTATCAATGTCTTTTATATCGACAAATATTGGGTCTTTAGGCATCTGTGTAATTCGGTCTCCTATGGAAAATTGGGCAGACCCACTATTTATGTAAACACTTGAACCATAATCATCTACAGTATTTAAGTCAGGTAATAAATCGCCATCTAAATCATCAATATCACTCGTTACAAAAGTGTAAAATTGTGTGGTTGCAAGTGTATCAATCACTTGAAAAATACCAGAGGTGTTTTTGTACCAATACACCATATTTGCTGTTGTCATGACGACATCCAAATAGCTATCCAAATCAACATCTGAGGTTGTAATGTCGACGCAATTAGCGCGTGTAGGTACGGTTATATCGTATCCCGTCATAAAATTGGCATTCCCTAAATTTTTCCACCAATGAATGGACGTCGGTGAATTGTAAAAAGGAACAACAATATCTTTAAAACCATCGTTGTCTACATCTAAAATATCAAACTCTGTAAAAGTCTTCCCAATTACCCCATAGTACATACCGCTTGTAAAGGTAGTACCCATATTTTTTATAATCGTTACAGAGGTCGGCGTTCCAACATTCCTTTTGACAATATCCTCATCTCCGTCGTTGTCCATGTCTTGTAACTTGAAAATGTCATTGACTGAAACATTAGTGACCAATGTAGTTCCACTCGCAAAATTACCTCCTCCTTGATTCACATAGATTTGAATCCACTCTGGAATTGCTCCCTGGCCAATATAATGACCTGTTAATACATCTTCTAAGCCATCGCCTGTCATGTCCAAACAGAAAACACTTTTAATATAGGGGCTCACATTCTGAAGGACTACTTTATTAAACCCGCTTACATTGTTTAAAAATACTTCAACAGCATTGGAAACACCTGAATAGACTACAAAATCAATTTTGCCATCATTATTGAAATCTGAATAGTCAAAATTTACAGTTTGAGCAGCTCCAACAGATAGCGTATCCCGAATGAGTTTCTTCATGCCAAAAGTCCCATCCCCATTTCCAAGGTAATAGGAAAAGTCATCTAGACCAAGGGTTACCAAATCAAGAATCCCATCTGTATTTACATCAAGATAATCATTCTGCTTATAACCTATTGAACGAGAGATTTCATAGTTTTCGGATAGTTGCTGCGCCGATAAGTAATTGGCGAATAATACTAGTAAAAGGGTACTGACAAATTTCATGAATAGTGCTTTAAAGTAATCTAGTGTATAAAATTATCAAACTCTGAGGATTTTTTCCTTGGCCTTGCCTTTGCCCCAGGTCTTGTCTTAATAGGTTTTGTCAGCAATAATTATTGCATCAAGTTTTCGGTCAGGGCTACTTTTTTGATCGTAACCGAGAGGTTGTTACATTTTTCAGTTGTTCAAAGTTATTGATTTCTAGCACTTCAACTTGCGCTGAAGGCTCAAGTCCGGAAGCAGTTGTGGTAATGACGGGGATGCCTTGAGCTACAGCTTTCAGGAGCAGTCTGGGTTGGTGCTCTACATAAGTTGGGTAAACAACCAAACCTATTTGACGCCAGTCACCGTTGAATTTTTCAATTTTCAAATCCTGCCAGAAATGGGCAGTCTCAATTGTTCGTCCGGAAATGACGAGCTCTAGTTGCAGTTCTTTTGCCAACCTTCTCATTTCATATGCGCCTTTTCTTCCTACAGCTGAAGCCGGGAAAAGCACTTTAGTTCCGTTGGGCTGTCCGTTGGGTATAGCTGGAATTTGCCAATCGAGCTTCACTGCCTTGTTTTTGAAAATAGCCGCAAGTTCTGAATGCGGAGTAATGATTTTTCTTGCGCTGGTGAGTGCTTTGTTTTCGAGTGCAATCAATTCTTTACTTGCTCTGAAATCATTGAGCGTCGGGCTTTCATTGTGGAACGTAAAGGCTAAATCAAGTCTTTCATGGAGCTTTTCAAAAGGCAGCCTGGTCATGAACACATCAAAAGTGCGGCCACCTAGAGCTCCGGTCTCATAAATGTAGGGCAATAAGTTTTGAGCAATGACCACATGTGTTGCGTCTATTGGAATTTGCCGTGCTGCCGCCTTGGCGATTTTCTTGTCAAGCTGCAGGCTCAATTCAAATACATTGTTCTTATTCTTGGGCGCAAACCTGAGTTGAAGGGCTCTAAAAAGACCCTGAAATTGTGTGGCTTTGGTTTTTTGTGGATGTGCAGCAGCCCAGCTATATCTATTGGTTTTGATCCATCGATTTTTCTTCAAGGGTAAAATGAAATGGTCTGCTTTGGTGGCGGTTTGACTTACATACTTGTCGTATTCTGGCCATTTTTCGTCGAGGATAAAAGTGGTCGTGGCGATTTCTTGTTCCACACCTGTCTTGTCATGATGTTTGAAACAAGCCATATTGCCGCATGAATAGCAATCATTGAGTTTACTGGATGCTTTCCAAGACAATTTGTCTTGAACCGGTTCTGCTTGCTTTTGCGGACACCTAAAAGCCACTATCAAATGATCTGATGTGAGCTCAACTTCAACTCTGAAATCAAAAGAAGACTTGAAACGCAAATCCAGGTAATTCCATTTGACGGTCGCATCTCGGTCTTTTTCGGCAAGTGAACCTTTAATGACTTTAGTGTGTTTGTGCCTCTCCACTATTTCAAAATTGGCCCGCAGCGCAGCATCATACAAAGCATTTGAGAGTTGGCAAAGTCCGCCGGCAATTGTTGGCACAATACATCCTTCTCTGATTTCTCTGCCAATCACATAGCCTTGACCAAAGTTTGGATTGCCAATGTGTTTCCAAAAGCTAAACACTTCATTTGCCCCAATCTCAAGGCCATTTAACTTTTGAACAGCAATTCTCAAGTTCTCGATTTTACCCGCAGTCAAAATCCAGTTGTCTTTGTTATCAAAAGGATTCCAGAGCTCGCTTTTGGAAATAGCAATGACAGGTTCATGCACCAAAAGACTTGTTTTGCTAAATTTTCTAGACGGGCGCAGTAAATTCTTGACAATACGAGCTGCTGTCAACACTGCTATTTTGAGTCGAAAAATAGTGTCGTTAACAAAATTGTGCTTTGCTGTCAGTTGCTTTTTCAACGGGGTCTTGGTGTTGGAAAATAGTCTTT